>Ga0181612_115920_pt1 | contig 10178 bp, 8 predicted proteins | sample HoacroProtozoa21_FD_119630 | JGI IMG/M metagenome (GOLD analysis project Ga0181612, IMG submission 119630) | Hoatzin crop microbial communities from Cojedes, Venezuel. Combined Assembly of Gp0051906, Gp0051904, Gp0051908 | reverse complement strand
TCCCGGATGGCCAGGCTAGACTCTTTCTGTAGTCAGCCAAAGAAGAAAAGTGTATGTGTCTCTAGGGGCCAGTTCATCCTCTCTAAGATTAATATCCAGCTCTCCAAAACCTATCAGTCTGTCTCTGAAAACTCTAAAAGGAGCCTTGACATCTGACAGGCTAGACACCTAAATTAGAGATGACCTGGTTAAGGGAGGCTGATCGTACCCTAGTGACTGCAGAGACATCGTTGACCCCAAAGACAGCACAGGATGTTCCGTGGGATCTCCCCACTGTAGTCTCTTCCATGATGGCATACAAATACAAAGCTACTGCTAACTCATCTTCCTCAGCTTTACTGTGCTGCTTGATCGTATCATAGAAATCCTGCTGTGACATAATGGTGAGAACAGTCATGTCCAAGTTCAAATCCCTCTTTCACTAGGAACAGGAAGAACAAAAATGATGCTGGAGCAGCAGTGAGACATGTCTCATTTTTGACACAGCCTGGACACTAGGCAAAGTAGGCAGTGTTTTCTCCACCTTCCTTTCAAAGATAATGCTGTACAAACTACTACAAGCAGGGTCACTCTCCAAGATGTAGCAGCAATTAACAGATCTGCTGTATGACCACTAACTGCAGACTACACACATCTTGAGTTTTCTTCTGAAGGCTAGAGTAAGTTAAGGCAGAATTGGTAAAGTTATTAAAAAAATACTTCAGTGGAGAGTTGCATAGGCAAATAACAGCTGTTGGGCTCACTCTGCAGTCACTCACTGTCAGAAAGATCTTTCACCTTTCAGGGTGCCCCTTTCAGGGACACTGCAGTGTTGTAAGCATGACGACTCCACAGCCATCTGTATGGCTTTCAGGAATCTGCAACTTAGGTGTCAGGAAGGTACAGTAAGATATACTGGTAGCATTGAACTACTCATCTTGGTACTTCAGCCAGCAACATGATTATCCACTTCACCCTGGAGTGTTTCATCTGTTCCCCTCAGCTCCCTTTGACAGAAGTAAAGCCTTGTTTTCTAACAGGATTTCTTCAAGAACAGGCAGCTTTAACTCACAAGTAGTGTATCAGCTACAGCATGTTCTGGATATATTTATTCACCAAGCTGGAAATACTGCAAACACAACTGAAGGATTCCAAATCTTGTTTCTGGAAACAAGTCCTATTGTAGCCCAAATCGTTAGCCTCCCCAATGGCGTGACGATTCAGATATTTTGCTGCATTATAACAATATGCACTGCAGCAGAGTAAAAACAACAGCATGTGTGCTTTGGTAGCTGAAGAATCACTGTTTCAGCAGTAACAGCTTTTTACCTTTAGTAACAACTAGAGCTTCCATTGCTTCATACTCACCCTCCCTTTCATGCCCATCTTTTTTTATGTTACACCCTTCTTATCATTGCACTGCCATATCACTGTTTTGCTATTTTCAGCTCAAAAGCAGAGCAAGCTTAAGTGGTTATCTACATCTAAAAGCTTCAATCACTGAAAATATTTAGATGCTTATTTCATGACTCAGTCCTAATACTTCAAGCAGGATTTAATTTATTCATCTTTATCTTGAAAGATCATTTCTCTAACTGGCATCACTCAGATCAGGGCTCTGTCTTTTTATGGTGTAAGAAAAAAAGAAAAATCTTTCTTCTCCCAGAGTCCCACTCACATGGGCCGATTCTGCTCTTACCTTTCTTGTTTAGCCTCATATAAGGTAGCTGCAAACACCCATAGGAAGGTGATGAAAGTCACACCTGTCAACAGGTGGACATTGTTACGTTTTCCCATATCTTTTTTTAATAAAAAAACCTGCTTTTAAAACTTGCAGGAAAATATTTTACACCATCAGTTTCAGTGTAACAAAGATGAATACAGTAATGATATAGCGTAATTTTCGAAAAAATCAACCAGAAGTTTACTTAAGCTCTTTCCAGAGGCTGGTCCAGAAATCCAGGCCAATAGACAGGAAGGGCCCTACTCCAGGAAGGGCCATGAAGCAGGTGTAATATGTTCCTCCCATGACACCTGATGTTGAAGTATGTACTCAATTTCTTCATACCCAAGAATCTGAGCATAGCCTGCAGTTGCTGGAAGGCATTTTCTTGATCTTCTCTACAAGCTTTCCACCACCTGCAACATGCAGGTGAGATGGGAGCCCACACTATCACCCTTGGATTGTGGTGCAGAGTGCTGGTGAGCTTAGGCACTTACTGTGTCTCATGGTCACAGATTAGAAAATACCATGATTTTGGCTTAGGAATACCTTGCTACTTTCCTGCTAACTTAACTCATACTCTACTCTAACAATCCTAAATATAAAAAAAGTTACAAGTATTTAATCATCATTTTAAAAAGACAGTCACATGTTTGTAAAAGGCAGTTCTCTCATTTCCTCACCTATTCATATATTTATGCTAATATTATGTTCAAAAACTCTCTTCTAGCTGGCCTCTTCTGTTCTCAACAAGATGACTTTCGTATATTTTCTTTTTTCTTGATACAGTATATTAGCTATTACAGCCAAGCTACCTTTTCTCTTTTTCTATTTTAACTGTTATTAGGGGTGGGGGAGAAGGGTGATATCTTATCCCATCTTTAAAGAGAAGACAGTCTGACCAACCTACTGAGCAGAATAATTTGTAGATACAAAGATGCTAAAAACGAACTTGACTCAATAATGTCACAGTAAAATGAAGATGCAGAGAGTGTTGCTAGGATTAAGTACTTTTATAATAGCCTGCTCTATACAATGAGCCAAAAAATTATTTAAATTTCAGAAAAGTGCATCTTTAGGAAATTCAAGAAATAGCAACATTTCAAGCTACTGGAAGTGCTGCAGAAGCTCAAATCAAACCACCTGCAATTCTCCAGTCCCTTATGCATCCATCAAATGCGGATCGAAAGAAGACCAGCTTTAAATTAACTGTCTGACAAAGTACTACGAAACACAGTGATAAAGGAAAGATTGATATTTAGTCTGTTGTGCTAATGAAAAATTAAATGAACCTGTAGAATTCACAATGACAAATTCAGACTTTTAAAATATCTTATCCCAACATCCTTGATAGGTCATTATTATCAAGTTCAGCTATATTAATCCTTACAATCTTTTCAAATTCACAGTTTAAAAGCATGTCTTCCAAGCAGTTTGCAGTACCTCTGATGACTACAGAGGTTCATTTCAGGAGAAATCTTTATATAATAGCTTTGTCACCAGTTACATGGGGGGGGTGGGGGGGTGGGGAAGTCAGAAAGCTTTATTTGTAGTTGTGTCTTTCTATAGCGACAGTTATAGCATAAGATTATACATAGGCCTAGCAATGCAGTGCTGCACTAAACAACTCAAAAAAGATCACAGAAGTGACAGTACACTATCTGTCCATGGCAACATATACAAGGACAACAGTTACTAAAACTGATAATGCTAAAAACAGAAGATGAACTCATGGATAAGACTTTCCTTATGCAGAGAGACTAAAATGTGGAAGTTACATTTCATCTTCAAAGAACACCTTAAAAAGTGCAACCATTAGGGTTTATAAAGATATCTTGAATCAATATGGTTGTGTTTCAGCAGTTAACCCTATTTTGCCAAAGTGTTCCGACTGTACTATTTTCTGAAGAATTTTACCATGTCAAAAACTTTGGAAACTGAGGGAGAGCAAAATAATATAAAAACAAAAAAGGTATCTGGGAAAAAAGCATAGGCCACCCACGGGAAACATAATTCAGAAAAGAGCAAGTCGAAAGCATTCCTAGCCCAAGCCAAAATTATTTCCTTCCATATGGATCCCTGGCCATGGTGCCTTCAGAACCATAGTTGAGGGCAGATTCTTTCATCCTCCTCCTCGCACAGGCTCTTCATAAAACGCATCTTCTCTGTCACCTTGTAGCTTTGAGGTTACTAGAACCCCACAGTAGCTCACAAGCTGTGCACTGCAGGAGGTGCAGTTACACCACTGTCCAATCTTTGGACAAGAATGAGAACAGCGGGTGTACACACCTCCCCTGGGGTATCAAAGTGTTGGGAGTCAGTCGAAACACTGCATGCTGGTCTTAAGCAAAAAATGTTCAGAACTCGGCTTTCCAGTTCAGAGCTGACTCTATCAAAATATTCAGTCAAAAAAAATACCACCCAGATCTTAGGGGAGTGACATATGAGCTCACTTTTGGTTGCAAGCAAGATTTATACAAACAGTCTAGGGATGTAGACTCACTGCATGTAGGAGGAAAAAAAAATGATGCCTCCGAACAGCCACATATAACCTGCTAAACTCCTGCTACTGCGTATATAACTTTTCTGTGGTATACAGCACGGACTCCTGTTGGCAATTTTAGGTCTTTCTTCCTAAGGCAGCACACTTATCAGCCTGTGCTCTGTCATTGTGAGCCAGATCAATAAACTCCATTTCTGCCCTCGCTATCTGACCATAGATTCTCCACAAGGGTATTGAAACTTTGTTTCCCTCAGCGAGTTATTTTCCAGAGTACATCAGCTTGCTGCAAAGTAATCCCCGCAGCAAAGCGCTGGTTTTGACTTCTGGCACAAGATGGAAAGCTTGTTTTACCACTTAGATATATTAATCATAGATTTATTTACATGATTACTAAATCCATGAGTTTCTGGGAAGATGGTGGGTGGGCTGGTGGTATTAAGATATGAAAACTAGTGTCTTCTCCTTGCTCAACTAAAATACTGTTAATTTACTTTTCTCCTAGAATTCTTCTAACTACAAACCAAGAAGCACTATGTACTTTGCTATGTACTTTGTAATATTTTAAGGTCTGCTAATTTCATAATAAAAAGCACCTCCCACATACAGGGTATTTTACACACAATAGCCAGTACACTCTGTGCCAAAGAGGAGTAGCAAGTCTCATAAGTCTCAGGCTTGTGAGATGCAAACATAGCCAAAGTACCATTAAATCAACACAGAAACCACATGTAAACCAACCGCCAGTTAAGGCAAGGCAGGAGCCAGGCAAAGTCCCAAAGCAATCCTTAAGTGATTTCTGTAGGACAGGACCTGGCCAGAAGGCCCCCTACACTTCACTGAGGGCAGACATATCTTTATCCCTCAGAAGTTTCCCATCTCACTTCTCAGGACAGCGTGACTGATTGTTTAGAATATGACCAGTCATCTGCTCATTAATCTGCACTGAGAAAAATTTAGACTAATGTAGAGGCAAACCACTGTTTTTAGAAAATTGGTTAAACTATAGCTGTAGCTTTACACTGTTTCTCCCAGGATTGCTAACAAGCTGTGGATGCTGTGTCAGAGGACAGGCTTGCTGACAGAGCATGCAGATCTCAGGAGCAGCTTCCTCCTCTCTGAGGGGAGACAAAAGGACTAAATCATACATCCTTTTCCTCCGTATGCCAGACTGGCTGCACTAGAGGACAAGGGCCATTTGTCTTCAGTGAGAGCCTGCTCGGCAGTCTCGGGAGGAAACCACTGGAGACAGAGTCTTGGCTTTGCTTTTGGCCACACCAGTAGTGACAAGAGAGCAGAAAAAAGAAACAGCTGCTGACCCCACACCGCTCTCAGCAATGCTTCTCATAGAGGTCTCCAGCCAACCCTTCCACCAGCTGGTGGGTGACCAGAGCATAAACCACTATCAGACTGTATTGTCCATACCAGCAGAATTACCACTATAGACTATACTGTCCATGCTGGTAGGCACACCTAGGCGGAGCAGCAGCAGGTCATGGTATAACGTATATTATGCCAAGAAATATGCTATCACATGTCAGAGGATTGCAAACGGGGTGGAACCTGCCCTAGGAAACCACGTTCTCCTCCACAGGCACGACTGAGCCAGCCGCCAAAGACACAGGCTTTGGCTACCAGAATCAGTTTACAGGAAATGTGTCCATTTAGACTACATATAGACATCTCATAGGCATAGTGCATATGACAGATATGTTGCCCCATTAAAAAGATCATGCATTGCCCTATAGTGCATCTTCAAGGGCTGAAACCCCAGCAGGGTCAGGACCAGTGCTGCAAAATTGAAGTAGTTTACATCTCCACCACAAAAGCTTTCACAACTTCAACTGTTAATCTGAATGAACAAGCACACTTTTCTGCATTCATTGCCAGACTGGTGCACAGTACCCTTACACTGCCAGTGAATCCCAGCTTCAGTCATGACGTGTGGGTGGAAGAGAAGTGCAGCCCTGCATGAGAAGGGCACCAGTAAATCCAGTGGGATTCCCACACTGCTCTAAGAACAATCACACATATTGCAGCTCACTTTGCTTGGTCTTTTAACAAAAAGGTATCCCAGATCTGTGACTAGAAACACTAATACTAGGGGGGTTTTTTGATAGATGTGGGAAGGAAATCCGTACACCAGCTCCTCTGCTTTTTTCCCCAAGCATCAACTGGGTTCGGCATAGCAAACTAACAGAAACGAAAGTACCTCTCCGATTAAAGCTGTTACTATCAGAGGCCTGTTATACCATCGCTTTAATCAGCAAACATAGGTCCCTAAATGATCAGACAGTTTCTTAGATAACAAGTGAAAGGCAAGATAAAAATTGTCATTAAAATCCATTCTAACCGCCCATACTTTGCAGAGGCTTGGTGATGATTTGAAAGTGATTAGAAAATTTAAAAAAATTCTACTTTCTTTTCTGCAAAACTGCTCCTGTGGTTGCTTAAGCAAAAGGAGAGATAATACTATCTCCTTTTACAACATTGGCATCAGAGCAACAGCTACCACATTTCTGTGATCACACAGAATTTCTGGACAGTACCATTTTCAGGTGTTATTTTTCTCCTTCCCTGAAAGTACGACAAGTCCATGCAGACAGCACATAATTAGGAATAGGAGCAAGGGGCGTGTAAGAGTCTATTCAGTTTAATACTCCTTCCAATAGATCTACAGTTGACAAGTATGTAACAGCTGTTCACATATGGATACTTGTTCACTTTAATTCAAATAGACACTTGCTTTGTATTATTGCTGTGGATAAGCCACATCTACCTCTTCTCATCCTTCAAGTGTAAAAGTAACTTCAAATGTTTGAAATACAGGGGAGATTTTCCATGTTTGATAACAGCTCGTTTTGTAATAAGAAAGTTCATATTCCCTGTATTTGAGAGCTGTACAAATGAAACTGAACTTGTACTTAGCTACTTGTACTAGCAAGCACTGCCACCAACACTGTGAAAGCACTAAGCAAACAGCTCTGTTGGATATCTCAGAACACAGTTGTGCTCTCCCAGCCTGTGAGACCAGCAGTGGGACAAGGCAAAACAATGCTTTTCCATGTTTACTTCCAAAGGGCCAGTCACCATGGAGATTCTGCCTGAGGATGTTGCTCAGTGACTGCAGTAAAGTCCTACAGACATCTTTAATAAAAAGGACACCTGCCATACCTGGAGCACAGAGTCAAGCGCCTCACCAGTTAGACAGGCTTAGAAAGGTTCTGTGGCAGAAATATGGCCTTTCAAATCCTGTCTTCTAACACTTTGTTTCAGTATTTTTCCTGCCACAACATAGCCTTTTGATTTTCATTTGCTTTAGACCTTTACCTCTTTTTCTTTTTCCAGTCTAGCTGCAAATCTTGCCAGGACATCTCAGAAGAAATAACACTTTGTAGAAGTCTCCCACTTACTCAGGGGAAGAGACGGCATTATGATAGCAAACTTCTTCCCCCTTTAAGGAGAAGCCTCTCCAGTCAGATGCTGACATGGACTAAAGCAGAATCTACTCTTTTTGACACCATTTTCTATGCAGAAATATGGGTTTCAGTATGACACTGGACAACATGTACTCTACCCAGAGATGCTATCCCATGTCACTCAGCAGGGCATCCATTCATATCCAGGGTCTGAAGACAGTAGTTGTCACTCTTGTCAGGAGCATTCTTCAGTAGAGGAGACTGGTACTAGAAAGACTTCATGAACACGCTCCAATTGTCTTTTACCTCTGTTTAAGTCATCTTTTTCCAGTCCCCCGTGTATAATAGCCCTAGTGATGGACATGTGCTATATCAGAGACAAGGTAATAGGCTTAGCACAGGACAGTGTCGTACCTCACGAGCAATTCTGCTCTCCACTGTAGCTGCACCCTTTATATTTTAAATAAATGTGAAAAATATCAAAGTACCTTGCAAGACAAGTATGTTTCATATTTCAAACAGAAGTCTGAACTTTGCAAAACAGAACATTTACCATTATTTATGCATTCCAGCATTTATTATTCTTGAGTATTGATCATAATCTGGATCAATAAACTCAAGTGTACAGACTAAGGTATTAACATCTCGACTAAAAGTCATCATTCAGGCAAGAATTAATATAAAAAAAGGCTCAAACAGAAACTGAATTTTAATTTTGGCAGTTCAAGGCTCAGTTTCTTTTATTTATTTATTTTTTCTTTATTTACAACTTCACAACTATGCTGATCTTGTTTTACAAGTGAATCTAGAAAATAGTGCCAAAAATGTGCAAATGGAAAAGGTTTTTACTGCTCCCAAATTGGGACTTCTACAAATTGTATGAATGAGATTTTCAGACAGTGTTCTGGATTGCATATGTTGGAATGAATATCTCAACTTTTGGATTCTTCACCCAGCATTTAAATCTTCAGATTTTTCCAATCATTAGTGCAAGTTCTACAAGTAAAATATTTTTCCTGATGTAAAGTAGGAAATTATTTCCACTGAAATTGATAGCTGAACTCCTACTCACTTCAGTGGAATCTGGATATAGGCAAGGATGTGCATTATTAGTCTGATGACTTACAGTCTAATCAAACTAACGAATCTGACATCTTGAAACTAAAAAGTACAGATTGAGGCATGTGCTGTTGACAAACGTAGAAAAACATGACAGTTTCAAGCAAAATATTGCATACAGAATGCAATGTTAAAAAAGACAGTTTAATTAGATGTACCATATTTCTTATTATTTTGAAAAGCAATAGCTAGAAACATTTCCAAATTTTTGATTGGAGAGGAAAGTTTTTTTTCACTTTCTTCACTAAGATGGAACGAAATTCATTTGCATATGAGAAAACGAGTGAGCACTGTACTATGAGAATTTTTCAAGTTAGAAAAAAGTTAAAGTTCAAAAGTGGTGCAATAAGCTGACAAGCAACGCAACCGTAAAGAAAGCATTTCTTCTTCCAGACCTGTATTAACTTCTCTTGGAAAATCACCAAAAATTCTCCAAGGTCCTCCAAAGAAAGCAAGCCTGTTGGTTTGAAGTAAAATTCACTGAAGCAAACATTGAGCTTGTTATTTTATTACTAACTAGCTCAAATTTTGGCAGTCACTTGAAGTCCAAAATCTGCACATCATCTTCCCAAGCCTTTCAACAATGCACAGTGTAGCATGTGTAATACTTGTCATCCAGCAGTATCAAATTTCTTAAAAGCTTGAGATATAGAAATGCCAATTGAATCGTCTCCCTAAACAAGTTTTAAAGCATCATTTCTTCTTAAAAAATGTAACCCTAAAAAACATTTGGTGGGCATGGGAGAAGACCAAGTCCAGATTATTGTTGCAACTAGTATCCAAACATTGCAAACACCTACCTCGTTTCAATAATACAGCCGACCTCATTTAAGAGAAAGGACTCTAAACCTTCCACTCTAATGGAGACAACATTCTGGTTCTCCATCTCGGAACATTTCATATAGATTTACCTCACCCATCAACTCCACCCTCCCTTCACATCATACCGTAATTCTTTCAGATCTTCCAGTAACCTAATTATGAATCAAAGAGTATAATGTAGAAGTATAGATCGATGCAGAATCTTACAATTCATGCTGTTATTCAACCTTCAGAAGCAACATATTTCAAGAACTAAAAAGAGCTATTCTTTCTATCCTTGGAATGTTATTACTCCGTACCATTATTTATAAAAATGTGAAATTAATATACAAAACAGCCCTGAGTCTTTTTAATCTCCTTGGAAAGGCTTTTTTGTCAACATTTATCTTATTACACAAAGTGTTGAAGAGACATCTGTACATCTTTTCACAAGAAAAAGGACACGTATGTATGTGGAAACTAAGATCAGTGAATTCGTACAAGTCTTTAGATCCTGTGGACCCACACTCAAGTACAACAAAGTTTTGTTTACCATTATTTGCAGTGAGGGGAGGGTAAACATGCATAACCAGACAGTGATGCTGAAGTGAACTAGCGTACAATCAACACAGTATGA
>Ga0181612_108238_pt1 | contig 10178 bp, 6 predicted proteins | sample HoacroProtozoa21_FD_119630 | JGI IMG/M metagenome (GOLD analysis project Ga0181612, IMG submission 119630) | Hoatzin crop microbial communities from Cojedes, Venezuel. Combined Assembly of Gp0051906, Gp0051904, Gp0051908 | reverse complement strand
GTTCCTTCTTCTGTTCCCTAAAATATCTATATTTTTTCCTGACATGCTTCCTGGAGCACCTCCTGCTATGTTTTTCCTTTCTTTCTTCACAGTATTTAACACCTTTAACTTAAATAGTTTTCAATGTTCACTGTTTTTCTTCTCTTAGTGTTGAAAAAAGTATTATTTTCCCACCTCAATTACCTTCTGGCTGCCATTTCCAGTTTGGCTTCAGCCTGCAGTCCCACTTCCTGTCATGAATACTGGACCATACAGTGGTGGCTGGACTGCAGTTGTGGATCTGTTTAACATTGTAAAACACTTTGCTCTGCAGGTTTTCATTCCAGTGTTACTACCCTGGCCAAGTCTTGAGTTTAGCGCTCCGTGATCAAGGATCTTGGCTGCAGCTCTGTGGTCTGGACCAGACTCTTTGCCAGTTGACATTTAATTGTATTTCAAGAGTGGAGGTCTTCCTGGAAAGAAGCCAGAGAGCTGTTCTTCCCTGAGGCTAGATAATGATAAAATGGCAGCTGTATCAGAGTTAACTGTGATAGTTTTGTCACTTACCGGTGTCTCTGGCTGCCTTCCACTCAAAAAAGAGGCAGAGAGGGATAAAACATGACTCCTTTTTGTCCTCATGTCTGGCGTCAATGCTGCTTAAGAACTTCAGAAAACGAGTTGTAAAGCAGGGATAAGGCTTTTCAACTTCAAGATCCTGTCTCTTATCTTTTGCAGCTCCTTCTCTCTGAGGACCCTGTGTGAGCTATCCTGTTACTCTGTGGAGGTCACAAGCTGCTCTGGTGTCATTGCAGGAAAAAGATAGTCATATTAGAAAACTATAGGAAGTACTAGGAGACGTCATATGTTCTAGGTCTTCCGTCTTTAGAATTGTTAAAGCTGTTCCTTTCTGCAAAAGAAAGTGTGCAGTACCAGCCCAAGAATGTGATTCTAAAATAACACATTCTTATTATCAAGTGGCAAAAAAACCCCACCCTCTTTTTGAGTTTTCTCCATAAGATATTTGAGGAACAACGCTGAAGAAGACACAAGGCGACTTAATAGAAGAAAGATTCTTCATTCTTCAGTTAATAGGATGAAACATGGACATGATGTTCACTCTAGAAATTGACTTCTTGGTGTGAATTATTAGCTGTTTTTGAATTACTTTTTCAGAAAAGGTAGGAGTATGATGTTTCATTATTGATGACCTATATCCCTGGACTTTCAGTAGTGTCACAGAATTGTCATGAAAACCAAACCCCAAGCTTCTGATATTATAGTCTCACTAAAATTTTACTGCATTCTTGAAAGAATTACCTTGTGATGGTTTCATACACATCTACATATATGTAGACCTTTAAAAACTTAAAGAAGTTAGTTACTGCTAAGTAAGCCTGATTTGATCTCTGATGCAGTTTTGCAGTGCCATACAGGTTACAGATGAACTGTAAGGGAGAAGTAATATTTCTCCTGTGAAACCTGGGAAAGATTTCTGAGGCTAAGCCATATCTCCAGAATTTTGTCCAGGTAGTTTAATGCTAGCTGTTATGTACTGCTTTGACATTACTCAGAAAAGTTTTTCTCACTTCTAGACAAAGAAAAGAAATGCAGTTTCATTGACTAACAAGAATCACAAAGGATCAGATTCTGTTCTTAATTATACCATTGGAAATCCAGAATAAATTCACTGAAGCTAATTCAGTTAGCCTGGATTTCTCCCAGATGTAAGAACCCAGGCCTCATCACATTCTTGAGAAATTCTTCTGCCTTTACAGGCACCCACCATGATAAAAGAAATACTTATGCATCTTCGAATGAGCACATAAAAATCTGTCATAAAAAAACCAGTCTGTCTGGTTTGTGTGTTCCTGGTGTAAATCAGTTCCCACTTTGTTTTTAAAGAACGCTTTTCCAACATTGCATTTTACCAGAGAGACCAGGAGAATTATTTTTGCCAAAAGAATGAAGTATATTCTTCTTTCCCTCATTCTATTCCATATTTTTCTGCTGACTTTTGACATTAATCCAATACCTCCCACAGTGTTACTCAACCAAAATTTAGAAAGCAAAAAAACCCATGAAATTCAGCATTATTTTTCATTTTTTTTCAACTTCTTTTGGTATATTTCCATTTTATGTACTGTTAGAAACATTCTGTTGCAAGAAAATGAGAAAATTACAAACATTATTTTAGGACTTCAGGTTTGAATATACTGTCAATTTTTTCAAAATGTAAAATGAAGTTTGAAGAATTCAGCATCTATAACCCATGTGGTACCACTGGTATAGCAAAAATATTTTATAAATTCTTACTGGATGTCAAAATGAATAGAATTGTAGCGTCATAGAATAGTTTCAATTGGAAGGGAATTCTAGTAATTACCTAATCCCATCACCTTCTCAAAGCAGTGTTACAGTAAATTTAGACAGATTTACTCAAGGCCTTGTCCAGGACAGTTCTGAATATGTATGAAGACGGAGATTTCACAAGTTCTCCTGGCAGCCTTCCCCAGTGTTTTACCACCCTCATTCTCAAGATCTTTTCTGTATGTTTGGCTGGAATTTCTCTTGCTGCAGGTTGTGACCATTGCCTTTTGTCCATCTGCTGGAGACCTCTTAGAAAAGTCTGACTTCATCATAACGTCTTATTTTAGTTGATGACAGCAACTTGATCCCCTTAGCTTTCTCTTATTGGATCTACACGTATACAAGTCCCTAAGCCTTTTTTTGTATGTGATGTGCTTCAGCTTCCTAACCCTCTTGATTGTCCTCCCTTGGACTCTCTCTCCAGTTTTTCAACATTTTGGATGCATTTGGATGCAGTACTCCTGATGTAGTCCAGCACGAGCTGAACAGAAGGGAATAATCACTTCCCTCTGATACTTGGTTTGCGTGGTTGACTTTTCTACATGTTTTTTCTAGCTCCTGGAATAATGTCTTGTAGGTCAGAAGCTCAGGACAGGTTACTGATCATTTTAATCTGGCATTGCTCCATTGATTCCAAAATGACTAAGACAATTTACGTGAGATGAAGAATTTCTTCTTGAAGGGATGAAGCCAAAATGTACTTTGGTATGTCAGCAGGTGCTAAACTTTGAGACTATGACAAGTTCCATCGAAATCAGTGTCAGACAGTTTTTGACCTTCTGTACATGTTGAATGTTTCCTAGGCATATATACGGAGGTCTATACTTCTTCCTTCCAAATTTCAAGGCACTTACACGTAGGTAAAAAGATTAAGACAGTCACCGAAGCATTGTGTACTGTCATAGACATATCCCCATGTACAGCCACACAAATATAGTGAAGACTTCTATAAAGGTCTTTCTTCTGCACAAATGTTCCCATGATATAAGATGTGCAAAATAAAACTCAGAATTTCTTTCCACACTGATTTCACACGTAGAAGTAGGAAGGTTACAGTTTTTTCGCATCAGTTTAAGCAGACCTCCTTAACTTACCATTGCATTCTAAGGTAGCAGGCTTCAGGGACCAGAATTCTTTGTACTTCCAAAGGCTAATCCTTTTCAATAAGTTACTCACATTGCTACGTTATTAATATATATTTTCAACAGTCGTATAGTCAGACATTCACCTTTGTCATCAATGTTATGTAACTAAAAGTAGAATTTCTATAACTTTCATACTTACATCTTCATAACTAAGGCTTCTGGAGGATAGACAGTAGTGTTCACTTCTTTAATCAAGGGGAACTTGAGATAAAAGAGATCATCTGACTTACCATTTAATAAAATTATCTACAGTGGGATAATGCAAGGAAATCGGAAGTTTTTCTGGAAGCTTGCCAACATACAATAGCCTGGTCTAGCTTTGATTCTGGTGAAAAATGTATTTTAATTTCAAACAGATTAAATTTTGAATCTAGAACCAGCATCCCAATTATTAAATTATTTGATATTTTTTATGAATATTGTGTCACTGCCGTACTGTTAATCCTTCAGAAACAAATAGTTTCTTTACTGTAATTTCATATATATACGCATTGCAGTTCTGACTTCCAGAAGCTAATTCCGCCATTTCTGACAGCAGTACTTCCAGCAACATTCTAAGACCCAAAACCAACAGGGGGTATGAATAGGTATTTCAGATGATAACCTGTTGTTCCTTGCTAAATCTCCAAACACAGATGTTTTATTCTGAATTCACTATTAGGTTGTGATAATCAATGTAATTTCAAAGTGAGCAGATCTGATTTCCTGGAAATTTCTGATATATTTCCTCTAATGTAAACCTTTACAATTACTTCAATTCTTTTGTTCCTGTTAATTTGAACATACTAAAATATTTGAAAGAAACACAAAAGTGATGAGGTGGTGTTAATGCTCAAACCTGAAAATCTCCTCTCCAATATGAAAATGTATTGTTCTTGCAGTGGAATGTTGTTTCAATATTTCTTGCTTTTATCACCTATAAATTTTCATTAATTATTAAATTGTACTCACTCTCTAAATAAGAAACAACCTAAAATATTTAAAACATTGGAGTATTATTAAAATAATTAGCAGGAAAAGTGACAAGTTGCTCATTAGAGCAGACAGTGAACAACTCTGTGTGTTCTCAGTCTGTAATTAAAATACAGAAGAATAGATGACTTACTTTCAGAATAGCTTGCAAAACCCTGAGCAGCCACCATTTCCAATATGCATCACATTTCTAAAGGTCCAGTTGTTTATTTGGTTCAAAAATGGACAATTTCTGTTTGCTTCCACCTTCTCTTTCTTTTGTATGTGTCTAAGGCAGCTGGTAAGATAAAGGTCTAGTTCTGTATTTGTGTTTGTTTGTCGAAGTCCTGTCTTGAGTCTGGGAATTAAAGCAATTGTGATTTGGCTCCAGCTGGGAGCTCTACATGGAGAATAGTGACTCTTTTCATCTATAATAAACCAGCTGGATATTGATATATATAAGGAATAAGTAAAGTAAGGACTCTCTGATTCAACTAATGGAAACTCCTGAGAACTACACTTCCATCAGATTTTGGTTATCTGAGCGAAAAAAGAGGACTTTGGAGGTAAAGCATGAAATAAGTGTTTTCATCTTATGTTTCTAATTCATTGATGGTGAGTTTATACACCTAAACTTATTAAAGTGTACCTACTACCATAGATTTGGGAGTTTATTTCTGGTCTTCTTCAAATCCAAATTTGATGTATATGTAGTAGAAATGTTGGTATTTGTTGTAAAGAGAGGTGAGGATTCTGAGGCTGCTGTGTTCACAGACTACCTTTTCCATCAAGACCAAGGAGAACGGAAAAATCATTCCTGAATTTTCAGTGCTACTCCATTTTGCAGCAACTTGAAAAATGTTCGAAGAAGAATATGATATTCTGTTTCCTATATGTTTACCAGACCACCATTTGAGACAGAAAGATTTTTTACAACACCACAGAGAAATATTGTGAATGGATTTGTGAGTTTTAGTTGCAGACATCAGTAGCTCATAGAGCAGAAGGACAAGCTGAGAGAATGCTATTACAGACCAACTTAAATCTCAACAGTTACAGCACTGACCTGGAATCTCTGCCACTGCAGTTCAGGGCCTTCAGCTGATTAACTTTCACGTGCTTTTTTTTCTCCCCAAACTGGAACACCTGCAATGAAAATGTTGCAATAAACCTACATCAAATATCAACTACCCAGGCGTACAATAGCCTCCTGAGATATAAAAGACTTTGATTCAAAACTATTCTCTGGTGCAGGCTGAGACAGGTTTTGAACCTTCTCTGATTTTTGAAAAATTGTCCTTACCACTTACTTAATAGGCTATTAGAAGAATACATCATCCAATGACCAAGATGGAACTTGTGCCTACACCTCTCCCAAGCCTAACTTCCAAGAGAGCAAAATCTTTTTACCTGCAAATGCAAAATGAGCCACCTTTGCATTTTTTAGTCAGAATTATTCACCAGATTTCTGAATAATTCAGAGCCAACCTACTTTTCAGTGAATAAATCATTCACCAAGTAAAAATTACCTAGGTACATAAGCAAGCATAATTCAGAATTGATGTAATTCAGAGCCATTATGCGGACATCGGCAGACTTACATTCATTTTCTCCAATGTAAATTTGATGCCGTAACTCTGTATTATGCTATTACCCTAAATGTAGAAGGCCTTGCAAGAAGTAAGTCTGTATTTTCTGTGGGTTCAAATCAGTTGTTTATCTCCTTTTTAGTGAAAAATTAAATCATGCTTCTAAAATCATAACTCACTGTTCATAAATAAAAAAGAAACAGTGGATTTCTGCACAATATATGGAGTTATTCCACATGTAATGAACCTGATAATAACAGCAGTAAAAGAAAAATACTAAAATAACCCCCCAAAAAAACTCCAGCCCCCCACAGTACTTTTAATAAAAAGTCACATGTATATACAGTGAAAGAATTTCAAAATAGACATATAAAAATGTTAAAGTCTTCTTGCTTCTTCTTTGTACACATACAATAACATGCATAGACAGGCAAGTATGCCTAAAATTTTCAACAGTTTTTACAAAAAAAAAGGAAAAATTTTCAGCAAAGAAAAAACTTTAATCTCCTCCATTTTTTGTCTTCATGTGAAAGTGTGTAGATTTGGCTGTACTCTGCTTGAAATGTGAAATGAAATAGTTCACTGTAGAGAGTAGGGGAAAATAGCAGTTATAGCCTTGTTATCTGCTGATAAAAATTTAAAACATTTACACATCTATGATCCAGCTTATATTAGTATACACAAATTTTAAACCTCAGGACAGAAGTGAAGAGAGTCAGAGTAATATTACTGTTCTTTATGGAAAGCTCTTATTCTCAACAATGTTAGCATTCTTAGATGAAACTGCAATAGGACTGAATCAAGATTAAGGCTCTCCTCTTGTAAATACATATATATTTATTTTATTTTATATACTCTGACTGATCGCTTTAAACTCCTTTTGCAGAAATTAGATGGAATCTCAAGAATATCAAGGACAAACCAGAATCTGGCAAATGCAAACAACTGACACAGAAAACTAATGCATCAATTGGCAATGCATGACAAGTCAGGCATAAGATATTAGGTTATTCTTCAAAATCTAGAAAGAACTGGTGAAATTCAAGAATGGAAGGAGAATAATACAATAGAAAAGCATGAAAACTACTCATGAGGCTGAGAAGGATCAAGTATTTAGTAAATATTTATTTTCTTCATTCAGAAAAAAAGCAGATTGATGCATCACTAAAATGTTATGAGCATATGTTTGAGCGGGAGTTTCTTAACAATGTTTGAGTTACTTAGAAAATTGAAAGAATCTTAAGGAGGTTAAAAAGTGAAAACGTCATAACATTTAAAAAGTTAAAAACCATGACAATAACTTTGGCTGAGTTAAGGAGTTAGGGTGATCTCATACCTCAGTGTTCATTTTTCAAGAAATCATGGTGCAGTGGGAAGTGTTTAGAATTTGTAGGTAGGGAAGACTGATGGAGCAAAAGGTCTACTAGATTTTTGAAAAGGTTAGGTAGATGGCTTGCCACCTGAGAACAAGACTTTCTTGGTAACTTGCAGTAGCAAGAATCATTTAGTATTCCACAAAACCTACACAGCAAAAGTTAAAAGATATGTTTCTGAAAAACACAGAACATCTTCTCCTGGTTTTTGTTCCCTTGTATGCTCCTCCAGCTTAATAATTCAGGATTTTATTTGTTTATCATCAATAATTGATTCAGAGCAAATGTGTGGGAATATTGGTATGTAATACAAAGAGTAAAGAATAAGACATTTTGTGTAATCAATGACAATGGCTGTTGTGTTTCAGAAAAAGACCTGTCAGCTATGTATTTTTTTCAGTGGTCACTGGATCACAAATAAAAAGAGCAACCAGCAAAAAGCTGACAGCAAAGTAATCAAAAAAAGTGACAAGCAGACACCTAGGTAAAAATGAGAAACATGTTATCTGTTCTCCTACCACTCTTGCAATTATCCAATATGATACTTTTGAAAAATTGTGATGTTAAAAACCCAACACTCAGCCAGTACTGGTAATGTGCTGAGGAACAGACTTCTGTGTGGTGTTTGAATTGGCTCCACGATCTGATGGGGGAGGAAAAAAGCCAAAAAACGCACTCACAAAATCAGTGCAACCTGTATTAAAAGGATTAAAGTTTGGCTAGCAAACAGACCACAAAATGTAACCCGTAAATGAAGAGTCATCTTCCTGTTGGGGCTGCTTCTAGTTCAGACGTGCAGGAATCTGTCCTCGTTCCATTGATCTTCAATACCTTTGTAAATGAACTGGAATAAAGTATGGAAGCATTCCTTTTAAAATGTGCAGATGATACAAAAACTGCTGGAGAGAGAAGTAACAACAGTCCTAGGTCAGTTATAAAACAGGCTGATCAGAATCATATAGTGAAGTTGGCTCATTTGATCAACATGAGGTTGAACACTGCCAAACACAAGGTCACACAATGTACAAAGAAAAAATGTTGACTGTGAATACTAGATGAGAGATAGTACCATGTAGTGCATTAACAGTGGAATGGCTCACTGTAAATAATCAAATAAATATGAGAATTTTTGTATGGAGGAAAGAGTTTTCTTAGACATATAGATAATTCCCACAGAGCATATAGCAATGATATGAAGTCTTCACTATGTGTAAAGAACAAAACCTGCAATTCTGCTTTGAAAGGGGTTGTTAAGACATAGGCAAGAATTTTAGAAAGAGCCACAAAAAGTTTTCAGACCAGAAAACTTGTATTTTGAAAGACAGCTAAGACACTCAGTGTGCTACTTTTGTCTAAAAAGGTTTGAGAAGAGTCTTAATTATCATCAATAAAGTGTCCACCTACAAAAGAGTTTTCTTACAGTGAACAAACCTTCAGTTTACCAGGAGAAGCCATAAAATCTTAATTACTGGACAACAGCGGTAGAAAAATTCGTAATGGGCAACACTTTAAGTTCAATTATGCTTATTTAAATGTAGTTATTTTTGGTTTATTAGTAATTCACCATTTGAATGACTTGTTCAGTGGTGTAGTAAATTTTTTCTCACTTGACTTTCTGATAACAAATTATTGTCTTTCTGAAATATTTTGTCACTAAGCACAAGTTACAGAGATGTTGAACAACTTACTGAACAGAAAATTTTTCTAGATCAGATTACTCTAACTGTCCCTTCAGGCCTTTAAATATTTGCATCTAGAGGCCGTTTTATGGAGATTTTTCTTCCATTTTGGAGCCAGTCAGGTGCTGCACTGCTACACCAGCCCTGGGACGCTGCGGCTTTTCAATGTAGAGACGAAGACAGGGTGCAGGAATTAGGAAATGATTGATAGGTGCAGGGAAATGGAAAGCACACTTAGGAGGGCTGATGCTCACTCATTTCTTTTCACTTTATTGCATCTGCCTCTACGATCCAGTGAGCTATGAGAATACTGGTGCTTTTGTGCTGTAAATATTTTTAAACGACTAGTCAGATTACTGCTAATAATGTTCATGTTTTATATCTATCACGTGCTAGACGACATGTGTTCTTTGCATGGAATAGAATAGTTGACTTGGAAGGGACCTGCAATGATCATCTAGTCTAACTGCATGGCCTCTTCAGGGCTGAAGAAAAGTTAAAATTGTGTTATTAAGGGCACTATCCAAATACCTGTTAAGAACCGACAGGCAGGGGGCATTGATTGCCTCTCTCGGAAGCTTGTTCCAGCATTTGACCACTCTCTTGGTAAACAAATGCTTCTGCATCTCCAGTCTAAACTCCCTGGTGCAGCTTTGAGCCATTGCCATGCGTCCTATCACTGGATCCCAGGGAGAAAAGATCAGCACCTCCTTCTCCGTTTCCCCTCCTCAGGAAGCTGTAGAGAGCAATGAAATCACCCCTCAGCCTCTTTTTCTCCAAACTAGACAAGCCCAAAGTCCTTAGCTGCTCCTCACAAGACATGTGTTACAGCCTCTTCACCACCTTTGCTGAACTCCTCTGAACACATTCAAGTACCTCAACATCCTGTTTCAACTGTGGGGCCCAGTACCGCACACAGTACTCCAGGTGAGGCCACATCAACGCTGAATACAGTGGGATGTTATCATTAAGCAAGTGAAGGAAAAGAAGGTTATCAGGAGTCGACATGGATTCACCAAGGGGAAATCATGCTTGACCAAGATGATAGCTTTCTACAATGGCATGACTGGCTGGGTAGGGGAGGGGAGAGCAGTG
>Ga0181612_162852_pt1 | contig 10179 bp, 5 predicted proteins | sample HoacroProtozoa21_FD_119630 | JGI IMG/M metagenome (GOLD analysis project Ga0181612, IMG submission 119630) | Hoatzin crop microbial communities from Cojedes, Venezuel. Combined Assembly of Gp0051906, Gp0051904, Gp0051908 | reverse complement strand
CCTATAGAGCAATGTATCAGAAAGAGGAGAATTACCAGAGAGATTATCAGACTTGAAAATTTCATTTTCACAAAGTCTTTTTTATTTCTTTTTTTACTATAAATACAGGGAAGTTAGGCAAAACCTTCTTGTTCATCTTCAGTAAGAAGAATCTAAAGTGACATCTATGTAAATCACCTGTAATACTATCAAATACTGTGCTAAATCAGGAAAGTAAGTGAACAAAAGGAGCAACACGTCTATTCAACGTTACACATCACTGACTGCCAATTTTGCTGTTCAGCATTTAATCAAGGCTTCTCTAGAAAGATACAAAAAGGAATGGTGTATAAAACAAACAAAAACCTCCTGATGATATTGTAGCTTGGCATAGGAGGATAATAATGGATTACAGAAATGGTTTTCATGAGTGATACGAAAGTTGTTGAAGATTTCACACAAATGCTGTGTCCCAAATGCTGGATTGGGGGGAACAAAGTTTCCATCCAAGGTAATCTACACTCCACTTAGACCAGGTTGTTGTAGCTGGTCCCTGGGACCAGACGTCCTTACTGATGACAGATCATGACAGATGCCTCCTCAGCCATGGCACGGACCCAAAGTACTTGAAAAAATAACTTCAGATGGAATTATTTTAATCTGGTGAGAATAATTCAGCCTCTCCCTTCTTCAAAAAAATACATAAATATTTGTTCCTTAAGCACCTAATCATCATGTGTACATTCCTCTCCTGAGATTCAAGGGTACCCACGGGATTCCTTGTCAGTCATTGCCGTGTTAAAAGCGCTAAGGGATTCTGACAAGCGGCAAAAAGAGAACCCTTCAATTGAGTCACGAGGTTCAGAGCAGACCCCCTTGTGTTCTAAACTCTCTCTCAGAGGAGAATCTAGGTGCACCTGGATCTACTCCTAGTCCCAAACTTGGTCAATGGTTTATGTCTAAAGGGTTAAGTGTGTAACCACTTATCAGATTCAACTTGCCTGTCGTCATGTTGGATCATTACAAGAAAAAGATATTCCAAGAATCACCTAAGAATGTAAATGATATCACAGTGTGATCTAGAAGTGATACTTGAAATCTTTCCAAGCGCTGCAGATACTGTGAGTATGTTTGTGCAACACCTTCATAGAGTCTGTCTCAGCCGTGCATGCTCTATATTCTTTTCAAGTATGATTTTCTACCAAAATGTACTAAAGTCAGAGAAATGCAAGAATTTTTTTTTTAAAAAAAAGCTTTTCAAGAGAAAAGCAAGAAGAGGGCCAAATAAATAGATCTGTAACTAGATACATTAAAAGCAGAATGAACATGTAATTAAAAACATCACTGCAAGATGTTTTGACAGTTTATTTGGTTGCAACATTTGTCATTTTATTGAAAGAAATTTTTACATTTTAGCAGTCAGATTAAAATCTATTTACTTTAATTAGAGCTATATGAATTAGAAGTACAAAGTCTGAGTAGGTGTAGATCTCTGGATTCTATAGAGTCTGGGAAAAAAGCTGTAAATAAATTGAATTTTTAGATCAAATCACTTCTCTGTGACAGCAAAACATGAGCTTCAAATAAACATTTTTTTTTCTCATCCAGACAATAGACTTCTTGGCAAGAAAAGAATGATGAAATGAAATGACAAATCCAAGACAGGAAACACGCTAAGTGTTTTGAAACAATTGAGGAGTACACATTCACCAGTCAACTAGGAAAAAAGTTTTGCCATTGAAGTCCTGGAGGCAGGATCTGAGATCTAAATTAATTTCTAGCTCTTTCATAGAGCAATTAGTGAGAATTTGTTTTGATTAACACTTTAAACAGCAACTAAATGACCTGACTCTCAGAGTACAACTCTCACTTTCTACAGGGACTTAAGCTTTTAGATGTCTATGTCTCATTGACCTATAGATTTTAGAAATCTGACACCGGAATTCCATTGATGAAGTAATACATGATCTGGAGAAGGTGAAGAAAATTTTTGCCTTCTGCATGACCAAAGCTCAACATCTAGAATATTAACAGTGTCGTCCTCATAAAACAAACTGAGCATCTCATAAAAAAAAACTTCCCCAGTTACACCCCATCCATCTATTTCCTGCTGTATCAGCAGTGTTCCTGTGGCACTGAGGTCTAGAAAATACAGCTCAGATAAATGATAAGGTTATGAATAAAGCTATACACTGGAAGGACAGCATTCTTTTTCAAAGGGTTATATGATCATAGCTAACATCCAAGTTTCCCCATCAGGATAGAGATTTCCCCAGGCCTAAAGATAGATTTTCTGTATTCGAAGCAGAATACAGCTCTGAATGACTCACAAATGGAGCACAATTTAGATTTCTCTTTTCTTTCAATCTAGGAAACATTCATATACCAATGTTACGTAAGGATAACACTTAGTTCTATTAGAACACTTAATATAGTCAATGTCTGACATGCATTTACTGCTAATGTCTCTGAGGAGAAACAAAGCAAGGGTCATCTACCTCTGTGTAAATACCAACACCTTAGGTGGTTGCTTCAGGCTCACTTCACAGTCAGTGTGGAGAAACAAGCATTTTGACACACCGATTCACCTCATCCCAAACAAGATCTCCAACAATACGCTACATGATCTGCACTTTAAATGAGTTTTGTGGGCATCTAAAGTTGAATGAGACAGTAACATACCCAGTGGCCAATGTAACTATGATATAAATGCTTCTAGGATTTGGTCACCAGTTTTCTAATACAAAATACTCTATTGTTGGCAGGAAACTGTAAATTGAGTGATTCAGTTCCTTGACCCATGAGCTAAATTGTTTGCCAGCTAAACTTTTGTGACCTATTCTAAGCAAGTAATCATATAGATGATCAGACCACATGCAAACAAACTTAGAGGAGAAATCATTCTTCACTCACTGCAATATCATCACAATAAAAGAAGAAGGTTTTTTTTCCATTTAACTGAGTTTAATTTTCATTGCATTTCAATTTCATCGCTATTATTTTCTATCTAGAAAATAAAGCACATTTAATTCTTCACCTTATGGATATTTTATCGTTATGGATCAAATAGCTACTTTAAAAGCACAGGAACATTTGATTCGAAGCTCAGTAATGAAAGAAGCCAACTCTTTATAGACTTCAGCAGAGCTTTAATCATGTTGATGTAATTCTTGCAGAAATGAGTGGTACACATTTCATGAAGGACAAGAGAAGCTAGATGGTAATGTCCTTGTCATCATTCACCAGCCCTCACTCTTATAGAAAAGGAAGATCTTGATGAAAGAACATCTCTTGATGTTCATAATTAAGCAGGAGACAGCTTGTGTTCTTTTTTTTCTCCAAGACTATTCAAAATCTAACAAACTTATTGTGTGCTCCTTCCCTAAATGTATTTCGGAACTGGACAAGAAATGTCATTATTAGGTACAAAATTCTCTAAATTATTTTTGGCATACACCTAAAACCAAAGAATAAAATAAATCTCTGGCATCTTTCATATTTCCCATTTGAACAAAACACTGAAAAGCAGAAGTAATATATTCCAGATCTTTAAGTAATCCCAAAATAAGTATACTTGGGCTTTTAGTAGTTATTGCAACATGTGAAATATTCCAGCTTTTCTCTGAGTCTTCTTGAAACTGGCTCTGTCCTTGAGGTGTCAGATTAACACTCCACTCAGCAGACAAATTGTTCATGGGCACGCTGGACATATGAGAGCCATTAGACAGTGTGATCTACATTCTTGAAAAATGAAAAATTCTAGGCACCATTATATTTTATAAATGCAAGATGTTTATTATTACTGCACTAGCAATAAATGTTTAGAAACTGGAGAGGGTTCACAATGATTCTGACTAGGAACATATGAGGATGGAGCCATCGAATTCTGGCATGAAATAAAAGATCTGGAAGCTATTATGCATTTAGCCCTCTATGAGTATTTAATTATACCAATAGGAGAACACATTTTCTATTGCGTGCTTTGTGATGAATGTCTTCATTTATTCATGTTACAATGAATGATATATGAGTTCAAGCCAGATGTGGGAACTCATTTGCAATTTGCTTAAATTATTTTAGTGAAATTTCTTCTAAAATCCACAGAACACCTCACTGAATGTCATGGAAATTTATCTGATATGTAAGATTTGACTTCTGCTTGAGGATTGAATTTGCTTTTGCTAGGCTAGATGTAGATAAGTGTTAATAAATATCAAATGTTGTGCGGTTAACTGCTTTTTAGACACTAATACAGTCTTCAAGAGAATAATGGATTTCAGTTTCAGAGTCTCTCATCCAACCTGTCATAGGAAAGAAACTAGTTGTTAGGCAGTTTGGTAGTAGTCATCTTAGCTTAATAAATGATTCTGCCAGAAGAATCTATCCTGGGTAGGGAAAAAAAATCTTTGATTTCAGATAAAATATCTTCAAGAGTCTTATTTTTTAAAGGTTTATGAAAAATGTCATGACACAGAAATTACCAATCTATTTCTTGAATTTTGGTCCAATAGGTTTTTTAATAGCTTATATTTCCACTGATAAAATTAAAACATACTTCACAATTTTGGTGTTAAGATATGTTCACTACACTAGGAAGTATAAAAGGTGACCATGGAACGTACGGTTAAGAAGCTATAAAGCGTAAGGGATGAATTAAGGCATTCAGACCTGCTGATAATTTGGCTTATTCTTAAAAAAGTATAGATAAAAACATTAAAGATCAACTTATTTATGCATTTTGTTTGCCCTAACACAGCAGATACATCCATCCTTTAATTTTTACTCTGTTAGACTGTTTATGTGTCCTTCCACTTGATCCAGCTATCCCACTGTTGTTTCTGGCAGACACAAGGGAAAAGTTAACTCATTAACACAGCTTTTTTACCTGGGGGCAAGTTTGCCATTTCAGATTCATACTACCTCTCTCTGCGACAGAAAAATAAACAGATACAATTGCTTTGGAGGCGCAGAAGGGATTTTTTGTGATGTGCCATTATCAAATCTATGCTATTTAGTAGGCATGGTGGTGTTGGGTTGATGGCTGGACTTGACGATCTTAGAGGTCTCTTCCAACATATGAATCTATGATTCTATGATTCTACTCAGATACATCCACCTAAAGCTAAGGGAAAGAAACGCTAAGACAAAATCTTTAACCCTTCTTACTTTTTATGTAGGGTATTTTTATATTTTAAATTTTTATTATATTCTATCTACACCCTATCCGAACCTGAAAATCAGGCAATTTGAAAATTCTTAATTTTTTTCATAAAGCTGTAATTTGAGCAGAGAACACACATTTACTATATACTAAATTAAAGCCTTCATTCTCAAATGACTGCTACGTTTGGTGCTTTCTAACTTCAGGGGCCCAGTGTAGCGAAGAGGGTCCAGTCTTAGTAGCCATGCTCCATCAGTGTTTCAACGACTAATTGCAAATACCTAAGTTAGGAACATATATCCCTCTGTTTATTACATATGGAGGTCAGATACTCAGATACGGAAATATTGTTCATAAAACCTGATGATAAAAACATGCTATGCGCTTCTGATTGCCATTGCTGTATTTACAATTTTCTCCTGGTATCTCTCTTGTTTCTATGCAATTTCTCATGTAATTCTGCTTTATGAAGAAATCGTGGTGGCTTAAACAAAACAAAGATCTGACAGAATAAACACATGGCAAAATGCATTGCCTTGCACTTTTTCCTCAAAGGCAGTAGAAGTATGAGCAGGCTGACTTCAAGAGAATCTTTCAGCAATGTACCCCAAAATATGTTGTCTTATTATTGCTTAGTATCAGAAGTTATGTGGGGTTTTTTGTTGGTTTGCGTATGTGTGTGTTCCTTACGATGGTGATTCTTTAACCCAAACAGAGGTATATCATGGACTACCCTCCTGTTTCTTTCCATTGATTTTGCCAGATTACTGTTTGGGAAATTTTTTCTGCTGCATAAGACTATCTTGCACTTAATTCCTGTCCATGAACTGCAAGCTAGCATTTGAGTATCACAGTAATCCATATGTGGGAAAGAGATCTCATTGATATTCCTCAGCTACCATGAGGTAGAGTATAGGGCATATCAGCACAGGCCACCATGATCCCTAGAAATGAAAGACAGCATTATTTACCTCACAATATATTTAAAAAAAAAAAAAAAATTTAGTCTCATTGCTAGAAATAATAATAATAATTTTAGTTTCCATAAAAAAATCACTGCTTAGTTGGACAGGATATGACCCTGCTGCCACTCTCTATGTCTCTGGCAAGATCAACAATACTCTGGCAGAGCTTTAAAGACAGCTTGAAACTCCTGTCTGTCGTGTTCCTAGCTAGGGACATCCTGCTATGCTCTCACTTCCACGATCAGTACTGTATTTGTGTGTCTTGTTATGACACACACAAATAAGGATATTTCATTACCATCTCAAAATTCAGTTAAATGATAGCTGCACTGCAGATGACACTTTGTTCAAGGGCATGAGCCATGAGATGTAAGTCTAGTAACAGCGACAAGCCAAAAACAGCTGGAAATTGATCTGTAAAATCAGATCCCATGAAAATTGCATCTGCTTCTGAAATACATGTTTATGTCCACAGGTATTTCTCATTTGAATGACTTGGTTAAAAGGGAAAAAGATCTATTGTTAATCACCTGTCTTTCTGGAACAGGTTTCCACCAAGTAATTTGACTCTTCTATTCCTTTATCCACAGTACTAAAAATTATTTTTGTAATTAACATTATTATTCAATATCTCAGATTATTTTCATTTTATTACATTTTTCTTCTTCCTCTTCTTCCACTATTCCTATCCGCATCCTAGCTAAGCTTCCTATATACATTTATTCTGAAAACACTTCCAAAACACTGTCATATCTTAAAGAAGAGAGCATTCTAGTGAGATGTATATTCATTACTTGCAGATTTCATTGTGCAATTTCACTTCTCCAGGCTCTACTAACTAGCTGAATCACAGTACATATGTGGACCATTTCCTGGGATAAGCAAATATTAATAACTTGGTCTCTTACCAATGATGTTATTTGTATTACCTGTTGATAAATTTCACCCCTTCAACTTTAGCTTCACTGATAAATTTTCAACTACCAATAACTGTCTCACTGTGTAGACCAGTGTGTCACAAGTGACAATAAAAAATTCCCCTGATTTCAAGGAAGAGGAAAACAGAAATATGAGAACAGAAGGTAAAAAATCGCCGTCCCAATAGGGTTTACACTATGTACTTATGTAGCCAGTTATATCCTGAAAGCATCCATGCTTCTGTGACATCCCTGTGCCTTGTTTCTATAATAATGCAGTCAATATGAAACTTGATTGTTACTGTTTCTTTCCCTCCCTGTACTATAGTTATTTGTCCAGAGATGGTAAGTTACTGTGCTATGGATTCCTTTACTTCCTACATTGGATAGCAGATACTTTAGCTGAAGTTGACTATGTAATTGACACCATTTTGTACTGGCCTAGGTCTGAATACCAACGAGATATGAAGAATGCCTTTTACTTATTTTAATTTTTAGGGGGCTGGAGAGACATGATGTATTGCATATCTTCATTGTACCTGATCTCAGAACAAATGAACAAACAAATCTCTTAGCAGAACCATCTTTCAGCGCTAGGAGGGATTTTATTTTTTTGAGTGTTATCAGCTGCCATTTCTTTCTAACGAAATTAATTTTTGGTTTTCTCTTCATTGTCAAGACAGAAAGAGGTACTAAGCCTTCTTTTTTGTATAGTTCTCTTAGTAGAATTAAACAGAGACCTTACTCTTTTTAATTCTGACAAAAGAATACAGATAGTATCAGTGCAAATCCACAACAAATGTATCTTTTTCAGTTCAACTTAACATGCTCTTTTTTCCTTTGCTTTTACTCTCTTATATTTCAGACATGAAGAAATTACTGTTAAATAAGTGATGAAGTTTAATAAAGTATTGTTCCTGTTTCTCTTGACTGAGTTTGCAGTTTTAAATAGATGATTTCCTGTGTAATTCTTTATCTGGGCTTTTCTTAAAAAGTGCTATATAGCAAGTGACAATCCATCACTCAAGTCTAAAATGACTTGGCAAAAAGTCTTTTAACTATAAAGGCAATCTTTCCAGACATTATTGTCTTAACTAGAAAGCCTTATTATTCTGAAACTGCTTTAATTGTACAGCCAGACTGCTGGAAACGGATTTGAATTATAGAAATGAAAATGCACATTTTGCACACCTTTGTTTAAACTTTTCTCCATGACATCAGTCTTAAGATGTTTCAGATGTCTTGGTTTGTGAAGGTAAAGAGAATTTTAAAGGGGTACATTATAGGCAGTGACATAAGTTGCAATGGACATCATTCAAAACGATGGGTCTTTTTCTTGGTTAGATGCTTCTGAAGGAATTGAATTGTATAATGGCAAGCATTTGGTAACAGAGATTGTCTGGAATGATGTTAAAGAATGGGAGAATAGAATTCTTGATGCTACCTTGGTCTGTTATACTGCTTTTCTGTAAATGTGATACAATGATATTCACTTAGATGCATGTAGTATTCTGAATTTTATTTCAATGAATCTCTAAAGCCTACAGAGATCATAGCTGGACCTTATTCTTATTTAGACGTATCCAAAAGAAGACTGTGATTTCTTCTTATCAGTAATTTTCAACCTTTTCCAATTTATAGTGCTTTCATGAATCCCTGAGGTGTCCATTCACCAAAAGCTGAAGAATAAATGGCTGGAATCAACTGGACTATACTGTAGTTTGTGTAGGAAGAAGCTTTCCCAGTGGAAGAACTAAATTGTGTAGGATGTAAAGAAAACTTGTACATCAATAAAGATGTAAGTATTTCTGCATTATTTTTTATTTAGAAGGAAAAGCACAAGAGTTTTTGTGCATGATTTATGGAGAAATAATTGAAATGGGGACAGAATATGATCTCATTTGGTATCAAGAATTTGGCAACAGATACTGACAGGCTCATGGTACTTTATTCTTTTGTCTATGTGTTACATTTTCAGACAAACACTTTCTAACTTCCTCCCATGCTTCTTCTTATGTTACTTATAAAGATAGGCAAGACTATGCAACTTTTTCCCCTTTCAAATTCTCTCTTAAAACTCTGACTTCCATGTTTACTAAAACATGTCATTCTTAAACCTTTTCCTCCTGTCTTCTGTTTTATGTTTCAGCTCGTACATTCTTTGGGCCAGGCACCATCCTTTTGTTTGGCTGCCTTTACATCTGCTTTAAAATGTCTAGAACAGAGATATCCCATCTGTTTTACATTTGACATGATAACACTATAAAGGTAAAATGGAAAACACATAAACAAAATTGATAAAAGCATTTAAAAGATTCTGTATAGTTTGAGCAGGCAGAAAAATACAGTTTGACTATAATTGTTTCTGTTACATATTTCTTTCCTATTCCGTGATATTGTGTTGCAGTCTGCACGAATAGACACGTGTATTATTTGATCAGCAAATAATTTTACAGGAGTAAAATTTTCATTGCAATAGGTTGCTGAAAATAAAGGACTACAATTTCCAGGGGAAGCCGATGCTCTGTTCTTCAGCTCTTTAAGAAGCTTACAAAGCACCATCGCACACAGATTTGAGATTAAGAGCTGCAAGCTTCTACATTAACATGATTTTAGCAATGAATGTTCAGATGGCTTTCTTTTCCCATCTCACCCCAGCATTATTTACTGAAGGAATGGGGTCTTGTTTTCACAGGCTTAAAAGATTTTGTGTAAATGATACATATACAAGTAGTCCTAAACTACAGCACACAGAGTATCACATATAAAATGTATAAAATTCTGTATTTCCACTAATGTTGACTCAAAGTTTGTAGCCAGCCTTCTGCAGTGAGCTCCATCTTTTCACCAGCAGCCTTCTTTCTCCCTCAGAAATACTACACGAGTAATGTATGTAACTGAACCAAGAATGATAAACATTGATGCTAACCCAATAAATCACAGAATCACAGAATGGTAGGGGTTGGAAGGGACCTCTGTGGGTCATCTAGTCCAACCCTCCTGCCAAAGCAGGGTCACCTACAGCAGGCTGCAGAGGACCTTGTCCAGGCGGGTCTTGAATATCTCCAGAGAAGGAGACTCCACGTCCTCCCTGGGCAGCCTGTTCCAGGGCTCTGTCACCCTCAGAGGGAAGAAATTCTTCCTCATTTTCAGACGG
>Ga0181612_154437_pt1 | contig 10179 bp, 5 predicted proteins | sample HoacroProtozoa21_FD_119630 | JGI IMG/M metagenome (GOLD analysis project Ga0181612, IMG submission 119630) | Hoatzin crop microbial communities from Cojedes, Venezuel. Combined Assembly of Gp0051906, Gp0051904, Gp0051908 | reverse complement strand
AGCTGGAAAAAAAGAATCAGTGAGGCAGCCCTAATATAAGATGTGTTTTATGTTCAGCTCTTTTTCCAAAAGCAAATTTTGGGGTAACTTGTGCTGTGGTGTCTTCTTAGCCCAAGATTAATGCAGCCTTACACCCTGCCTGTAGAAAGAATGTTGAAATATTTCCTTTTCTTGAAAGCCACATATGAAGCTACATTTAGAATGATTTGAAAATAGGCTTTAAACTTTTTGGGTTTTAGCATATTTTTATTATATTAAGTTTTTATTACTTACATAACAAAAAAAAGTACTAACAGATTTTTTTACTTACAAAGTGTAACATAGCAGCAGTCTTTAATAAAGGTGATATCAGTATATAATACTAGTTACAAATCTAGAACTTCATGGTGTTTTCAGATATATTGTTATTTCATGTGCTTAGTTTGCTCTCAATATTACTTTAATGCATTGTCAGTGTGAGTCCTGTTTAACTACTACCTTTATTTACTAACTTTATCTTGTATTCAGTTAGTTAAAAAACTATCATCTTGTAACAACTGTTATCACTTTACCAAACAGGTTTCATGAACTGATAGGCGTACCTTCTGGTGATTTTTTTTTTTTTTTTTTTTTCCAAATTCATGCACACAAACCTATGGTTAGTTTAAATATTACCTTACAGCTCGCTTGTAAAATTTTTTGTTTGCTCTATTTTTGGTCAAATACTTAAGCTGAGTTATTTCTTTAAAAAAAACATGAAAGAGTGAAGGGTCTTCTTGGGTAGTAAAGAAATAGTAGAAATAAATATTTGTAATTAGAACTATTTTTTCTGATAATTGCTTTGATTCCTTTGTAGAATCTTGCTTTCGTCTTTCATCGTTGCTCCCCTTCCTTGTTTGACGGTGACAGTTTTTCTAGTGATCAATGAGTATCTCATCTGCTATTTTTGGTTAAGACTGGGGGGAGACAGGTCTCAGTATCTTAGAACCTCTTATTCTGTTAATCCGTTCCAGCCCATGGATGAGGTGTATTGCAAGGGTGTATTCTGATGGTTGATTTTCTTGGGTCAGTGACCTCCTGTATCCTGAGCGTGGCAGTTCCACTGGTTGCCTTTTGATTCAAATGAATCATAAGGTTTGGTTAAACTGCCTGGTGTCCCTAGAAAAAGTGACTTGAACTGTTCTCATTCTTTGCTACTGGGGACAAGATGCTGAGATCCTGGAAAACTATTTACAGCAGGACTGTTTCTTACTGTAATACTTAACATCATTTTTTCAATGCAATTTCAAAGCCAAATATATAAACTTGATACTTGCTTTTGGACACTTCCTTTTTTAATTCTGTCAAGAGGATAATCTTGTTTCTGTGCCTAGCAGTAGGTTACAGCTACTCGGTGTTAGGTTCACAGTTCAGCTACAGATTGCCCAGAAGGCTCAGAATAATACGGACCTTAACTAACACAGTTTATGCAGTTTATTGCAGAGAAAGTTAAATGTTTCATGTTATTATCTCTTGATAGGTATAAAGCTATGGACAAGACAGCTTTTCTAGAGATGAAAGTAATCAAAGTAATGAAGTGTCTTCCCAAAAAAACAGTGAATTTGCTTGGAGCCTTACTTATAATAACGGTATATACTTATTTACTTACAGTAATGGTACTTACTTCATAATGGTATGAAACTGCATCAGGGGAGGTTCAGACTGGACAATAGGAAAAGGCTCTTCACTGGAGGGTGGTTGATCACTGGAACAGGCTCCCCAGGGAAGTGGTTACAGCACCAAGCCTGTCAGAGTTCGAGGAGCACCTGGGCGATGCTCTTAGACGTATCATGTAGTTTTAGGTAGTCTTGCAAGGAGCAGGGAGTTGGGCTCAATGATGCTTGTGGGTGACATCCAACTGAAGATATTCTGATTCATATGCTGTGCATTTAACATAAATTTTCATTTAGGTTTCTGGAAAAATATGACGTATGTCAGATAAATGCTGGTCATGATTCCTTCTGGCATTGGCTAAGGAGACATTTGGGTTTTGTAATGAGTACTATCAAGCATTACGTGCCAGGCTTTGGGCAGTTGCCCACAAGGGCCTGGAACATTCTTGCCCTGCTCACACTTTTTTGAAGCAGCACTTCTCAGTGTGTGAGGAGCTCAGGATTCAGCTGAAGCACGAATGAACAGGGAAACAGGCAGAAGTGCTAACTGGTTGCGAGTGAAATACAATCTAAATTGCTCTAAAAGAAAAGTTCCTTTTTTTGATTGCTCTGAAGCACACAGAATGGTCTCCAGAGGGCAAAACCAAATGATACTTTTGTTAGATGCCTGTCTCGTTTGAAATGCTGATAGCTGCAAGTGAAGTCAAGAAGGAATTTTCTTTTGCATCAGACTGACAGGAATCTTAAGATTTTTTTTTTTCTTGTTTTCTGCGTTAAGTTCCATATGGTTTACTTTCTAGAATTTTCTGACATGACATTAAATATTTCCTTACTGTTATAGCATAATGCTGGTTTATTTTTAATGTGAATCATGGCACCGCCTCACTTATTCCATGGCCACACAAACAGCTGTATGGGAATGAGGAGGAAATACAGGGGTGTAAATGAGCTGCTGGAATAAAGGCAATAGAAGTGCATTCTCAGTCTCTCCATCTTTGTCTGGGTACACAGTTTAGCCTCCTTGGGCCTAAAGTAGCTGTAGTTTAGTGTCTTTAAGAGTGTCTGGATGAAATATAATGGTCTGAAATATACAGGGAACAGATTAAATAATCTAATTGTTCCTTCCAGATATAAACCTCATGAAACTCCATGGAGCTGGACCTTAGCTTCTCCCTTAGGCTGTAAGTTTCTTTTTTGGGAAGGACAGTTTAAGGATTTTCCTCTTCACTCTCTTTTGTCTGTTCCTGCCCTCTTTGCTACTGCCATACAATTTTTTTGTTGGCCTATACTGATTTGTTCGTTGTAGGGTGGCAGAAGACATTAGAAGAGTAGGAGGATGTTCTCAGTCTGGGCAACATGGAGGTGGGGCATGCGTAGTTGTCCTTGAGGAAAGATGGTGGTTCATACACTGCTCCTAGCTTTTAAAGTTGTAGCTGCTAGTTGCTCTGTGCTGCCAAGAAGTCTTCCAAAGAAAACTGATTGGAGAGAGGCAAGATGTGTGATCAGTTAATCTTTTCCATGCTTACCCAGAGCCCAGAGATGTACTGGGTTGGAGGGCATGCAGTGTGAGCTGGGAAAAGAAGAGGGTTATCTTGGGGGGAAGGGGAATGAATTCCACTTTAGAACTACTGCCCAGAGGGTAGATGTACAGGGCAGTGTTCAGGGCAATGCATATCTGTGACCATGGGGCTGATTATAGAATTCCCTTCTTTGCCTCAGAATTGTGCTTCAGGAGCTCAGGTTTAATTTACGTAATTTTCTAATTCTTGCATTTGCAGAGCAGCTTTCGTCAGTATATCGGCAAAGCATAAATGGATGCATTTCCTTACAGTTTTAAATTGTATGTCTAAGAAATGTGGATGTAAGAAATTGTGTAATCTGCCTTTCTGGGTCTTGTGAACTCAGCATTCTGTTGTAAAGAAACACCAAATTTTTGCATCCTTTCTATCCCTTGGCTTACAGATCTGACCACAAGAGGGAGTGAACTGGCTTTAGTGTGTGCTCTCTGAAGGGTTTGTGGGACTATGGAAGGTAAAATGGCTGCCTTGAAGAACAGGATTCCTGTTTGAAAACACAGTCATTGGGGGGGAGGACAAAAATAGCTTCACAAAGGCGATCAGTTTGAAAACGAGCAGTACATCAGATGTGGTGGCTTGGGAAAGTAAGTTAATCAGGCTGTCTGCAAGATCTGCCCATTGTATACAGGGAGAAGGTGGTTAAGCTGATTTTCTTGGGTAGCATCACAGGCCGGAGAAAAGTTGAGAGTATAAAGAAAATTATCCCTCAGACGTAAGGGTTCAATAGAGGATTGATTGTAAGATGCAGCCAGGTGCAATGCCTGAATTGCATCTAATTAATCAATGTAAAAATTGATTTCATGTGTCATGCAAAGGCACATCCTTCACTGGTGAAGATTGCAAAGTTTGTCTGAAGTTGATGGCTCCAAATTGCTGTAAGTTTCTGCCCTGATAATTATGCCTCATAACCCTTGGGTTGAGGATGGAGTAGGGAAAATGATTAAGCTTCTCCTTTAGTTTTCACACTAATAATTTGTGATGAATTTTGAGGTGTGAATTCCAAGTAGATCTAAGATTGCCTCTCCATAATATACAATAAGCATCACTCTGAAGACCTCAGAGCTATTGTTCTGAGGGTTAGACAAACCAGAGGAGTCAGTCACTGTGTGTACTTGTGGTGTGCATATGGTGGTACTTACGTGTGTTTACTGTTAAGATTCAGCTGGATGGCCTATACAGCATATGAACAGCTATACTCGTAATTAATAAAAATCAAGTAATTATATTAATGTATAGAAGCTAAGAGGTGTGGGATAATTGAGAATTACCCCAGTTTTAGTAGAAGGAAGGCCTGCAATATTTTATTCCTTCTTTACTTTGTTGTTCTCTTTCTCTTGTGGGTTTCCCCAGCACGCAGTTTGCTGATGGCAAACATTTAGCGTAGATGAATTAGTATTTTTGCCTATATCCAAATGAGTATTGAATAAAAATTCAGATAGTTCCATTTAAGCTAAAATCTTGGGAAGAGACAAAATAGACTTTCTGCAGTTATCATGGGAAACACAAAGGGGAATATGTTATCTCAGCAGAATAGATTTTGCATGGTATAGGAAAGCTGTAAGAAATGGGAAAACATGTAAGAAATATGTCTGCCACCTTGAAATGAACTTTTGTTGCTGACTGTGCAAATCACCTCTGCGTAGTAACCAGTCAGCCTCCTTGCCTCATCATACTTCTCATCTCATAATACTGCTGGTATTATTTATAAATGGATTGCTGTAGGTTTAAAATACATTAATATTATCACAGTTAAATATAGTTTGTCTATGCCTACAAGATAGTAATCTGCTTAGGGTTCTGATTCTCTTCATATTGTGTCTTTAACAATGATAAGCTGGTGGCTGGCACTCAGTAAGTAATATAAAATCAGATGACAGCTTCCTCAGTGTAAATGATGTCTGAATAACAAAAACCGCAAGGTCTACACCAGCTTGTTTTGTCAATCTGACCTAGTGTTCTCACTTGCAAATATTTGACAGGGCTGCTCTTTTTTTTTATTTCATTTTTTTTTATTTTTGTAACTGAAATCCTTTCTAGGTTTCCACTGAACTACCTCTCATCATGCATAGCAACCTTATTAGCACCAGCCAAAAACCTGGATAGTACTGGGCCTGATTCTAATTTACATTAAGATCCTTGAATGTCTGAGTACATAAAGAACTTACAGTATGTAATTTATATACTGCATAAAAGTTCACTTAAAACCTAGTATGAATACATATAGTAATTTGCACAAGCTTTAAGCATGTCATGTGCTAACAGAACTCAATGTAAATGAGTTCTCGATATAAACAAGTATCAATCCCCTTCTCTCCTGTTCCTAATATATCCGTTATCCGTTACGTTGGAGATAATTTGTGATTTTCTTGAAGAAATGCATACGTATTTTTCATTTCTCTCAAAAGCACTTGCAAAAGATGCAGATGACTGTCTTTCCTTTTGTTTGCCATCTTCCTTGTTCTACTGTATTTGAGACATGTAAATGGTGCTGTGAGATAAAACTAAATTGTGTGGGCAGAAGAAAAAGGATCTGAAGACCTTTACTTCCCTGTGGAGCAGTCAGAGACTGACCTCATGTGGTGTGAAACCAAAGGTGCCAGGGGAAATACAACTAGGATAAAACTGAATAAACTGAGTATCTTTGAAAAATTAATTTTTCTCATGCTTTTCTGAATTTTGTTGGATGCTGCACCACTTAAATAACATTAGCTTGGATAATTTGTAATGTGATTGCTGATAAGCAGTTGACCAGTGTCTGTATTCCCAAAGACTTTTGTGTGTCCTGAAAACGATGCTCTAACAAGCTGACCCCAAGACAGCAGGCTTGGAGCTGAGGCCCAATTATCCTTGTTTCTCTGTGTGTGTGATTTTAATTGAAATGAGTAGGAGTGTCATGTGAGCAAGTGACAGGATAATCAGTCTTGGTTTCTAAGCCTTTTCTGGCACTTCCCCAGCAGCATGCTCACTCTGTGCCTTCACAGCCTGGCTCTGTAAAATGAGGACAGTGGTTAGGAAAATTATGAAGCAGTACTATGCAGAATAAGAAGAGAGTTCCTAGCCTGTGTATTTTTTACAAGCATGGATAATATTAATACTGGAGAATTCTGAGTCAGTTCTGTTGGCCTGATTCATTAGTATTCATGGAAGGATTCAGGTATATGGATAACAAAAGGAGGTTCTGTCATTTTGAAAAGTCTACTTTTTAAATAAATAACATGCATTTAGTTTTAAAGGATTTTGGAGGTAATGTGGCTTATGAATTCTCACAGGAAAATCTGCTTAAAAATCCTGTAGGCAATTCAGGTGAACTTTTAAAAACTCTGTCCCCATCCTGCAAAGACTTCTCTGTATGCTTAATTGTACTCTTTCTGTTCTTTATGTTGACTTAAATGTCTGAAATAACAAAGGCCTGTAGTATTTTCTACAAGTACTCCGAGTTCTACATGATAAACCTTCTATTTTCTTCTTTACAGATCCTCTTGGAACCAGGGGTGATACAGGATGTCCTAGCAGCTGGGAGTCATTTGCAGCTGCTGGAGCTTCTCAGTTTATGTTCTCACTATCTCATTCAGGTGAGGCTTTTCTGCCTGATTATCAGCCATTGCTGTGTGGTAAACTTTTGTTTCAAGCGTAATATCAGCAGGAATTAGTACAATACCTGGTGTAACCTGAATGGCATTAAACTGGATTTCAGGAGACATGAATTTTGAGTGTAATTTGGCTGTCAGTTTGTGGTAGGTGCTTTCTCCTCCCATCTGTTTTGTCCATTTCAGTCCTGAAAAACAAGGATGGTCCACTGATTAGTATCAGCATGTGGGAGTTTCATTCTCTCCTTTAGCAGAGAATTTGCTTTCTTCTGCATTCTGTTAAATGTTTCCCTATTGTGAGCATGAGTATTGTGAAGCATTCAGATGCACAAGTGTTCACAACAGAATATTGAGGCATATTCCAGTGTGCTACTACCTCTCACTGAAGGGCTAGGGCTTCTTACAGTGGCACCTTATTCTCAGCTGGCCTCGTGCCCATAATGCTGATAATATTATCAACATTAAGGCTGTCATCATGAAGCAAAAAATCTGAATCCAGTAAAATAATTATTTGTGTTTCCTTGTATAGGAGATGGCTCACAATGGTAGCAAGAACATAGCTTTGATATGTCTCTATGGAAAGCCTTATAAAAAAATGTCAATAGCAATTCTACGGAAGTTTTCTTTGTAATTTTTCAATATTCTTTCTGAAATAGGGAGTGTTGGCTGTATCTGTGCAACAGTTGGGCATGGAAACGCATGTCAGCACAATCTTCTCCACATGCACATGCCTTCCAACAGCATAACTGCCTTTGAACAGTCTGAGGGTGCTTGGCAGCACACTGAGCTCCTGAGTACCGTAGGCATACAGGACCTCATGTTAAGAGCTTCAGGATGTACTTCAAGGCTCTGTGTCTTATGGAGAAAGAATCTGTTATTTGAGTGTTAGCCTTAGGGAAGCTTTCAAAATGTATGTTCAGACAAAAAGATGGTATTAGTTTGTGCATTATAAATTGATTAGAAAGTTAAAGGGGCTGGTAGAGTACTGCAGTTATCAGTTTGTTTTCGAGAATGTCAGGAGGGATTTAATTTTTCTGAGAAGATCGACATGGAATGTAATGGGAAAGATGGTTCATTTGAAAAATAAGAAATATGAGATGCCAAATAAGCCACAAAACCATTTGGCCTACCATTTGCCAGGCAGGCGTGGGAAGGGAGTACTGTAATGAGAAAGACAGAAGTCTAACATTGGTAGTCATACAGTGTACTTAATGCCCCTCAAACAAATCAGTCAGTGTGAGCACGTCTCTGCTGCTTACGTGCTCTGTCTTTGTCAGAAACTGAACCAGAGACCATTGCAGCAAAGAAGCTAGGGGCAAGATTAGAGAGTAGGGAAGAAGCTGAGTATTGCATTGCTGGTGAGGCAGGGACATGAGAAGACTGTAGAAAAGGAGGAGGTACTTGCCCAGCCTAAGTCCTTGTACTAACTTCTTCCATCACCTGTGCTGAGTAGCCTTTGGTATTTGTAGCTCTTCCCTCAGCACCATTTTACAACTTTTAATCCCAAGGTTACTGCGTGGAAATACGACTATAGAATTAGCAGTGCTTTGGATCTCGTCTTTGATGGGCAAACCATAGTCAAGTAGTTAGGAACAGACTGCTTTTAAAACAAAACAAACCCAAAACAAAAAAATCAACCCCCAAACCGTACCACACACCCCAAAAAACCCCAGAGTGAGTAAACATTGCTGCCAAATTACTCTGTAATTAACAGTAACAATTCTCTGGAGGTGATGGTCAATATGCAGTTACTCAAATGATGTGAGAGCTCTGTTGTACTCTTGAGTAGTGTGCTGAGGTGGGGTAACTGGAGCTACAGTGGTGTAAAAATGAAGAGGAAGTGGGACCCAGTATCCAGTTTTACAATGATGGGAGGTAGGGAATAAGGCAGGGGATGAAGGGCAGAGAATGAGGAGGAGAGTATGTGTTGGGAAACAGAGAACAGTGGGAGTAAAGTATTTTTTAATCAGGATCTCGTAAGGTTCTGAATCTGCATGAACATCTGTGAGATAACTGTAGCTTACATCATGTGAGGCTCTAGACTGTATTGTACTCTTTTTACAGTAATTTTTTACCAGGTTCATCCCAACAAGGCATATCTGTAGACAGATTTGCAGTTCACAGTAAGAATTTACCTGTCTTGTTTGTTCTGCAGAGTTGCAGTCCATGTAAGTAATCAACCTTGTGTAGTTGTGTGATCCTTTTTAGCAGAGATCAACAGGGTATTGTGCATAAAGACTGTGGAATCTTTCAGAGTCCAAACTAGTTATATCAAATATCTGTTTATGTTCTACATACTGCTGGGTGATTTTAAAAATATCTGTTGCTTTATTTTAGTACTAGCTAAAAATAAAATCAAAGTAGTTAAAGAAGGCTTCCTTAAAGCCACTTACCCTTGCTGCAGTTAACTGGAGTGTCTTGTCACCCCATGTGCTGTGATACAGATGCTGGGGAGGGGGTAATGCTTGCCTTTTCTCTCTGATGAGCATGAGTGCTGCAGAGTTCTTCATTTACTGTACTAGTGAATTTCTTTCTTGCTGTTTTGAGTCGTTCAGATATCATGTTCTTAGTTTAGCATAAATTCAGGAAACACAGTATGTGGGATCTAGCTGCCATTTATTATTGTTGTGTAATGATGACACACTGTTTTAACTTGTTAGGATTGTCTTTACTTGTTTGGATTGGATGAAGCTTTTCCCACGTAAGAGTGCTGCTCTTATTTTTAGAGCTTGTTCCAGCTATTCTCGTTAGATATTCCAGCTTGTCAGTTTTTTGGAGCTCAGGACAGTTTCATCTGTTCTTGATACTTTTATCTGAGGCCTGTAATTATTCCATGGATTTCAATAAGAATTTTTTTTGCTACAAATGCAATTGGTGGGGCCCATGCACATATCTGTTCTAAGGCATATTTATAGTCTGTGAGGTTCCAAAGAAGACAGTACTGATGTAATTCATCAAAGCTGATCGTCGAGGTGTCTAATTATCGAAGACGGTTTGCAGTGCACTAGGGGCAGATTCATTTCTAGCCAATGCTGACTTTTGTATTCACGGATCTTTAAGGAATTTCCTCTCAGTTGTCTCAGGATAAACAAGATGTTAGTCTGACTATAAGACAGATCCTCTTTCTTACAGACCAGCCAGCTCAGAGCACTTTAATTTGCTGATAAATCTCAAAAAGATTCTGTAACAAATCCTTTGAATCAAGATTATGGCATTTTTATGACAAGTTTTTGATCAAAAGAAGAAAGACAGAAAAAAGGAAAGGAACATTCTTCCTCCACACCCCCCCCCCCCCCAACAGACAAACATCACCCCTCAAACTGCATAACATACACCCAAAGAGGGTTCTTGCAACACCCCCTGTTTACTATAACCGTTTTTTCT
>Ga0181612_151177_pt1 | contig 10179 bp, 7 predicted proteins | sample HoacroProtozoa21_FD_119630 | JGI IMG/M metagenome (GOLD analysis project Ga0181612, IMG submission 119630) | Hoatzin crop microbial communities from Cojedes, Venezuel. Combined Assembly of Gp0051906, Gp0051904, Gp0051908 | reverse complement strand
TTACAGTGATGGACTGTCCACCCTTATTTCTGTCTGATAAGGTAAGCACAATTCAGTTGCTCCCTTTGTTAACTCTTTGGCTCTTGGCGCCTGAGTCCGAGCATGTCTTTTATCTTGCATTTGACAAGTTCAGGAAGGTCATTGATTACAATACAGCTTCAGAGAATATTGCTTCCCTGTTGCACATTCTGTACGTCAACTATTAAAGCTAGAACCTGCAATAGCTGGCATAAAAGACATTTTATATTTGTTAAAAAAAAAAGTCTCTGAATTCCAACTTTAACCCACATCCCTGGGATTAGTGTGAGATTATCAAAGTCTGTTCGGGCTGTTTCTTCAGGATCTGATCCCATGTACTTGTAGGAATAATCAAAGCAAAAGGCTAGAATGCATTTGTCACAAAACAGGCACCCTAAGAAATCTCTTCTTGACTAAGCTATGCAGCTATCAAATGTCAGAAAGTGGTAAGGATAGCTGAAACCTTGTTTGCTCTTCTATCTTTTGCACAAACTTTTACTATGATAGGTGTGCTCCACATAGACAAAGGAAACAAAAATGTCTAACAAGGATAGATTTTATTGTTTTATGCCGGCCTTCACTAGGACCACAGAAACAGAAGTTGTTACACTGCTTTTCTCATACTGCCATGGTACAGAATTTCCTTGTACAAGTCCTGTCCAATGAAATCTTATCCAAAGATTTAAGGAATATGATCTAGATAACAGCTAGAATTGCCAAAGATTTGTTGTTAAGAGGGAATCAGGAAGAAATGCATATTCCACTTCAATTTTCACATTCTCACCAACCTTTATTTTGTCCCTCAGAATTTCTTCTAGATAATCTGAGAGAGTCCTGTCATGGAAAGTCATGCCTAGGCAGTGTTCCAGCTCATTCTTCAACTTTGATGCCAGCTGTATCTTTCCTCCCTCCAATTATCTAACATCTATAAGTTCAAGTAGTAGTTGATTTGTCTTTGGGACCCACAAGGTCTGTGTAGACATAATATGACCAACAGCAAAAATGATGAATGTGTCCATGAGGGTTCTTCAGCCTCAGATTCTAGCACTGATATTTAAATTTTGAGTGAATATTGAAGAAAGAGGATTTAATATAATTTGCCAAACTCTCACATTTTATTGGCCTGAATACCTGTACCTGTTGGACCGAAAGTATTTCTACTGCACTGTAATCAGTCGAAAACTGAAGAATCTTGATATGTATGCCCTTGCTTAGAGTTCAGGGTCAGATCTATAAAAAAAAATCGCGTCTAAGGATGGAATTTTTTGATGGTCTAAGAAAAAAAGAATTCTTTAAAATCTCTGCCTAGATCTCAGCACAATGTGACTCCATCTTAGAAGTAATTTTATTACACTATATGTTCCTTTCTTTTCTGATCTAACTTGCTCTCCCCATTTATTATTCAGGAAGCCTTTGCACGGTGAGGAACTGTTTATAAATGTGTACCCATATGTGCAATTCCACTGCCTGGGTTAGCACCACAGGCTCTCTGTGGGAATGCACTAACTGGGGTTTGATTTTTTGTTTTCAACCAGAAGTTTTTTTATACTCCAGGGATGTACTGTGATGCTACTTGTAGTTGTTAGTATCTTTACATGTTTTTATGGTAGAGATTCTATCTAGGTTCGAATGTCTAACCTATTCTGTCAAACTGAACTTTGCTATACTGACTTGACCTTTTTTAGATTTCTGCTGTTACTCCCAGGTTCATGCAATTGTAAAGAAGAACAGAGATGGTTGTCTGAATCACAGAATATTGAAAAGGTCAAAGTAGCGATGCAGACTTCACTGTTTCTGCAGCTGTAAGGTGTTGAAACTGTATCCATATAATCCTCATGACTAGATTTGAAATAAGCCTGGAAAACGGTCTATGCAAACTCTTGTTTGTCATGGTAAGAGTGATGAAAAAGCTAAATGATAAGAATGCTGTCATTCTGATAAGACCCTTAAGATTTTGATCAAAATTTTTACCTCCTGCCATGCCAAATTAAGGCTACAAACAATGTTTCACTAGAGACATTTTAGTCTTTCACATAGGTTTCCCACAGCTGAACCATGGATTACATGTTTCCGAGTTGATGTTTATGTTTTACAGTCTCTATTGTGTAAGACCTGTCAAAAGCACTTTATTGTTTTTCAAGCTACCATGCTAACACAAACTTAGAATGTATGCGTTTGGCTTTTGATTTTTTTTTCATATTACAATAAGATTTCTCATCGTAAAAAATCTTTATTAAAAAAATTCTATACTGCAGCCTTATATGTGAGTAATGACTACTATACATCAAGTAGAGTCATTATTTTACATATTTGGCACTCCACAATCTCCTATATAATGACATATAACACTCAATTACCACTTGAACTTTATCAGATAAATTGACATTCTTTGTGTTTCTTTGGGAGGTGAATGGATTATTTAAATTGTTACAAATTGATATTTTATTATATTACACCCAAAATCCTGATATGGGCAGAGAAACCCTACATCTTATAAATCAAGCCAATAATGTATTCTTAGTCCAAATGAAAGTTTTAGCAGTCTTACCATAATACAGCCTTTACTGGAAGTCTAGCTACAATAATGCTAACGCTGTCCAAATTAATATCAAAAAGCCTCATTAATGATACAGGTGGAAGTTCTTAGCATCTACCCCTTTTCTCTGGCGCTGTGCTTACCTTTCCAATGTCCATCTCGGTCCTAAGTTTGACAGCATCAGTCTTTCTCAGGGTGCATAGAAGAGGGGTGACATGAGTGTTACAATAAATCATCATTGTCCCAAGTCCTTCATGTGGAGGCATGTGATCTTCACAATGTGACTTTCCTCCTCTTCGGTTTTGCATTCACTTGAGTTTATTTTTTACGTCATCTAATATATTCTGCTTTCTTCTCTTTGAATTTTAGCTAAAGTTCAAAAGCAGTGTGATAGCGTGCCCTGATTAACACAACTTCTCACTCTTTGCTATGCAATGACAACTTAAAGCAAACCTTTACCATATGCAGTATTCACAGACCTAAGATGAAGCAGGCAAGGCAACAGTCCCCTGATTGCTACACAATTGTTACTACCACTAAAGCAAGCTAAAACTGGGTCTGGCCAAGACAGACCTTGTCAAGTCCTGCAACTTCGCACTGTCAGGTCAGTATGAAGCCTGTGATCTATTACTAGGAATGACAAAGGTTGTACCGTGGGCTACAGTAAATATGAATGGATTCTTTTTTATGAAACAAAAGATGCATAGTTCCACCTGAACTTTCACCAGAAGAAAAAAAAGGACCTATCTGTTGTGAAATTCGACTTAATAAGTAGGAAGATAGTTCCCCTTTCAAGCCCCAAGACACTGTCTCTCTTTACACAATGCATGCGTACAGCTACAACATGGATCTCCTCCGATGTTCTAATTTGGTGACAAGAGAGCCATAGTTAATTAGAAAACTGGCCAATAATTTTTCTGTGCCTGGCGGAGGGACAGCAACATGAGAGAAAACTTTGGCTTCAGCTATCTCAAAAACTGCCTTTAGGAGTATTATTCTAAAGTCTTCCTTTCCACTGAAGGTCAGAGCCAGATTCACAAAGTGAATCGACAGCACCTGCCACATTTCCCAGCAGCCAGACTTTTAAGGAAGCCTCTCTGGGCACAACTCAAAAGTTTATTTTTTTCTCTGCCTTTCTTTTTGCCTTATTTTTAGCTGTACAGTAGGTACTAACTGTCATCCATTCAACCTGAGGTTAAAATTTGCCTTTGATTAAGGAAGACTGTAGAGTTTTACGATTCTAAGTAGTTTTAGATTCTTTTTTTTCTGTTCAGTAGTTGAACCAAAAAAAATTTATATATGTAGTCAATCAAAATTGACTTGCTAGCAGTCTCCACTAAGAAGTATGAACAACAGATGCACATTAAAAATAGTGGAAAAGTCTTTAATCTTGAAGCGAGAACAAAATCTAGTGGCACTAATCACTAAACCATTCATGGAGTATGGTGCCATTGATTTTTACCCAAACCTGTCTTGTTCTTACATTTTTGGCTGGATTTGCCAAACAGGGATTTCAGAGCTAAAGATGAGAACATATGTCTTCCATATTGAAGGGTATTCCAAATAGAATTTGGCTTACCTTTTTGGCTTTTGCTTGGGCAGAAACTTATTTTAATATATTCCTATTCCTTTTGCTGTTTTGGAGAAGGTTAGTGAATCTGTCAAGACCAATCTCCACATTCTCATGGAGTGGGGATTTTTTTCTTTTCCTGCTTAATGCAATTGGTCATCACTCAACATTTACAGTCTAAATTCAGCTGCTGCAAACTGAAGAAGTTTGAAGAAGGCAAACACAGAAAAAACAAAGAATACATCAAAGTTTAAAACCCCTCTTTCTTAAGATAGAAATGGTTGGATACTTCATAGAGTATCACTAATTGTACATCTGTTTCAAAATATTTGGAAGGTCTCATGTTCTTGTGTACCAAAAAAGAGAAGAGACCTGTGCAAAGAAGTCATTCATTTCTGTGCAAGTGAAAGTTGAATAGCTGAAGTTTTCATTAAAACATTTTGGGCACTTCGACATCTAAAGTCTAGTTATAATTTTTTGAAATTGAAATATCTGGCTAAATGAACAAAAGAGCAACAGGACAAAAAAAGAAATCAAAATACTGTTTCATTTTGACCAGAAAAGTGATAAACTAGTTAGTAATATGCATACGACATTTTTGCACCAACACACAAGTGCACAAGATAACGTGTGAAATTATATTTAGAGAGTGAGCACAGATGTCTTTGACATTAAAAATAATAGTTAATTGGTGCCAAAAAGAAATACTCAGAAAACTATAATTACATGAAAATTACAGGCAGGACAAATAATTTTTTTTTCCTTTGAAAAAGCAGTAATGGAAGATTGATTTTTCGACAGGATGCAGAAACTTCATTTTCATGGATATATGCATTGCAAAATGAAAAGGAAAAAAAAACATGACAAAGTGCTTCAGTCTCAATTATTTTTATGGTATTGATTATCCTGTTTGCTTAGCTAGTTTAGGTCAGCCAGCTTGGCTGTGTCCCCTCCCAGCTTCTGAAAATTAACCCTAACCCAGCCGAACCCAGGACACATATATATATATAAAAACACTCAGAAAAATGATTTTAGATGTTTTGATTTACCAGGGATATACTTACACTTCATTGATGTCTATGTTAACTGAGTAGGCACAGGATGCTTTCTTTTTTTAACAGTCAGCATTATTCACAAAATTGTAGAGAAAGCAAAAACTATTGTTAGTGTAAGTCTTGGATCTTCTCAGCATCAACATGGAGGACACACAGCTGAAAGTGTTCTAGTCTTCTCTTATGGTGGTGTAACTACCTTAACTCTTAATCACGTTACACCTAGTGTCTCCTGATCGTGAAGTCGAGCATGTTTATGGGTGTATGTGCTGTAATAAAGCTAGTCTAAAATTACAATACTAATACCGTTTTTAAAATATCTGAGTGGAAATTCCAGTACTCAATGTTCAGGCAATGCAGTCATTGGGTTTCCCAAAGAAAATATAACTAATTTTCTTGTGCATATACCTTGCTGCAATATTCAAATGTTTTTCACAAAAGATCCATACTTCCATTAAAGGAAAGGACAGGTGTCCTCAGAAAATGAATTTCCAGTGTGCTTTAAAAGAAACTCTGTTTTTCATGAACTTTTCAGCCTTTGTTGTAAAAATCACAAGGTGAAGGAACAATCCCTGGTCAAGTCTATTTCATTATACATTTTCCTGTACTAGCTGATGGATTCCTTCGGGGAAGTGCTTTCCGTATGTCTCTGTAAAATCTATGTTTATGTCTCTGCTTTCATTCATTCAGAGATACATATTGGCTCTTGTTCTCTGCTTTATGTTGATTTTTCTGGAGCTAGGAAAATTTTGTGAGTTTTTATGTTCAAACTTTGTGGAATCTGGAGAAGTTTCAGGACATAAATGGAATTTAGATTTCTGCTAGAACAGATGACTTGCACTGTGACAGAAAAGGAAGTGGCTGAGAAATTAATTTTCTACATTTGTTCTTTTGGAAAAGATGATGACTACCTATACTTCAGGTTGGCTGCCTATGGTTGAAACTTTTCACATACATGCAAGATATGGGTAATAACTCAACAAAATTACCTCTGTCTACAACTTTTCTATATGCATGGGCGGTACCACGGCTCAGATCTTGAACATGTTAGAAGCTTCTCTTACTTTTTGATTTTTGATTGAAACTCTTAATTTCCTTTAATTCTTGTCCTAAATTCTGCTTGTATCACAGAAATTCCAAACTAGTCTACCCTTTGCCCGTTGCCTCTGAGTCTGTTTCGCATCTCACTTAATCCCCAAAAGGAGTAATAAAAATCTTTATTACCTGATTTTTATTTTCCATCTAATAGAATTAGAATGTTGTTATGGAAGAATTAACTAAGTGTAAAATTACAAAGACAATACAAAGAAAAAAACAAACCAAAACTTTTAACAAATTGCTAGACAGATCACCATTGGTTGTGACAGTTTTTCATGATGAAATCAAAAAATCTTAACTTTAATTAGAGACAGTTATTATCAAATTATGTCACTGAGACTGTCAGAGTCTCACTGGGATTTCTGAGACAAAGTTGGGAAAGAAGATAATAAGATTGAATGGGAATATTTTTTTTTTCTTCAGGTTAATTCAACAGAATAATTGTGTTGGACTTCAAATTATCTCCATTTTCATTTGACCTGACCAAACTTTGCCACTTAGCTACAGAACTAGATATGGTTTTTCAAGTAAAACATCTTTTTCTTTAAACTCCTCTTGAAAATCCTTCACTTAAAATATATCTTGTTTCCTCTGCTGTAATATTTCCTGTCTTGTTTCTTCTGTTGTAATATCTCCTGATTCTCTCATTTAAGTGAGGTGCTACTTCCTTGGTATATAATCTTTCTTCTGTACCTGAACTCTTTTAGGTATAGAATATGTCTCTAGTTGTAAAACACTGTACAAATTTATGATGCTTTATAAATGATTAACAGCAATAATACAGCTGAGTAAATAGCAATGACTTTTTTGAGGTTGGAAAATGCTGCTGCTTTATTAGAGAATAAAATTAAAAATAAACATTCTGGTGCAACAGCGCTGACTTTCGAGACAGTTTGCATGAAGGTCACCAATGTTTGTCTGTCATTTTGAAGAACACTTGACTTCATTCTCATTCTCTTTATGCTTATTTCAACATGGTCATCTGTTCTGTTATCCTCTTTCCAGGCCTTGTATAAATAGGACTTTGGTTCCTGTCAGAACATTTTGAGGTCTGGCTTTAAAATAGAGTAAAAGTACGGAAAAATATGAGTAAAATAGAAGGGAAAAAACATTGGAAACAAGGTAGGAATTAAGTACCTCTATTACAATAGTGATTACTAAGTCACAAAGTTTTTTCTTTTACAGCAACCCTCCCTTTATAAGGGTCCAGTATTCCTGGTTACTAGTTTCTGCCTCTTTAAGCCTCTGTGATGATACCTCTTAGAGGGATCTAAGGTTAGAAGATAGCTGGCTACAAAAGCCAGCTCATAGAATCATAGAATCATTTAAGTTGCAAAAGCCCTCTAACATCATCGAGTCCAACCGTTAACCTAACATTACCAAGTCCACCATGAAATCATCTCCCTAAGTGCCACATAGACAGATCTTTTAACTAGTTCCAGGGATGGTGACTCCATCACTTCCCTGGGCAGCCTATTCCAATGCCTGACCAGGGCATATTTCCTTTCAGTGATGAAAACAGCTCAGAGTGGCAGAGAGCTTCTTTTCTTTCTCACAATTTCTTCCTTTTTGCCCTCTAGGAGGTGCTGATGTAGTCTGTCAGCTTGGAGCTTCATCCTCCCATCAGTTAGTTATCAATCCTCTTGCTACTTCAGCCTCATGCAGATGGTGAGCTCTTGTGTCATAGTGACTGAAAGAAAGGAAGGAAACAGGTAACCTTGCAGGAGCTCAAGAACGAGGTGGGATCTGGCAGTGAAACTCTATGGTTTGTTTCAAGCTTCTAAGCTGGGGCTGGGCTCTGTGCTATAGGTCAAGGACTGGGGAACAGTTCAATGCCTCTTCTTTTTCTCCTTGTTATTCCTAGCCCTCTACTCCAAACCTATGTTGCTCGGAGACATAAAGAAGTTGAGTCTACTGCTTTTGCAAATACTGTTGTTCTCCCACACGAATACTCTTAAGTTTTGGCTTGGGAAGGTGGGAAGCTGTGGTGAAAGTGCTTTGACCTTCACAAGCTTTTAGCAATACAGTTTTTGCTCATCCCTTCGTTGCCCTCAATCTTTCCCAGATGAGTGGACATGCCTCAGGGCACAATTACAGATGGTCTGCACACAAGGAACACAACCAACAGAAAGAATACTCGCAGAAAGTTATTATTTAATGACACCTTGAATATCTCAAAGTGAAATAGATTTTTAAAAGCTTTAAGATGATTAAAAATCTGGTAATTTAAAAATCTTGGTAGGTGTCTGCTGGCTTATTCAGGTGCTTAATTACTTTCCAAAATCTGGTGGCCAGATCTTTCTTTCCATACAGATTTTGGGGCTTTTTTTCCAGTGTTGGAACTGTCACCAGCCATTGTTTTGCTATCACCTGTAAGAGAAAAGTATGTCCACTGCTCGTAACTGGCACATAATCTTTCAGAAAGCATATGTAAAGATGAAGAAAAATAATGATATATGGTTAAAACATGGCTACAATGTTGCTGGTAATGTGAGTGATGAAATGCCTGAAACCAAAATGTACCATGCCTCTTTTTTCTAGTGAGGGTCTGAAGCTGATACTGCATCGGTGTAGGAATGAAGCCAAGTAATATGACACATGAAATGTTGTGGTTCTGGGAATTTCTAGCAGGCTTATGGCTCACGTGTATTTCATGTGAAAGCATGTCATGCGCCTGTCCTGGCTGATCTTGTATACAGCTGTGGAACAAAAGTATGTGGAAGAAAACTTGCATGCAAATCTCTCTTGTGGGTGTGCCAAATAGAGGTGTTTTCAGTCCAGGAGATGTTAATTACTGGGGCTGGGCAAGGCAGTTCTTTCAACAAGGGACTTTTGCTCTGAGGAAAGGCAGGTTTTCCCACTTAGAAAAATTATTTTTGAATACCTCTTTTGGTTCTGGAGTTTATAGGGAAATTTGTAGTGCATATTATTACTAAGCAGTATAGAGCTGCTGTCAGAAAGCTAGGTGCCAACAAAGAAAACCGCATCCTTTTCTAAGAGAAAGAGAGGCTACAGGTTTTGTAAGGTGTACTGGAGTTTGCTCTCATCAGTTTAGAAGGGCAGAAAGAGGTAATAACAGGATTGCCACCAGAAGAAAAACAATTCAGCCTTCAACTGATGTACACCCTTTTCATTGTTGCAGTCCACTTCCATTACCTCAAATTTAGCATGCCAGTCACGATTGATATTCTACTCTACATCAACATTTCGCAGAAGTGAGTCACTGAAAACTGCAAAGACACATTCAGACACTGCAATTTATTGCTTACTTTGCTTATAAGGAATCTCTGATCCTTGATGTGATATAGATTATATATAGAATTGCAAATGTAGTATTCAAGAGACTGCCAGAGTTTCTGTGTCTGTGCAGCTTCAGACCATCAGTGTGGCCTGAACCCTTGAACTCTTGATAGTGAAAGCATGAATCCTATCAGACGGGAATAAAGAGCTAGACCTGTAATGAGGTAGTTCATAGTTCAAGATTTTTTGCTGATCATCCAAAAATGGCCAAAAAAGATGGGAATAAGACACTCTCAAAAAGAGGATCATACTTTTTCTTTGAGCTTCTGCGAAAGTACATGGAGAATGGAACTATAGCTGGTCCATGACTGACTGATTTTAGGAAGAGCAGGAGATTTTTTTTAAACCCCTTCATAAACATCTGTGCTTACACTGGTTTCAAATGGTGACAGAAGTGTTAAGAAGTTGGTTTTATGGGAAGTTTGAGGAGGGAAGTCAGAAATAACAGATAGGGAAGAACATACCAGTGGATTTGGTAGTTTGATGACCATCATAGAATCATAGAATGATAAGGGCTGGGAGAGACCTTAAAGATCGTCTAGTTCCAACCCCCTGCCATGAGCAGGGACATCTTCCACCAGACCAGGTTGCTCAGAGCTCCATCC
>Ga0181612_144241_pt1 | contig 10179 bp, 6 predicted proteins | sample HoacroProtozoa21_FD_119630 | JGI IMG/M metagenome (GOLD analysis project Ga0181612, IMG submission 119630) | Hoatzin crop microbial communities from Cojedes, Venezuel. Combined Assembly of Gp0051906, Gp0051904, Gp0051908 | reverse complement strand
TGCTGCGGCCGCAGCGTCTGCCACAGCTGCAGCGCAAAGTCGCCCGTGCCCGTCGCCACGTCCATCACGTGCTGCGGCTGCAGCCCCTTGAGCCGCCGCACCGCCACACGCCGCCACCACCGGTCGATGCCCAGCGTCATCGCACGGTTCATGAAGTCATAGGCCGGCGCGATGCTGTCAAACATCTGCTCCACCTGCTCCGTCTTGCTCGCCTGCGTGCCGCCGTAGGGCGTCACCCGCTCCACGCGCTGCTGCCTGTCGTCGCCGTTGCTGCCCATAATCCGCCCGTCACGATTGTTGTTGCGTCTGCTCGTCCGCCGCCTCGCGCGGCTGCTCGTCGGGCTCGCGATAGTGCTCGTAAGCCTCCACAATGCGCTGCACCAGGTGGTGGCGCACGATGTCCTTGCGCTCAAACTCCACCTTGCCGATGCCCTTCACCCCATCGAGCACCCGCAGGGCGTGCACCAGTCCCGAGTTCACCGCCCGCGGCAGGTCGATCTGCGTGGTGTCGCCCGTCACAATCATCTTGCTGCCCATGCCCAGGCGCGTCAGGAACATCTTGATCTGCTGCCGCGTCGTGTTCTGCGCCTCGTCCAGCACCACGATGGCATCGTTGAGCGTGCGTCCGCGCATGAACGCCAGCGGCGCGATCTGAATCACGTCGTTCTCCATATACTCGCGCAGCTTCGCCACCGCTATCATGTCCTCGAGCGCGTCATACAGCGGCTGCAGATAGGGGTCGATCTTGTCCTTCATGTCGCCAGGCAGGAACCCCAGCTTCTCGCCCGCCTCCACGGCCGGCCGCGACAGGATGATCTTGCGCACCTCGCGATTCTTGAGCGCGCGCACCGCCAGCGCCACCGCCAGATAGGTCTTGCCCGTGCCCGCCGGCCCCAGGGCAAACGTCAAGTCGTTGTGCGCAAAGGCATTCACCAGCAGCTGCTGATTGGCCGTGCGCGCACTGATGGGCTTGCCGTTGACGCCATACACGATCACGTCGTCCATCTTCAACGCCCGCGGCGGAGCCCCCTTCACCGTGTCGATGATCACGTCCTGCGGCAGCGTGTTATATTCTGCGCAATAGGCCGCCAGCTCGTGGATCTTCTGCTCAAAAGTGGCCGTCTCGTCCTCGTCGCCGATCACCGTGATCACACTGCCCCGCGCCGCCATCCGCAGCTTGGGATAGAGGTTGCGTATCAGCTGGATGTTGCTGTTGTTCACCCCGTAGAACGTCACGGGGTCCACTCGATTGTCGATGATGATATGTCGTTCGATCATGTGATGTAATGATGTGTTTCTGCCGCCGCATCGCCGCCGTCGGCATGCGTTAGCACGCGCAAAGGTACAAAACAATCACGGATTAGCAACCCACACCGCGCACTAAAATTGTCACCCTCAGCCCCTCACACCACCGGCCATTCACCCCATTGTGGCATAAAATTCATTAAAAATTTTGCCAATCACCAAAAAATGAATAATTTTGGCAAAAATTTCATAACATTATCTATTTAAACCTATTAAAACACAAATATACGCGATATGCCCAGAACCATCACCTTTAACGAGCTGCGCCGCATCAAGAACCAGTTGCCCGAGGGCTCGATACATGTGATTGCCGATAAGCTGAACCTGCCCGTGCAGTCGGTGCGCAACTACTTCGGCGGCTCTAACTATGAGTTTGGCACCAACATGGGATTCCACCTCGAGCCCGGCCCCGACGGCGGCTATGTGGTGCTCGACGACTGTCAGATTCTGGACATGGCACTGGCCATCCTCGACCAGCGGCAGCAGCAGGGCGCGCCACGGCAGCAGCCCGACCAGCAGCCACACCACCCCTGACGGCAGGCCGCCATACCACGCAGCGCGCGGCATCGCCAGTGCATCGCGAGCGCGCACAGCAGCCCCCAGCCATCATCCAGACAGCATCTTTTTTTGACATAAATGGACAGCAACAACGCACAACAGCAGCACAACGATCCTAACCGGCTAATCACCGTCGCGATCCACACGTTCGATCACGCCGTCGAGCTCAAAAACCAGCTCGAGGACGCCGGCATCGAGGTGGTGCTGCACAACGTCAACCTCGACCAGGCCGTGCTGGCCTCGGGCGTGCGCGTGCGCATCCGTGAGCGCGACCTGCCGCTGGCACTCAAGGTCATCGAGTCGCCCGCCACCACGCGCGGCATCAAGCGCTGCGTGCTGCTGCCCGTCGATTTCAGCGAGTTTTCCATCAAGTCGTGCCGCCTGGGCATGGAGTACGCCCGCCGCATCCGCGGCAAGGTGCTGCTGCTGCACAGCTACCTCAACGAGCGGCACGCCATGTCGCTACCCTTCGGCAGCGACCGCTACGACAGTCCCGACGACGACGTCAAGGCCATCAAGAAGTCCGCCCAGCAGCAGATGGACGAGTTCAAGCAACAGCTCACCGACCAGATTGCCGCCGGCACCCTGCCCAACGTCAAGATCGAGACCCGCGTGGTCGAGGGCATTCCCGAGGAGCAGATCCTGCACGTGGCCGGCAAAAACGACGTCGCCCTCATCGTCATGGGCTCGTGCGGCAGCCACCGCAAGCGGCAAAACGTCATGGGCAGCGTCACCGCCGAGGTGCTCGACGCCTGCAAGTTCCCCATCTTCACCGTGCCCATCGGCATGGGCGACATGCACCTGGCCGACATCCGCCATGTGGCCTTCTTCAGCAACCTGATCCAGCAGGACATCCTCTCGCTCGACGTGTTCGCACGCCTGTTCGACCTGCGCTACATCGACGTCACCATCATTCCCGTCGTTGAGAAAAAACAACGCAAGCTCGTCGACCAGTCACTGCAGCAGATGCTGCAATATTGCCGCGAGCATTACCCTGAGTGCAACTTCAAGACCAAGCGCATCGCCGCCAACAACTTTGTGGACGGCTTCGCCCAGTTCGCAGCCGACCAGCACATCGACCTGATCGCCATCCCGAACAAGAAGACCAGCATCTTCTCGCGCCTATTCAACCCCAGCATCGCCCACCGCGTGCTGTTCCAGACCGATACCCCCATGCTCGTTGTCCCCATTTGACCGCGAGCCGCCCCCGCCATACGCCTCCCGCCCTGTTAGCCCCCCTATCGGCACAGCGAGAGGCAAACATATTGACTGACAAATTATTAATTATTTCAAGTATAATTTTTTATTATCAACATTTTTAAAACATTTTAGCTATATGAAGAAATTATTCTTCTTTGTATGCCTGCCTGACATTGGCAGTCTGTATAGCCAATGCGGCGTTTAACCCCATCGGTGGCAAGGCCGCCAAGCGCTTTACTGGATCACACCAGCCGTTAGTAACCCTGCAGCAGGCCGGCCTGTCAGCAACCGACGCACCCGTGTCGCCCCTGACCGACAAACTGAGCGCCAAGCGCCAAAGCACTACGCTGAATGCAGCCCAGCCCAGTCGGGTATCGAGCATCGACGAGTTGATCGGCACTCGCATCTGGAACTTTCTATGCGTGGGCATCGAGGACTCGGTTGACGCCACCAGTGGCGACACCACGTATTATCTGGTAGAACAATCTCCCTACTATTGCGGTCATTCGATTGACATCGAGGCTGGCGAGGGCGACTCGATTGAGATCTACTTCTACGTCTATGGAAACACCGAGTATTCGGTAGCTGGTAAGGTGGACCTGGATGCGGGTACCATCAGCATCCCTAACATGCAGCGTGTGGATTATGAGTCCACCACCGACACCACCACTTCGGGCAGCGGTGACCGTCAGATCACAACGATTACTACCTCCTACTACGACATGTATCTGTACAACGCCGATGATGGCACAAGTGACATCACACTCACGATTATGGAAGATGGCTCGCTGTACTTCGAGAACTGGTTTGCTGTAGTTGGTTACATCAAGCAGGATGTTACTCAAACCAGCCGTGGCCGTTCCAATACCACCGAAGGTGAATGGCAAGGCCTGTATGTGTTCGACGGCTACAGCTACGGCTCCAGCGCCTACATCCTCGTGCCCAATGGCGTTCACAAGATGACCAGCTACTACAGCGGCGACTACGAGGCTCCCATCTACATGCAGCTCAACGAGACCCAGGACAGCGTATTCATCGTGAACCTGTTTGACTGGGGCATGCGCGGCAACTACATGACCTACGAGCAGACCGAGGGTGGTGCCATGACCTTCCCCTGCCAGATGATTTATGACTATGGTGACACCACTAAATATGGTGACCACATCTACAACTACACTGCTGATGCTGAACTGACCAACATCGAGGGCTACGGCAACGAGGGTCTGGCTTATCAGGATTCGCTGGTATGGAACTACTGCTTGGCTTTCTCAGACTCGGCCTACGCTTTTGACTTCACCACCTACAACAAGATTTACTTCGTCGACGGCACGCGCTTCTTTGAAGAAAGTGCAGAGCATGGTTTCAAGCTGGGTGACGTCAACCACGACGGCAACGTGGACATCAACGACGTGACGTTGCTGATCGACTACGTGCTGGGTAACACAGTCGAGTTCTGCTGCCCGATCTGCGCTGAAATCACTGGCGATGGCTCGGTCGACATCAATGACGTGACTGCGCTGATCGACAAGGTGCTAGGCAACAGTTAACGGCCTATCATCCGACACATATCGCTCACACAGCAGGCGGCCACGCTCACATCACAAGAGCCGGCCGCCTGCCGATTTTCCGCGCCACACATGCGCACACAAAAAAAGCAGTCAGCGATCGTCAATGATCGTCAACTGCTCTCTGGTGGTGCCCAGGGCGGGACTCGAACCCGCACACCTCGCGGCACACGCACCTGAAACGTGCGCGTCTACCAATTCCGCCACCTGGGCATTTTGGTTTTGCGGGTGCAAAGATACGGCATTTTTTGAACATGCAAACTATTTTCAAGAAAAAATTTCAAAAAAAACGCTTTTTCCGCCGTTTTTCGCCATTTTTCGCCGCAGGTCGGGCCAAAAAGCGGTAATTTTGCCCCGTCATTGGCCCGCAGCCCTCGCGCAAGCCGCGGCAGGCAATAAACAGGGGTAGCACTGCGTTATAAAATTAATAAAGTATATATAACAGTAGTTAAGCCCTCAAAGTGTAACGACAACAACAATGAGAACGACGATACTAGCACTGTTGGCATGGGTGCTTGTCGCAATGGCGGCAGGGGCTCAGACCATCGCATTCACCGGCACCGACAGCCACGAGGTGATCGAGGTGACGCCCGACAAGAACACGGGCCTGGACAAGATCTATGTGGTGTATAACACCGACGGCGTGGGCATGACCTACACCGCCACCACCGACGAGACCGTCACCTGGTACAGCTATGGCGCGCAGGGCGGCGGCTATGCCGAGGAGATCAGCGGTGTGACCCGCAGCGGACGCACCACCACGCTGGCCCAGGTGCTGCCCAACACGGGCTACATCATCGAGGAGGGCACCAACCGCACCTACGTGTGGGTGACCAACTATGCCGACTACTATCTGGTGCTCGACGACCTGTCGATCCAGAACGCCAGCTGCAGCACGGTGGAACTGAAGTTCGACGGCAGCGCGCCTGCCATCGTCTATTACAGCATCGTCGGCTCCCGCCAGGTGCTCAACCGCGAGATCAAACTCACCTACTACACCCTGGCGTGGGACGACACCACCCACTGGCAGGAGTTGGAGACCGTTGAGACGTTTTCGTACCTCGAGAGCACCATCAGCGTCACTGCGCCGCTGCGCGACACCTACTACGTGCTGGCCGGCGACGTGTTCCTCAAGCAGTGGGGCGAATATCTGCAGGTGGAGAGCAACACCGTGCAGACCGTCGCCGTCGATTGCAACGCCACCGCCGTGCAGGATACGCGCGACAACGATAACGAGAAGGGCAACGACGACAGCGGCCTGGGCGGATCGGCGCCGTGCCACATCGTGTTCACCGGCTATCCCACCGATGCAGTGGTCTATCGCGAGTGGGAAATGGCCACCGACGAGGAGTTTGAGAACGTCACCCTGCAGTTCAACCAGGACGAGGTGGACTACACCTTCAACGAGGCCGGCACGTGGTATATGCGCTACACCGTGGCCAATGCCGACGGCAGTTGCGAGAGCTATAGCGAGACGTTCACCATCACGGTGGGCGAGAGCGAGCTGGTGTGCCCCAACGTGTTCTCGCCAGGCACCACCGAGGGCGTGAACGACGTCTGGAAGGTGTCCTACAAGTCGCTCGTCGAGTTCCACTGCTGGATCTTCAACCGCTGGGGCGTGCTGATGAAGGAGTTCACCGACCCGGGCGACGGCTGGGACGGCACCTATCGCGGCAAGCTGGTGGACACGGGCACCTACTACTACGTCGTCACCGCCGTGGGCAGCGATGGCGTGAAGTATAAGAAGAAAGGCGACATCAACATCCTGCGCTGGAAGGAAGGCGGCGGCAGCACCACCACCGACACGACCGGTGGTGTCACCGAGTGACGTCCCCTCAAAAAACGGCGCCGCAGCGCGCATACACAAGTTCAAAACCAAACGAGACATATAGATTATTAGCCACATGTTTAAACAAGCAATATGCATCGCCTTGCTGCTGGCCTCGATGGCGCCGGCGGCACAGGCTCAACTCAAACGGGAATACAGCAACAAGTCCGAGAACTCGGTGTTCGTGGTGACGGCCAGCGCCGACATCCCCACCACCTTCACCCTGGCGGGTGAGAAAATCAGCCTCGACCGCCTCGACATGATGGAGCGCCTCGACCGCGAGCTGACGGGCATCATCTATGGCCACACCACCACCTCGCTGTGCTTCAAGCGCGCCAACCGCTACTTCCCCGTCATCGCGCCCATCCTCAAGGCGCAAGACGTGCCGCTCGACTTCCTCTATCTGGCCGTCACCGAGAGCTCGATGGACTATAACGCCTATTCCAGCGCCAAGGCCGCCGGCCTCTGGCAATTCCTGGCCAGCACCGCCCGCGACTACGGTCTGGAGGTGAGCGACGAGGTGGACGAGCGCTACGACCCCGAACTGGCCACCGTTGCCGCCTGCAAGTACCTCAAGGCCGCTTACAAGAAGTTTGGCCACTGGCCCACAGTCGCCGCCAGCTACAACGCCGGCCAGAGTCGCATCTCGAGCGAACTGTCGCGTCAGGGCGTGGACAACTCGTTTGACCTCTACCTCACGCAGGAGACCTCGCGCTATGTGTTCCGCATCATGGCCTACAAGATGATCATGGAAAATCCCAAGCGCTACGGCTACCGCTTCACCAAGAGCCAGCTGTGGCAACCCGTGTCCTACACCACCGTCGATGTCAGCGGCAGCGTCGCCAGCTGGACCGACTGGGCCAAGAGCCACGGCTGCACCTACGCTCAGCTGCGCGAGGCCAACCCCTGGATACGCGCCACCAAGCTCACCAACGCCAAGGGCAAGACCTACAAGGTGCGCGTGCCCAAGCAGAGCGACCTCTATCGCAGCAAGCGCAAATTCACGGTTTACGACAAAAACTGGGTCATCGACTGACCCCAATCCCCGACTAGGGAAAACGACAACAGGACTAAGGACTAACAAGGGACTCATGAAACTCAACGGGCAAGATGTGGAATGTGTAGAGGTGCTGGGCGCACGCGTCCACAACCTCAAGAACATCGACGTGTCTATCCCCCACTACCGCCTCACCGTCATCACGGGGCTGAGCGGCAGCGGCAAGTCGTCGCTGGCCTTCGACACCGTGTTTGCCGAGGGGCAACGGCGCTATCTGGAGACGTTCTCGTCCTACGCCCGCAACATGCTGGGCGTGCTCGAGCGCCCCAACGTGGACAAGATCTCGGGACTGTGTCCCGTGATCTCGATCGGGCAGAAGACTGTCAACCGCAACCCCCGCAGCACGGTGGGCACCACCACCGAGGTCTACGACTACCTGCGACTGCTCTACGCCCGCGCCGCCGACGCCTACAGCTATCTGTCGGGCGAACGCATGGTCAAATACACCGTCGACAAGATCCTGGCCCTGATACTCGAACGCTACCGCGACCACAAGATCTACATCCTGGCCCCGCTGGTCAAGAACCGCAAGGGCCACTACAAGGATCTGTTCGAGAACCTGCGCAAGAAGGGCTACCTGCACGTGCGCGTCGACGGGCAGCTGCGCGAGATCACCTACGGCATGAAGCTCGACCGCTACGTCAACCACAGCGTCGAGCTCGTCATCGACCGACTCAAGGTCAGCGACAAGGACCGCAAGCGCCTCGACGACACCGTCGAACTGGCCTTCAAGCAGGGCGACGGACAGCTGATGATACTCGATGCCGACACCGACCAGGTGGGCTACTACAGCAAGTCGCTGATGGATCCCGTCACCGGCCTGTCGTACCTCGAGCCCGCGCCCCACAACTTCTCGTTCAACTCGCCCCTGGGCGCCTGCCCGCGCTGCAAGGGACTGGGCATGGTCAACATCATCGACCGCGACAAGATGATGCCCGACATGAGCCAGAGCATCCGCGCCGGCGGCATCCTGCCGCTGGGCAAGTACAAGAATGTGCAGATCTTCTGGCAAATCGCCGCCATCTGCGAGAAGTATGGCTGCACGCTCGACACCCCGCTCAACGAGCTGCCCGACGAGGCCCTCGACGACATCCTGAACGGCACCGACGAGCGTCTGGCGCTGCCCAACGCCACCATGAGCACCAGCAACTACTTCCTGTCGTTCGACGGACTGGTCAAATACATCGAGATGCAACAGGACGAGACCGCCAGCAGCGGCGCCCAGAAGTGGGCCGGACAGTTCTACTCGCGCGCCGTCTGCCCCGAGTGCCACGGTGCACGCCTCAACCGCGAGGCCCTGCACTTCACCCTCGACGGCATGAACATCGCCCAGCTCGCCGCCATGGACATCACCCAGCTGCGCGAATGGATGGGGCACCTGCACGAGCACGTCACCCCCACCCAGTGGGAGATCGCCCGCGAGATCGTCAAGGAGATCAATTCGCGTCTCGACTTCCTGCTCGACGTCGGCCTCGACTACCTGTCGCTCAACCGCAATTCGGCCACGCTGTCGGGCGGCGAGAGCCAGCGCATACGTCTGGCCACGCAAATCGGCTCGCGCCTGGTGAATGTGCTCTACATCCTCGACGAGCCCTCCATCGGACTGCATCAGCGCGACAACCAGCGCCTCATCGACTCGCTCAAGACCCTGCGCGACAACGGCAACACCGTGCTGGTGGTCGAGCACGACAAGGAGATGATGCTGCAGGCCGACTACCTGATCGACATCGGCCCGCTGGCCGGACGCAAGGGCGGATATGTGGTGTTTGCCGGCACGCCCGCGCAGTTGTTGCAGCAGCACACCATCACCGCCGACTACCTGAACGGCACCCGCAGCATCGACCTGCCCGAACAGCGCCGCGCCGGCAACGGCCGCACCCTGCGCCTGACGGGTTGCCGCGGCAACAACCTGAAGAACGTCACCGTCGATTTCCCCCTGGGCACGCTGATCTGCGTCACGGGCGTCAGCGGCAGCGGCAAGAGCACCCTCATCAACGCCACCCTGCAGCCCATCCTCAGTCAGCGTTTCTACCGCTCGCTCACGCCTCCCCTGCCCTACGACTCGATCGAGGGACTGGAATATGTGGACAAGGTGGTCACCGTCGATCAGACGCCGCTCGGACGCACGCCGCGCAGCAACGCCGCCACCTACACCGGCGTGTTTACCGACATCCGCAACCTGTTCGTCAACCTGCCCGAGTCCAAGATCCGCGCCTACAAGCCAGGCCGATTCTCGTTCAACACCAGCGGCGGACGCTGCGAGGCCTGCAACGGCAACGGCTACAAGACGGTCGAGATGAACTTCCTGCCCGACGTGCTCGTGCCCTGCCAGGAGTGCGGCGGCAAGCGCTACAACCGCGAGACGCTCGAAGTGAAATTCAAGGGCAAATCCATCGCCGACGTCCTCGACATGACCATCAACCAAGCCGTCGAGTTTTTTGACGCCACACCCGCCATCCTGCGCAAGATCAAGGTACTGCAAGACGTCGGTCTGGGCTACATCAAGCTGGGACAGCCCTCCAGCACGCTCTCGGGCGGCGAATGTCAGCGCGTGAAGCTCGCCTGCGAATTGGCCAAAAAGGACACCGGCAAGACCATCTACATCCTCGACGAGCCCACCACGGGCCTGCACTTCGAGGACATCAAGGTGCTGCTGGGCGTGCTCG
>Ga0181612_118329_pt1 | contig 10179 bp, 8 predicted proteins | sample HoacroProtozoa21_FD_119630 | JGI IMG/M metagenome (GOLD analysis project Ga0181612, IMG submission 119630) | Hoatzin crop microbial communities from Cojedes, Venezuel. Combined Assembly of Gp0051906, Gp0051904, Gp0051908 | reverse complement strand
TGGACTAGATGACCCACAGAGGTCCCTTCCAACCCCTACTATTCTGTGATTCTGTGATTCTGTGTCTGCACAGCGCCTGGTCCATGGTGCAAGGCCGGCAGTGCCCCGGAGAGCTTACCAACTGCTAACCCCTTGGATAAGGCAGTCATCTGCCAGGCACACTGTATAGTCTGCAGCTTTCCCAGTACCTGGGAGTGAGGTGTGCACTTTGGGAAGGATCAGCTCAAACCCAGGGAACAGTTCAAGGCTGGAAAATAAAACAGGCTTTAACCAAAACAGTGCAGGTCTTGCAGGGCATGCCATGATCTTCCATAGTGTTCTAAAAGCCTGCAACCAAGCCACCATCAGTCTTCTTCCAAAACCTCCTAGAAAAATGCATACCTGGTTTCACCAGTCTCTTTCTTGGACATTGAGAGCAGAATAGAAGATTTTTTGCCGGTCAGGTATTGAGTTTTTTCCAGTGGATTATCATGACATTGTGCTCTGCAGTTCTGGCCCCTTTTTCTTCCAGCTTTGCATGCATGTGGGTATCTGAGAGAGAGATGTTTTTGCATGTGTTCAGCAAATAGGCAGCTTTAATTCACATATCTCCAGTATCAATCACAGCACAGGCTGCAGTTGCCAGGCACACCCGATGGCTGTGATGGACATGAACAGCTATAGCGATGCACCTTCAGTGGACCAGCTGGCTATTGCTAAGATGAATACTGCCCCGGTGCCAGGGCAGAGACATCCGCAGGTCCCCTTCCGGGTTTCCCTGCACAGGAAAGCAATGGCTGCATGTTAGCCAGGGGGCACAGGCAGAGAAGGAGGCGATGAGCACCTTGACAGGAAATCAGGTTCTGCTTTGGGACCACTGGGGTGGGCAGCAGAAAGGTACCACCCAGCTTCTGGCTGTGCTGTAGCTCTTAGCATCATTTCAGGATCAAGCCCTTCATTACCCGCTCAGGGTGCCTGAGATTATGCAAAGGCTGTTTTCATTAAAAAGAAGAAATATCTGGCCCAGGACCCATGATCTCAAAGCAGACACCAGAGAGCAATCCCAACAGACTCAGAGCACATCATCCTGACAGAAGACATGACAGGCTTGCTTTACAGCTACACTCCTTAGCAGCAGTCCTCCACCAAAGTGAGGGTGAGGATCAGGTCTCCATAATTGTGTTTTTATGCAGTAAGAGGATATTCTTCTAGTGCCGTAATCAAATTCCAACTCAAAAGAACATGTAGAAAGGAAATAAGTAATCTTCCCAGTGTTTACATTCATTACATTGAGTAACTCTGCACTGGGCACTTCTCAGCACTAAATTTTGAAGGGAAAACACAGTTTGACCGGGTTTGTTCTAGTGGAAGAAAGGAAAACAGTTTGGGCAAATTAAGAACAAACCTTAAGCTTCAGCTGCAATCTAAAATTATGTTTCAAAGTGCAAAATGAATGTGAAGATTCAAGCAACTATTTTGTCTCCTTTTGTTGTTGATTACCTCTGTCTTTCCAAAGCTGAGACTGATCTGGAAGCAGAAACATTACAAAGTACATCTTTTAAAAGTTTATTAAGAAGACCTGGTTCAACTGAAATTTGCAAGTACACAGGATAAAAATCAGTCAGATAAGAATAAAAGTTCACTCAGACCTTTTTTAAAACAAAAGATTGGCCAACTCAACTGTGAAATTCCGATCTGGGGACAGATCTGGATACTGCAAATGTCTTGGCTTTGTGATCAAACTTTCCTGCAGCTTTTTACTGAAACAGAACAGTCACGAAGCTTTGACCTGGATCAGCAAGTTAAAATCCTTCTCAAGGGCTACAAAGTCCTCACGGGATTTTGGCAGCCCAGGATACCAGAGTTCTGCATGTGGTTCTTCTGATTCTCTGCTAGTTTTGTCAAAAGCCATTTCCCCTTCAGCTTCTGCTGTGGGGCAGGTACGTAGCCCATGGAGTTACTGGTGGCAGGAGCAGACCTGACTTTGATAGTTCCCTCCAGGTGAGATGAAAGGAAAGGGAACGCTCACCAGGTGATGCTATCATTCTCAGGCAGCTGCCAGGATTCTCTGGTCACATTGCACTGGACTTTCAACTCCCAGCAGGGAGCACCAGTAGCTTTTCCCATGTATAATTTGTGACGCATACCCAGTGAGTCACTCCTAACAAATAAAGTTCTTCAATGGCAGCAATACCACCCCGTTACTCCCCCCGAGCATAACAGCAAGATAGTGAAGCCAGTCTAATTACCTCTTCCCCCAACTAATGATCATTCATTGGATTTCAGATGACTCATAGCTGGCCTTTGATCATCACCAGTCCTGGGCACAGTGCCTTCGCGGTGGGATGAGAGTTGCGGTGGCTGTGCAAAGGACTTGGCTTGCTTGCAAGACTCTTTACCCCGGCAGCTGCGATGAGGTTGGCAGGGGCAGGCGGTGGGGGAGCCAGGCTTTCCCTGTCCTGCAGTGATGGGATGATATACATGGCTGAATGCGGTGGGGCTGTTTTGATGAAAGCTAAATGCATCTCCCCACCATCAAACCTCGGTGTGGTCAGACGGAGGGTGTAGGGCAGCTGCGGGAGGAGGGAGGAAGAAACACGACTGCTTCCAGACTCTCTTGATGTGAACTCACCGCTTCACCTTCGCAAACGGTAACAACCGTGGCAACAAGGCTGGTTAGTTAGACTGAAAATGAAATGGGTTCAAGGTCCAACATCAAAGGGGAGCAGTTTCTACCCACACCGCTCTCAGAGCGTGAGGCTCCACAGCAAATTTGTGGTTAGTCTGCTGAAAGCCCCCAGGAATTGCTCAGCCAGTCTGTTCTCGTCAACAAGGAAATCCCTGTCCTTGGGTTCTGGGATTCTTGGTTTTTTACTGCTCTGTCTAATCTAGGGGAGGGTTTGGGCAAACAAAGCAAAGCCCAGGTGCCCCTGGGCCTTCTCCTCCCATAGACCAACACGCCCTACAAAAAAGCAGCAGCAGAGCTGAAGATCACATTATTGCTGGGACTTCGGTAGCACAACCGGAGACAAATGCCATATCCCCCTTCACAAATTTTAATAACTCCACATGCCTGAGGTCTTTGTTTTTTCATGTCATTCATCAGCCAGTTGTCTGAGAAGAAGTTAAATAAAGGCATTATTGCCCCTTACTTACACTGACCCCCAACATCTGTATCCCAAGCAAACTCCGTGAAGGTTAGTGAGGAAACGCAGGCCTGAACATAAAGGAGAACAAGAGGACTAGGGAGAAATTAAATCCTCGTTTGCTATGGGATCAGTCCTTACCTACAGCTGTGTTCCTCTGAGATTTAGTGCAGGATGCGGTTTCTCACTGCATTATGAAGCTGGCTTTTCACTAGCCCTGAGCTGAGGAGCATTGGAGGGGTCCTCAGGCAGATGTTCCCATGCAGAAATTCAGGGCTGCGTCCTGCTGTACCTTCCGCACCGAGAGGAATGCAGCTCAAGGTTACCCTGCAGCCTCACTGCAGAGGGGAGTTTGGGACATGACTCAGGGATGCTGCATCAGCCGGTCCTCTCCTCTGCTCTGCCCAAAGCAGCATCGCCAGTTTCACGAGCCTTTGAGCAGATGCCCAGTGAGCCCAGGATTGAAATGGTGCAGCAAGGAAGACCTGGGAGACAGCTAGCATACATTCAGTATCTCATACCCCTCACTCGGTGCAGGGAAGAGGAGCACGTGCCGCGGTTCATCTGTACAGCCCCCAGGCTCCCCTGTAGCACAAGGGCCCCACAAAAAAATTGGCTGGGAGAAGAGCAAGACTCACTCGTGAGCACGAGACACAAATGTGAAAGATAACTGGTAGTGTCTGCAGCTGTGCACGATGTTTTCAGGTAGGACATTATAGCGTTATGTATTCTGACTTTGAGACTCTCTCCCCTATTTTTTCTAAACAGCAGCACCACCGTTAATTGCAAAGTACTTTGTGGGAGTTCCAGTTAAGTAGCTTTCACTGAATGGCACTAGGATATATTTTAAACCCTTTATGGAGTGATGCATATTTTTAACTCCTGGAAGAAACTTTGTTTCCAGGGAAGTACACTGCTGATAAGACCAGCTCTGTAAACAACGACGAAACCAGCTTTTTCAAGGTGCGAGTAATTTGATGCTCAGAGTGAGCAGGAAGCATGCAGCTTCACAGCGTATTTGCATTAGTGCCAGCCTCCCCAGGAGCATAAATTGCAGCACCATAGAGCAGTATTTATTCTCTGGAAGCAGAAACATATCTATATGCTAAGACAGAGCCATGACTTTTAGAGAACCATTCAGTTGCTGTTGAATCCAGCTTCTGCTGAAAAACTTCACTAAATAATTTGGAGACTTATGTTTTAGACTTTCCATCTGAAAGAAATACTGCTTCTTTTTAAAAGTTGAACTAACACTCATCTGTCTCCCCAAGTTTGGAAGAGGCTGCTGAGGAAGCAATGGGACAAATGTTGCAAGGTGCCACAACTACACTGCTGGTACGGCATTACTTTGTGTTCCTCTCAAAGTCCTGACTCCCCAGATCTTTACACAACAAGCTCAGCTGTCTACGGAGCAAATTATGTCACTTCCTCTCAGTTGCAGAGAAAGCTTTAAAAGTGCTGGCACAAAAAGCTCAAGAACTAGAAGGCAAATGAAAACATGATCAATCACACAGACCCTTGAGTGTTAATCTGCAAAGTTGAGTTTGATCCTACAGCTTTCAGCGTGCTTAGTTACTGATTGCTTGAGCAGAACCGGGCTCCTCACGCTGCCCAGCCTGAAACTGCCTCCTCAATCCTGCAGTGAGAAGAGCCTGGCTGCGCCGCTGCCGGGACTTCTGGCCTGCCCCCAGCAGCTTTGCCAGCACACTTCAGCACGGGCTGCACGTGAAAAAAAAACCAACATGATTTTCAGCTGTGGCACATGAAATTGAAAGTGCAGGGCAACAGCATAAATGGACACTGAGACAGGGATGAGGCAGAGGACAAGCCACACTTTATATTATTAACACATCTGGTTAATTCAATGTATCTGCTGCTGATTTTTTTCCTCCTAACAGGAAATAAGCTGCCACAGGATTTTTAATTTTGTGCATCAGAGCCCTGGTTGCCATCCAGAAGAGGAGACCTTGATAACAGGGTCTTGCTACACATCCCAGATGACAACGCACAAGGGCTGGTGTTAGCAACATTTCTTCTGGGTACCATACAAAGTATCCAGATGAGATGAGGGAGACAGAGGCTTTCACACCTTTTACCAGAGAGCTGTTATCATCGGTGCGCTACTGCGGTGCCTTGCAGGTTTGTTGGCCACTTGCCTCACCCTGGACTCAGCACCACTGCTCCAGTTCAGTGGGATGGGGTAGTGGAAAGCAATAATCCAACATTCAATAAATAGGCAGGTTACAACAGGTAAATCCATCACCACCACTGACGGCACCTGAGATTAGATCTAGTCTACTGGATCCAGTCATACTTTGGGATAGTGGTGGTCTCCTGTCCGCAGAGTGAACTGAGCAAAAAAACCCCACAGCCTCAGAGAAGGGCATGAAAACCTCTTGGAGGCTTGGAAAACAGGTGTTTGCACTGGATGAACTGCAAAGACTCTTATGCATCATGAAAAGTTGGGATGGATGAAGGTTCAAAGCAATGATGGAAGGAATAGATTGGGAAGAGGGCAAATAGAAAATAGGAAGTGGGCAGACAAAAAAAAAAAGAGAGGGAGAAGATGAGGGAGGAGCATGCCCCTAAGAGGAAAATGTAGCTGGATCCAGAAAGCATCATCAGCGTACAACAACAAAGACAACCTCAATCATTCTCATTTAATTTAAGATTTTGTTTACTGCTCAATCACAGTTGCTGTCCTGTTCCAAAACATAACAGTTCCTATAAAAAACATGTTTAAGCAGGCTGCCAGTGTCAAAGCTTTTTTTTTTCTTTTTTTTCTTACTAGAAAATTTGTATTTGTGTCTAGACTGCCTAGCAGTTCAGAAAACACTCCTTCTTCTTCCCTCATCCTTCCTGAACCCCAGTTATACCCATCTGACGAGCTGTTCATCATGGCACCTGCCAGAAAGATGCTAATGCAGGCTGGTTTTGATCATTCACCTTTCTGCTCAATCAACCCTCCTGTCTTCGCCCTTTTGTCCTGGGAGAGAAACAAAGGCAAAGAGAAAAATGAACGTGAAGATCCCTGCAAGCTGAAGTGTTATCTCAGGAGTCACAGAAAGATCAGCATTGACTTCTACTGGCTGCTGCCCCATGACGAGGCTGTACCTGTCGAAGCCGAGAGCCTGGGCATACGGCAGCACTACAGCACACCAACTCTCCAGCAGTCACACAGGCTCTCCTGTGCTCTCCCTTCCCCCAAAACCTCCTTTCCTAAGAAATTCAGTGTAATAAATTTCCACTCTGCCTGAGCAAAGGTCAAGCTCAGAATTCACACCATTAAATGACAAAGGGTAGGAAACGAAATGTTGTTCCCTGGGAGTCTGTTCTGCCCTGTCTCTCTGCTGTTCCCAAAAGGGCAAGTTCAAACAACCAGAAAAAAGAGTGCAGTGAGCTCAGCTGCATTTCTCTGGTCTAGATGCTGCCCCAAAGTGCCGAGGGAGACCTGAATTCCCAGGTCAGCCTGCCCGACCCAGGGCATGCAGAGCACTCCTACCACAATGGGGCTCCTGGAACTCCAGAGGATGAACTGCTGCTTTGGTGGAGGACCAGTAAAATTGGTGGCACAGACCAGGCTCCCTCCTCCATGGCTTCAGCCCAGTCCTCGGAAGGGGCTTTTCCTTCTCCCAGGACAAGCCAGCTTTGCAGCTGACAATAGGGCACACAGGCAGAGAGTGGAGAGGGGATGCCCTCGCTCTCCCAGGGGATCTCTAGGCGTGCAGTGGGCTGAGATTAGCCCAAATGACCCTGTGTTCTCAGGAGATGTGAGTCAGAGTGAGTCAGCTCCCATGTGACCGCCCTTTCCACTCTCAGCTGCACAAGAAACACTGTATTATTGATGGCAAGCTTAATGTGGAGGTGGAAATAGCGATGGGGAATGATTGCACTCCACAGTGGTGTGCACGCAGTCTTTGGCATCCAGAAACACTCTATGTAGTCTTCCCCATTGCCTGGAGACACAATGTGTGTCCCAAGGAGATTTCCAACTAGGGTTGCTCCTCCTGGGAGCTGTCCCTCCAAAGAGAGATGCTTCTTCCCTGTGCAGGATGACCAGCTTTTCCCTTTCCCACCAGCAAGTTAACTAAGACGCTCCAGGGCAGGACCTTCCACCTATGGAGACCCACCATCAGCCTTCTGACCATATGCAAACAGCTTGTGCTTCCTCCGAGCCAAAGGGGAAAAAAACCACCTAGGCCAGGCTCCAAAGAAATGCACCATCAGATATTGACTCTGCTGTAGTTCATGGGAGGTGATGAACCCACAGGAAAGGACTAGGCTGCCGAGGAGCACAGCAGGCTCAACCGCAAAAAAACCCACATGCACCACAGATGGCTGCTTATGAGGGGGGGTGAACCTGGCCCGTGTTTTTTAGGGTTATATTTCTGCCTGGTTTAGCACACGTTAGTCTATTCGAGTTGATTGCGATTGAGCCACCCAGTTTAGCCTCTTTCAATTGGAAAAAAATGGCAGCTACATCCGCGTCTGCGAGACTGCAGAGTGAAGTTGTGTGAAAAGATGGTGAAACTGCTGTTAAAGACCCTGCTTGGGTTTTCCAGCCAGGCAAGCAGATTTTCCTTGTGGCAGCTGCCATTGTGTACTGCGGACTCTTTTCCTTCGGAAAGGTGGTAGTTTAAATTGGAGTTAGACACTCGGTACCTGCCAAGTTCAACATGCCTCCGAGACAAACACGGCTCTGTCCGTGAGAGGCCCCTGCACCGCCGAGGCTATGCAAAGGCCAGCTCAGCTATGGAAAACAGCGGGGAGAGGACTTGGCTGCCTGAAAATGCAACTGCTTCTTGCAATGTAGACATAAACTTTTCAAGGAAGGGTTGCTGGAAGGGCAGAGAGAAATGTGAAATACAGGCCTGACTATTTTTTTATTATCGTTATTATTATTGCAAGAGTTCATTCCCAGTTTCCCTGCGCTGCACACAGGCATTGCTCTGTGCACTGGCTGCCCATGTGCCAGGACCGCTCGCCTGGGACCGGCAGGTTTCAGCCCTTTCCAGCAGTCACACTGCCTGTCCTTGGCTCGGAGCCCATCTCACCCTGTCCCTGTCCCCACCAAGCTTCGTCCCCAGCAAGAGGGGATGGAGAAAGACTGGGACCCATACACTGTCCAGGATCTCTGAATTGCTTCTCCTGGGTGCTGCTGGTGTAAGATCAAAGCAGCCCAGGCAACACAGAGTGAGGGGGACCTGGAGAGGATGATTCAGGGGCCAATTTCAGCAGCATCATTCCTCCCTTGATGTTTAATGGGAAGAGGCAGAGCACCCCAACCTCCCCCGGCTGCCAGCTCAGGCATCCTGGCAGAGGACACTGGTGGATGCAGGACCCACAGCACTGCATGGGAAGGAGTGGTTTGCTCCCTCTTCCCATTCCTGTTCCTGTTTCTCAGGTGGGAATGGCCACAGTTTGACCTCTTTATCTTCAAAGCTTGCAGTAGCCCATTCTGAAGGGTCAAGCCCCTACCCTCAAAGCAAGGCTAGGATCTGTGATTAAAGTAACCTAACCAGCAACCTGGTCATTTACAAATCCATTCTGCCATCCTCATTATCTATCCCAATTAGCTAGCAGACCCCACCAGGAAGGTGTCTGCAAGCAAAAGAGATCCAAATGTCTCCAGGTAGAAGCGCTTTGAAAAGAGGCCCTACACAGCCACACTACATGGGGCTCCTTAAAACACGATGCCAGAAGAAAGAGCAGAAACCACGGGAGATGACCTACATATCTTTTTGTGACTTCTTCAAATTTTAGGCATCCAGAAACAGTGTCATAAGGGCCTGATTAACTGAAATGAATCTAAAACTCATTGTGTGGCAGTAAAGGGAGAAGCTGACTGGAGGGCTTTTCCAGACCAGTGTGAACCAGCCCTAGAGTGTGGAGAGAGGGATGGGGCAAAAAGGTATGTGCTGCCAGTGCTAAATCTGTTGCAAGGAGCAGTTTTAGGAACACAGTGTCAGCTTCATCCATCTCATCTCCCTCTGTAGCACTCACTCCCAGGAACAGGTTACAATCCTTCAACGCTTTCTCCATGAGCAGATCGCCACTCCTAGGCAAAACCCACTGGATCTCGGTGGCCTTCCTGGGGCTGAACAGGGGACAGCTCTTGGCCAGAAGGGACAGAGATGTCGGGAAGGGAAAGAAAAAGCAAATACACAGGAGAGGAAGGGGGAAAAGGTGTGGAAATGTTTGGGCACAGTGCAGCTGAGGCTGTGCCCATTCAGACAGCATAAGGGTACCACCTATAGGGACATTATGAAATGCAGAAGAGATGGTGTTGAACTGCTCGGCAAGGGTGCTTTGATACAGTGAGCTGTCCTTTGAAAAGAAACTGAGACTTCCCATGGAAATGCATCCACATCTACGGAAGTGTTCTTAGGTCCTTGCCTGGACTGAAGTCTTTCCTGACTTGTCTCGCTTGTTCTCCTTCTCCACATGTTTTTGCTTGGAAAAGCCCCAGAGCAGCTCCACAGTTTGAATGCCGCTCTTCTCAGCTCCAAGCAGAAACCTGGTGGATCTGTGTCTCGCATCCCAGCTGAGCGCCCCAGGTGCTGGGTAGGTTTTTTTCTCCGTTATCTGCCTTCTTCTGTTTCTTTCCCTGCCATCCCGCACCAAGCAACCCATCTGATTTTCCTTATTTTCTCCACGACTCACTCTCAGACTACCAGTAGATCCAGTTGAATTATTCACTGCAATCATTATCATTAATCCAGCCTATTTGCTGAGCCAGCACTGATGGATGAATATATTTGTCATTCCTAAGCATTTGCCAAAATAGTCTGGGTGAGCCATTTAGCCCCAGGCCATTCATAGCAGCTATTTGTGCTCCTTTCCATTAAAACTCACCTCTTCCATAATGGCCAGTACAAGCCCTGTGCAGCGCTGAAAGCCCACTCGGGTGCTGTTTCAAGCACCTTGGTGCAGGTCACGTTCCCCCAACCAGCCCAGTTTCTGCCTTAGCAGCCTATCTGTGCTGCCAGGATGGCACGGTGCAGCGTGGCAGCGTGCAGCACCAGCTCCCCGACGCGGGGCGGGCCCCCCCCCC
>Ga0181612_154319_pt1 | contig 10180 bp, 5 predicted proteins | sample HoacroProtozoa21_FD_119630 | JGI IMG/M metagenome (GOLD analysis project Ga0181612, IMG submission 119630) | Hoatzin crop microbial communities from Cojedes, Venezuel. Combined Assembly of Gp0051906, Gp0051904, Gp0051908 | reverse complement strand
TTTTTTCTTTATTTTTTTTTGTGGTGCTAGGTCAACTCAACATTTCTACGAACAGCAAAAGGTCACAACAGAAAGTAAAACCTAGCAGAGACCAGTGAGAGAAGAGCATTGCAAAGAATGGCAAAAGAAGCTGGGTAACAGATTTGATCTTTCATCTACTGTGTTGGAAAACTGCCCTGGAAGTGAGGTCCAGAACAAACCCAGCCGGATCCTGTCCCTGGTGTCTGAGCAGCACTGCTGGATCCAGAGGGTTGCTGAGCCCTGACAAACTCTTTAGCAGCCTCGAGCTGGGGGGAACCCAAACCGCACGATGCCCAAGGTGCAGAGGTGACGGTGGTGGCTTTGCCGCTGCCAGAGTCCTGCTGCCTTTGGGTGGCCGTGGAGGGTCTCTGGGGGCGTGGGGCTTGTGGAAGCCCACCAAGACGTGGCCAAAGCTCGAGTGGGGACGCAGCAGTGGGAACAGCTCTTTGAGGAATGACAGCTGGGTCCCAGCTGGCTGAGAGGGGGTCTGGTAGTGCTGGTGAGCTCTTGATACCACTGCTTCCAGCACCCTCACAAGGCTATTGAATATTAATATGATTAATACCAAGCAAGAAGGTGTCTTGTTCCCCAAACAGTGCTCTGGCTCCGAAGTGCCGTGTCCTCCCTACGTACTCTGACTTCTTGTTTGCAGCTCCCGTACGCGGCCAGACAGACAAATTCGTGTTCTATAAATAGCAACAAGCTGCCATTTTCTGGCTCTCATTGACATGCGCTTCGTATTCAGCAAGACAGAGCGGAGGAGAAAATAACCTTCAGCGCAGCAGGGGGGCTGAATTTAACCAGACTGCAGTGCAAACAGAGATAGGTATTCCTGGCAGGAGCACGGAGAGATCTGAGCTGGACGGGATTAAATTGGGATTCAGCGGGGCTTTGCCTGCCATGGGCAGGACAGTGCAGCGAGCATCCTTTTGTGGTGCCCAAGTGACAAAAACCAAGACGGTGCTTACAAAGAAAGCACAAAAGATAGCCCTCTGTTGAGGTATACTGAATGAAAAAGAGAGCACAATGTTAAAAATTGGTTGGATTGGTAAACTTCCCTAACCCCCACCATTTCAGGGCTGTAAGCACGTACTTATTCCATCAGAACTGAATCCAGGAGAAGAGGTGCTTTCCTCAGGATGAAATCTAAGCCCCGTTGTCAGCAGGTAATTGCAGCCAAACCGTGACAAGGAAATTCAGATAAAAGAGGAGACAGAGAAGAAGGAGTACCATTTGCTAAAGAAATGGGTGTCGGACCCTGAACGCTGCGTGTTTGTGAGCAGCACCGAGCTCCTGGGGAGCGGGGTGGAAGCCGCTGCCTCTCAGTGCCTTGGCTTCCTTTTGCTGCTTTTCCCTGCAGCACTGCCACATTTAATATTTACCTTTAGTACAACCTGAGCTACGTGGTCCTCGAAGATGCACTTTTTATAATGGAGAGAATGAGATTATAACAGAGTGGAGCTGAGAACCGGATTCAATTAGCTGAGTGCTTGGGGAGGAAAGGGGAAGAAAGCTTTACTGGAGAGCTTTGAAATGGGAAAAGATTGTATTAGCAGTCCTGATGGGATGGGATTTCTACAGAAACCAGTGTGAAGGGAGAAATAAGGGGGTCTTCAAAGTGCAAAATGCCAAAGCAGCCCAAGAGGTGGGTTTTGTGCCACCGCACGGATTGGGGCTGAGTTTTACAGGGAGGGAGGATTTTAAGTACCAAGTCATCGGGGGATCTTGCGGTAGGATCGTGGCACTGCCTATCGCCAAGGTAGAGGTATAATTGCCATCCTTCCCAAAAAAGCAACACATGACGACAAAATTATAGTCACAGCAATCTTGTAGTTAGAGTAAACGAGTGACTGTCATTGCAGCATTCAGAAAGAGAAGATTAAGTACATGGCTGTCAGAGAGGATGTTTTGATTTGCTTTAATGTAAGGCTCACGTCAAGGAGAAATAGTGGAAAGCAGCTGTGTAATCGAACAGGTATTGATTTGAAATGCAACTGCGGTGACTTCTCTTTTAAAAATTAATTATAATCTTGTGGCAGAAAACATGTTGCCTAACAGTCATAGTTTATGTGCCAATAGCAAAGCTGACTCTGTTCCACCGACAGAAGGTCAGCACGATTTCTCTCTCTTTGTAAAGCGGGCCATCGGGTGTGTAAAGCCTCACTAGCTCCAGCCTTGCGTGATTCCCTTCCCAGTGTTTGTACAGGCTGGGGAATTTATTTCTTTTTTTAAATTTGGAAGACCTCTTTGCGTTAAGCTATGTTTGTAGTTTTGGAGTGTCCCTTACTACTGGGAAGGAGCTCTGGGTTATTGAGCGGTCACTTAATCAAAAGCCAAGTCTGAGGGCGGTGACCTGCCGCCACGGTGCAGGTGGACTACTTCTGATCTATCTACCCTCAAACTGAGGAAACCGTTTGCAAAACATCAAAACACAAATCCCACAAAAAAAACAAACAGTGCTTTTTTTTGTCAGAAGCATTCCTGATGGCATATGACTGTCAGCGGGGGCTAAAACTTGTGTCAGCAGTCTCCAGCCAGCAAAGAGGTGGGTCCGCAGCATTTCTGCGTGCGGGGACGGCGCTCGCTCTGTGCACCCCACGGCGACAGGGCTCAGGTCACCAATCGGCCTCTGTCACAGGGATGAAGGTGGCCCCATCCTTTAATCTCAGTGACAATATCAGTGGGAACCCCTCAATTACAGAAAATAGATATGCTGAGACTGCCAGCATCAATCAGCCAAGGGTATTGCGCTTTTTTTGTTTCCCCTCTTTCTAATCATTCCCTGCCCCTTGGTGTCTGCTGTGCAGGGGTCTGCCCCCTCTCCCCCCCACATCCCAAAGTGGGTGAAAAGCAGGCGAGAAAAGAAAAGAGACGGGTCCATATGGGGAAATAGCTATCCAGAAAGAGCCGTTGCAGGGTATGGGTGGGGGCTGTCGAGCTGGCGGTGATTTCTGAGTCAGGGGAGGTTCCAGAAGCAGAAACAGAATTGGGGATGCAACGCTGCAGCTGGAGCTGCTCTGGAGAAAGGCTGAGCTGAGAAATCAGCTCTTGTATCGTCTGGGGTCAGAGTCAGCCTCTGCAGCGTAGGAACAGGCTGGGAGCTCGGGGACTTGGAAGCTGCAGACAGTTTGCGTGTCTGCGAGCCGAGTCCTGCCAAAGCAAAGCCGTGAAAACTCCCGAGGCAAGGCAGCCGCGCCGCGTGGCACGTACAGCAGCGGAGCGATGGGGGAAAAACCCCGCTGAAAAGAAATCCTTTTTAAAAACACGGTTCTCTGCAAAGCTGGGTGCGTTCCAGGGGCTGCTGGGCTGGGGATGTGACCACGTCACAGGGCTGTGGAGCGGTGTGAGGGGGAACATCAGAGCTCGGCGTGGGGCAGAGCCAAGGACAGCACTCGCTGGTTATTTCTCAGTGCTGGGCAGCCCCCTCCGTCTCTGCCCCACAGAAACAGCAGCAGAAATAGCAGCAGTTGCCAGCTGTCCCTGTGTCATCGTAGCGCATCAGAGAACTACTTGGCGGCGTTATGGCTTGCCAGATTTTAGGACCCCAAAGAAGAGGTGCATAGCGGGTGGGGGGAGAGCTGCTGCTCCCCCCTCGCTCCGCAGCACTCCCTTGCTGTGAATTACATTTTCCTTTTGCACTTTTCGGCAAAGACACCCTTGTAAGTGCTTGAGCTTTCCATTACATGGCTGGATCTGAGCAAAGTAATTTTAGTTCTTTGAAAATCACAGCCTCTGCCCACAGCTGTCAGTGTGGGCTGCTCTGGCGTTGCGGGCTCCTTGGGTTTTCAGCTGAGTGTTTAGCCCTGCGCTTTGACAGGCGTCGTGCAGAGGTTCCTACGGCAGAACCCCCGGGTGAATACAAAGGAGGTTACGGCTGCTCTGATTTACTGAAACTCATCGAGTGTGAATGGTGAAGTTTTATAAATAGATAAAGCCCTGTTCAGTACCTGTGGAATTCAAGAAGGGTGTTTCTCTGGCATTCGGTGGGCAGTGTAGGGAGCCCATAATTAGCAAGCTGTAAAAATCACTCAGGTGCTAAGCCTGGAAAATGGCTTGTGCAGTTAAATGCGAAGTTGCCAGAGGAAACATACCTGGAGGATGGAAAGCCCTTAGCATAGGCCACGTGTGACTCTTGTCTTCTGCAAACACCACGTTCCCTCTCCCGGTCCTGCCCCTCGCCTGCATCCCATCACCGATATCTCCCCGCCTGCCCCTCTGCGTAACCGGGGGCCAGACACGGGCACGCTCTCCGGGGCCAACGCAGCCACCGTCACCACGAGTAGCAACGCGCGTGTGGGAGGGCGAACACGCAGAGCCGCATGACAACGTGAGCGTGTTCCCCGCCCTCTTTAAAGACCCTTTCCTTCAAAGGGGTCCCCATCCCCTCCTGGGGCCGCTCCCCTCCGCGCAATGGGGAGCAGCCTCCCGGCGACGCTGGGGGTGGCTCTTTAATAAGGGCAGAGATGGAGGGGGCTGCCGGGGGGTGGATGAGGGTTGTTCCATGCAGTCATGGCCAAACCACCTCCCGGCACCACGCGAATGACGTCGGCGGTGATGGATGTGGCATGCCTCGGCAACGCGCCCCGCGGCAGGGCTGAAGCCCGTCTCACCTGAGCTGGTGGTAAAGGTTATGTACGAGTGCTCGCTGGGGCTAGACCATATGGGGAACACCCACAGCTTGTACATCATTCCCGGCGTCAGATTCGCCAGCTGCACAGAGGAAGGGGTCTGAGCTTTAACAGGGATAGATTTCTCTGTCTTGTTACCTGAGAAACAGAAACCGCACATCAAACCCAGCTGCAGGAGGCTCGGAGAGATTACCGTGTCGACACTGCAGGCAATGCATTACGCTATCCCTAGCCGCTGAGCGGAAACAATACGGCTTGATGGTCAAGGGGCTCTCAACGGCTTCGTGGTTATTACTCACTGAGAACAGAAGAAAATCGGCGATGCAGGTATATGGTGTGGGTTTTGCTGCATCCCTGCTTGCCATACTGGAAAAAATACCGGTAGCTCTTCAGATCTCTCCCTGCTTTTAAGACCCGATAGGTGCTTTATCTGCCCAGCCTAAGGTCTGGCTCTTTGGTTATTTACCACAAAAGGTCTGGAATTTGCCTGGTCCTGCTCAGCTGGGTGAAGGTGCTACAGGACTCCGTAAAGGAGCCAATTCTGGTGCTTTTGGGAGTGATATCTGTGCGTTGGTTTTGCTGGTAAGTTAAGGAGGCTTTGAATGAGCCGGACCTGGCATTAAATACGCTGTGAGACGGCTCGCCCAGCTGACAGATTGCTGCTTTTGGGGGCAAGAGGGGTCTAGCCCTTAAGCTCAAGAAGGGATGCTGGTGGGCTGGCTGCTCCCAGGCTCTATCCAGGGATGACCTGTTCTTTGCACTGTGCCGGGAATCATTTGCTGATGAGTTTAATGCTGAGCATAAAACCACTGAATTCTAACAAATCCTGCAGTGGAGCTTTGATTTGTGGCTCTGGAGGTGTGCACCTCCCAGTTCAGCAGTGCTGCGGGGAAGGAGTGGTGTGGCTTTGAGCCTAAGAGTGGGCTGCTTGCTTCAGACGCCACCAGAAAGGGAGGAGAGCCATGGGTGTTCGGGAAGGGCTGAAATCTCTGAGATTTCCTCCCTCTCAGCCAGACCCTGATGAGGGTATCTCAAGGCATTGCTGCTGCAGCCTGTCCTGAGCACGTTGTGCTTCCCAGTGATGGGGAAAAACCAGGGCTGGCAGCGGGTGGTTTGGGAGCTGGCACACTTGGCATTTAGGCCTTGAAAAGCTGATGCATATCCTGAATTATGGAAACCAGTTCAAAAGGGGAAGGCTGAGCACAGCCCGAGCCGCACTGCCGACCGAAGCCCTGCAGGCTGCGGAGCGAGACCAGGCACTGCCTGCTCGTGAGGAACTGTTTCAAGGAGAAATCAAGGTCACCTCTTAAGCAATGTTGTAAATGACCAAAAATGGTGTAATCATTGACAGCAAACCTAGCTAGTTTATTTTAAATGCCGGTTTTAGACTGGCATATCAGATGATGTGAGGGCTGAAATGGCTGGGAAATAAAGTCAGAGATAAGCAGTAGCCATCACTGCCTATCTATAAAAAAAACCCCAAGCAACAAACAACATGTAAGCATCTTTTCTAAACAAGTGCTAAAACCAGAGGTACTGGCTTTGAGTTTCCAGACTAAGTACTTAACCTTACAATTTTAAGAAACAACAATATCCGATACGACAGGAGGTTTGGGATCATAGATGATTCTGCCAACTCCAGGTTCAGGAAGCCTGTCTTTAAAGGCATTTAAAGCTGAACTCCAATTTATGTAGTCATTCCTTTTCCCTTAAAGTTTTATCCCCTTTCAGATGTATATGTATTTAAGGCTCTTTCTGTTGTGACCACATACAGCCCAGCTCAATGAACAGTTCCCAAATGAACAGCCTTGCTCCTCTGTGTTTCACGAACATCTCGCGACAGTCGGTGCAAGGAGAGGGAACCGCTTGTCAATCACCAGGATTAGCTCCGGAGCACTCCGCACAGCCGTGACCATGACCTGCCTCTCCCTCTCCCACCCTCTGCGTGGCCTTGGAGCATCATTCCACACACAGTAATTAAGACCAAGTCAGAGTTTGGAACCGTGGGAGCTGGCAGGATCTCTACTGGCATCACCACCCTATAGAGTCCCCACGCGAGCTGATGCTTACTGGTGATATACTTAACCACAAAGTCAGTTCCTGCAGAGTAATTGTGGCTCCAGGTGATGTTTGCCCAGTTACTATTAGCCATAGCTCTTATGTCCCATATGGACGATCCATTGGTGGCTGGTGGACAGGTTAGAACAGGAGTTAGTATTTTGGATTATACACGAATGAGACCTCTTCTAGCATCTAGTGTTGGTAAACCCTTACAAAATCATTCCTGAAGTTCATGCTTTGATCTCAGCCCACGAGCGTGCCTAAGGATGTATTTGTTCCTTTCAAGATCCTTAACTTTAAACTTTTGGGGGAAGTTTGGTAGCAGAAGCTCATTGTGTGTTGGCGTTTAAGTCCAACTGCGCTCAGCTTATCTTTGGAGTCTGACGACTTCTGTGGCACATCCCTGAGGAATTCGGTCAGCAGGGAAACCTCCCGGCTGAACTCCTGCCCAAACGGACACGGGAGATGCGTGCGTGAGTGCACACGGACTCACTGCCACAACTGAGAAGGAAAGACTGGGAGAGAATATTGTCACGTTACTGGGTCTAGAGACAGCCACTGGGGCAATGAAGTCACTCGTTTCTGATTTTGAAGTTAAGGATTGTCGACGTTGCTTTGGAGAGCGGATGAACTTCATTTCTAGTGAAGTGGAGCTAATCCACCAGTTTAGCGGGTGCTTAAGTGACATCAGATAGATTGCACCTTGTTTTTATTGTTATGATGATTATTATTGTTTACTTCAGGGTGTAGCTCAGGTTTTGGTTTGACAAAATACAGATTAATAATAACTGCAGCCCCTGAGACGAGGCCAGCTACGCGACTTCTGGGAAACTGCAAGGACCTGACGCTGTGGGGTCGGGGATGTGACCTGGAATCCCCCGTGCAACCCCAACCGGGGCTGCCACGCGGGTGCCCTGTCTGCCCGCGTTACGGCTCGGCCTCCTCCCCTGTGTCCCCGGGGCGGTTCGGGACGCGCGCCGTTCCTCTTCCAGCTCCTGTTTCCCTCCCATCTCCTCTCCCCGCTCTGCGGCCGCGCGTGCCTCACCACTTCGTTGCCTATTTTCAATTAGCAACATTTTTAATAGCGATTGTGTTGTGGCAGCAATCTTGCCTCATTACCAAGACCTTACATACAGTGCTGAAGCTGCATCTGTGTGTCCTGCACTGGTTTTGAAGCCGATTCTGTTTCGGCAGTGCAGCTCCCTGTGTGCGCGCCCTGCACTTTGCTCAGCGTAAGGCTCTTCTGGCCGGGGAGCTGCGTGGTGCCCCAGGCTGGAGCCCAAACTCACATTTCTCACTTGGGGTCTGCGTCTTTCATCAGCACAGTAGTGCAGAGCAGGGTGCGTGCTGCCCATTCGCAAATCTGTTTTTCTGCGGAGGAGCAGGTGGAGCCTGGTCCTCCCAGCCTATGTTTTTCTTGGTGTTTTTTAGCCACCTTGAGCTAATCTTATGCAAGAATATAAAGAAAGGGGTCTGAACTGCTTTAGTCAAATTCCTTGAATTAAATGGGTGTCAGCTTTGATATTCATTACTATTAACTCCTTATGAAGAGGTAACAAGGATTTCTGTAGCTTGTGCACTTGTATTTTGGAGTCTATCCTATACAGCTATGTAACTGAATTCTTTTGATTGCATTCCCTTTTGCTACTAGTTTGATTTCTTTTTTAATAACCTGAACATAACTATGCATAATTATTTATGAAGAGTAGATAGCATTATAGCAGCATTTTTAAAAACAAGGCTCAGAGAGATACATCTCTCCACGTCTATCAGTAAAACACATATAGTAGAGAACGTGCCTAAAACAGAGTTTGGTCATCCCATGCTAGCTGGTTGCAGGAGCAGTTTCTCTTGAGCTGATAAATAGCTGGCACACGCCTGCGAGCTGTAACTCAGTGCTTCCCCAGCTCTCCTGTGGGCTGTGGCTAACTTACATCGCAAAGAGCAGCAGCACAAACCAAAAGACTCATATAAGTGATGACAGGTCTCGTAGCTACCAGCTGATGTGCTAAATTTGAAGTGACACTTTCTATAATAGTAACAGAACCCCTTTTTTATGGCAAGAAGGTAATACTTTTGAGAGCTTTTGTAGGGTCTTCCACCTCCTTCCCAAACACTGATGCTAACTGAACATCGCGACACCCTGGGGAGGGCTGTGCTGTCCCCGAGGATGGGACCGGGAGGGTGGCACAGAGAGCTCCCGATCCCCAGATTGCCGGGAGCCGTGCGGGCACCTCGATTGCTGAGCCTGTGCCACCGCCGGCTCCTCGCCAAGCCGTTCCCAGAGCACGGGATGTCTTTAATTTAGCCTGTGCCTGTTCTTAATCCTTGCTCCGAGCAGGATACGGGGAAAATCCCGGTAGGGTTAGAGGGGTTAGAGGAAAAGGAAAGCGCAGTACCCAACTCCTGCTTTGTGGTGGCTGCCGGAGCCCTCTCTGCGGCTGCTGTAGTGCTTGCGACGGTGGTGGCGGCTGTGGTGGTGGTAGTTGTGTCGGTAGTAGTGGTAGTAGTTGTGGTAGTAGTTGTGTCAGTAGTGGTGGTAGTAGTTGTGGTAGTAGTTGTGTCGGTAGTGGTGGTAGTTGGGGTTGTTGTAGTACTGGTTAGACCGATTGTAGTTGGAGGCAACCCAGTTGCAGCTGGGAGAGGGAAACACTGGCTTTTTAGACGAGGTGAGGTCTCCTCGGGGTTTGCACTCGCCATCCCCGAGGGCTGGACGCGCAGGCACACGAGAGAAAGCGGAGCAGCACAGCACAGCGGCGCGGGGACCGGGGAGGGAGGCAGGCAACAAACAGCACTGGGAAAGACGAGGCTGAACCGCCTTCCCAGTCCACCCAGTCCGCTCATCCTCCCGGCCGAGGGGCAGGGAGCGATGCTGGGGGCGAGGATGGGCAGAGGGCAGGGGGCTGCCCCTGACAAGCTGCTCCTGCACACCCACCGCCCACGGTTTGATGCCTTTCCCAGGGCCGAACGACCTGCTTCTCTTTTGCCTTTGCTCTGCTGCTGGTGTGTGTCCCCCCACCCCACCTTGGGTATGGGAGGAGGGGTGTTTGGGGGCTGTCCTCACCCCATCGTCCCCCCGCGCAGAACCGCGCTGAGAGCACTCAGGGCTCCCTGAAATAGGAAATAGGATTTATCTCTTAAGAAAACATAATAATCTCATTTGTCGTGGGCCGGGCAAGCCACAATTACATTAATTGGGCAGCCCCCGGACTACAGAATCACAGAATGGCAGGGGTTGGAAGGGACCTCTGTGGGTCATCCAGTCCAACCCTCCTGCCGAAGCAGGGTCACCTACAGTAGGCTGTAGAGGACCTTGTTCAGGTGGGTCTTGAATATCTCCAGAGAAGGAGACTCCACAGCCTCCCTGGGCAGCCTGGGCCAGGGCTCCGTCACCCTCAGAGGGAAGAAGTTCTTCCTCATCTTCAGCTGGAGCTTCCTCTGCTTCAGTTTGTGCCCGTTGCCCCTTGTCC
>Ga0181612_133689_pt1 | contig 10180 bp, 10 predicted proteins | sample HoacroProtozoa21_FD_119630 | JGI IMG/M metagenome (GOLD analysis project Ga0181612, IMG submission 119630) | Hoatzin crop microbial communities from Cojedes, Venezuel. Combined Assembly of Gp0051906, Gp0051904, Gp0051908 | reverse complement strand
TTGCTGAAGGAGTACCAGGAGCTGCTGAACACCAAGATTGCCCTGGACGTGGAGATTGCCATGTACAGGAAGCTGCTGGAGGGAGAGGAGAACAGGTGAGACCCGCTGTCAGGTCGGCCTGGCATAGCTACTGTCTCTCCTTGGTACAGACTGAGGTTCAGTCACCTCTCAGAACCCAAGTAAAGCTGGAGTCTGATTTACCACCTTCTTTTCCCCAAGTGTTTAGACCTGAAACAGAAACAAGTTCCCCACAGGGAATATTTCTCTGTGTTCTTGATTGATTTAAATGGAACAGGAAATAAAAGGGGCACTTGGGAAATTGCACCGAGCTTAATTACTTTCTATTATAGTATAATTACAACTTGTGTTCGTTTCCCTACACAGGCTCTGTGGAGATAACCCATCCAATGTAAATGTCTGTAAGTATCTGTCCACCACCTTATCTGCAGAATGGCTTTTGCCCTGGGTTTCGTGAGGGTTCCCAGGCTGTCTCTTGATGCATGGTCAGCCTGTCCTTCTCTTGCAGCTGTGGTAGGCAGAACCACCATTGGTGGAGGCAGAGTTGGTGGCTTTGGAGCCGGCAGTGGCCTGGGAGGAGGAGTATGTGTGGTCGGAGGAGGAAACATCGTTGGAGGCAACTGCGGTGTGGGAGGAGGAATCCTCAGCGGTGGCTTCTCTTCTGGGAGTGGAAGAGTGTGCAGCTCCGGAGGTGGCAACTTCGTTGCAGGGGGTGGATCCTCTTCTGTGCGGAGATGTGTCACAACTACAACGGTCAAATCTTCAGGTGTAAAATACTGAGCCCTGACCTCAGTCCCTCCAAGGAAAGCAGCATCTCCCACCTCCAGCCAGCAGCACAGCCCCTTCCATCCAGCACCAGCACCCAGCAAGGAAATGAACTGTTTCCCACATCGCTCATAACTTCCCCCAATCACCCAGCCCAAGGGGAGATCTGCAGCGAAACACCGTCCTTTTCGCAGAGCCTGGCTCCTCTCTGAGTTCCACCAGTCTCCACAGGTGAAAGACCTCCCTTGTGGGCACCAGGGACTGCAGAGCTTGTCCAAGCATCTCATGCAGTGCTGCTCCGGCTGAGGAGGAGTGTGTATAAAGCTGCTCTCCTTTCACTTTTTAAGGTCTTTGTTTCAATGGCCGTGTTTTCCTCGCAACTTCTGTGTGTCCTGCATGTTGCCCACATGCTTGTTTCAGCTATATCGGGAATTCATGTAAGCAGAAGAAACGTGATAATGTCTCATAGTCAGATTTAGGAGTGAGAAATATCTCTCTAGAGATATCCACCTTCCCTTGGTGGAGTAATTTGGCAGCTTTAATATTTTGTAGGTTCCTTTCCCTCATCTCCTTCACACCTGATGTATGTAAGGCCTTATTGCAAACTTTCTGTTGCATGAACCCTACAGCATGGTTGCTTTCTACCAGCACCCCTTTCCTCTGAGTTCTTTCATTACCAATAAATTGCAGACAAATGAAAAGATGTCGTTGTGTTGTCTTATCACTTCATGGCTCCCAAAGGAGGGAAAACATGCTTTGTTCTTCACTGCAAGGAACAGCAATGCTTGCGGTGCTCTGTCCTGCAGTGAAAATCATAGAGCGCCATGAACTGCCCAGCTGAGGTAAGGAGGAGGAAGATGGCCCTTCTCCCTCCTCTTAGGAGGTGCCATCTTGCTCCTCCACAGCAGACTCCCCATCTCTCTGTGGGGTGGGAGAGCCACGGCTGTGAGGAGCATGGCATGGGAGGGGACATGTAATGACAGCCTGGTGGCCATGAGGTGGGGGGCTTGCACTCATCCCAGTGATGGCAGGATGAGATGTCCAGCCCTTGGTTGATGTACACCTCGGGAGCAAGGCAGGCAGGGCCACCAGTGGGAACACTGTGGTTGTGACATGGCAATGAATGGCAGCAGTTGGTACGTGGTGGTCTGAATCTGATGGGTTGAACACGGTGGTCTGAACAGGGCAGTTATGGCAGTTGGACTGGGGTAGTTTGACCACTGCTGTTGGGATGTGGTGGTTTGAATGCGGCCACTGGGATGTGGCAGTGAGCGCCAGTCCTCTGCACAGCTGTCACCCCAAGAGGACACGCAGCCAACCTGTCACTGTCACCGAATGGCTCAGCCCTGATGGTGCCTGGAGCTCCCGCCCAGGTGCCCCGGCGGCCTCAATGGGTGTGGACTCCAGCGGTGAGCAGTTGATGTGCTGATGCAGAGCGGTTGGTCTCCATGCTTGGCTGGCACAAGGGCAAGCAGCACCATCTGCCTGATGAGCAGGGCTCTCACACGGGCACCAGTGCCTCCTACGAGAGCGGTGTGAAGGCCTGAAGTCACTGTGTGGATGCAAATTACTCATGAAAAAAAGCAGCTTGAAAGTATGAGACACAGACTCAAACCTGCTATTCTACCTCCAGATTGCCCAGCCAGGGTAGTCATTAGCCGTCTCTAAATAACATCTCTTTGCAACCAAATTAATTTGATTAAGGCTTGGCTGGATTCGTCTCCAGCTCTGGGAGGAGCAAGAGCTGGACCAGCAGGTGAATCAGCCCTGACGGTCCTGCAGTGTGCGCATTGTCCTGGTGCAGGCTCAGCGTCTGTCCGATCAAAGTGTGGAAACAGAGAAGATCTGCATCGCAGAGTCCTTGTCATCTAAATGAGCAAAGCAAACGAGGAAGAAATGATAGTTCTTATCTGAGCTAGTGCGGCTGTTGTGTCTCTTTTCTTTTTTAAGCCCAAAATACTCTTTGAGCTGACATACCTGATGTTTTAATCTGATGTTCATACCAGGCTATAACACGTCTTAGTCTCTTGTTTCCATAAACAATTACTTTCCTGTTTCTAAAATTTATAGGTTGGGATGGGAGAGACCAAGAAGTCATCTCGTACTTCCATGTCCCAGTGCGGAGTCCAAGGATGGGTACAGACCAAGATGGTGCAAAGCCCTAGAGCATTCCCGGGGATTTCCTTGGGAGGGTGGCAGAGAGGGTGAAGATCATCGGTGTGTTGAAACCAGGAAGCCAAGGATGCAGGCTTTGTCGTGCAGAAAACCACAGGCTCTTTAAAAGTTCCCTGAGTTTCTCCTGGAGACGGGCCAGGGGTTTATCTTTCCCATCTGCTGTGCTCATGAAAAAGGGAGTAATGCTAATTGCTCAAGTGCATCATGCTTGAATGAAAGATCGTAACAGCCCAGTGACTGGGCTCCCCTTCATCTGCTCCACGGGTCACTGTGCTGGCTGCTAGCTCCGGTGTGAGAGCAGATCAGTATTTGCAGCAAAGGGGCCTGTTTTTCTTAAAATGAGTGGATTTACTTGTGAAACAGCCTCAGCGTGACCAAGTAATGATACGTCTTCAATATCTTTTGGTAGAGCTGTTGCCATTTTGGACATAGAGGATGAAAAGTATAGAATAAATATATTTTTTTGTTGGTTTGTAAGTTCTGGTTTCCTACAGCGAAGGGCATGTGCTGTCTGTACTAGTATAAAACCTGTCCCCGAGAGTCTCCTGTGGGCTGTCCTTAGGTGCTCACAAGAACCTGCCTGCATTTTCAGATCATTTTTAGCTTGCAAAATGAGATGGCAAATGTCTTACTCAGTGTTTACCACAGAGCCTCCATCACTACAACTGAATAACGTAGGGTTGTGAGATACAGTCTGGGATTGCCAGCCTCTCCAGTCACCAGCTGGCTTAGTACAAGACCACTGGTGGGCAGATGCCCTGCAGCCCAGAGGACAGTTAGGTCCAAGCTGGTGGGACTCAGGGTGCTCTTCCTTCCACCAGGCATTGCTGAAGTGGGACAGGAAGGAGACCTCACCCTCAACAAAGCCAAAAGCAAACTGGATGAAATCTGCAGAGCCTTCAGTGGAGCCAAAGAGGAGCTTGGCCATGTGCTGAAGAAATATCAGGACTTGAGTGTGAAGATAGCCCATAGACTGCCACGTGCAGGAAGCTGCTGGAAGGAGAGGAGAGCAGGCAGATGTCTATCACAGAACCTCGTTCAGTGTCGGAGTGAGTGGTGCAATATTCTTTGCATTAGAGCATGAAAAGAAATATAATAGCTGCAATATTTTATGAGCTGACTGGGGAATGAATCCAGGTGGCATTAAATTGGCTGTAATTAGAGCTGTAATGAGTTCTTAATTGTTACTAATCGTGTATATTATGGGAGGGCCTCAGAAGGTATCAAGATTGCTTCCCTCGGGTTGGTCACTGTGCAAATATGGAGAGGACTCACCCACTCTGTAGCTGTATCGGATATGAACAGCTGGTAAGCAGGAAACCTTTGCTTTTATGAGTGGCACTGCTTTGCTGAAAGGATAGGAACATCGTCTCCAGAGAGATAATCTGCCTTTGCACCCTTGATACTGTTATTTACGTGGCACTTATCTCCTGAGCAGCTGGAGTCCTTCACCTCCTGAAGGATGGGATGTTCAGGGCAATGGGACTGAGGTGCAGAGAGGTTATAGGAGGTTAAATGCAGAAACCGGCATCCCTTGCTATCTTATTTACACTTCAAACAGCAACAGCAACGCACCCGGCTCACTCCTCTCCGACTTGACTTGTCTAAGTTCAAAACTAGCTCAAATAATCACTGGAAAACCCACCGACCTTCTCGAAAGAGACTGAAGTCAGCATGTCATGAAAGCAGCAATAACCACCAAATATCTGGGCTTGGGAGGAGATTTAAAACCCAACGGTCACAGACCTGAAAGCTTCTGTGAGCAAACACATTGACAAACACACCTAAAAGTATGCAGCTATGAAAGAACCCTAGCTGAGGAGCAAAGCGGAGGTCTTCCGCTTGCTTTTGCAAGCTGTGCTCCTGTTCTTTTCTTCTAGGTGCAAAACCACCTCCCTCCATGCCTCTTGGGATCCTGGCTGCTCTTGTCTTGGGTTCCTTGTGAGGGAAACTGGTTCTGTTGTCAGTGTCCAGAGATGCCTTGTGCCAGCGGGGCGAATCTTGCTGACTGGCTTACTGGGATCCAAAGAAGTCACAGAATCACAGAATCACAGAATAGTAGGGGTTGGAAGGGACCTCTGTGGGTCATCTAGTCCAACCCTGCTGCTGAAGGAGGGTCACCTACAGCAGGCTGCACAGGACCTTGTCCAGGCGGGTCTTGAATATCTCCAGAGAAGGAGACTCCACAACCTCCCTGGGCAGCCTGTTCTAGTGCTCCGTCACCCTCAGAGGGAAGAAGTTCTTCCTCATGTTCAGACGGAAAGTCCACGTCCCAGAGCATTGACTAGGGCCTTGCAGGAGAATTTGGGCTCTTCACCTCAGTTAATATTCACCCGAACTTTGACTGTACAGATTGTGCCAACTGTCAAGCGCCTTTCACGCCAGCCCTTCTTCCTGTTTGATGTCAGCCCTGTTTCTCTGTGAGTGCTCAACGAACTGCAAGCAAATCCCACGCTGCTCCCGTGTTATGTGTCTCTGAACAAAACACCTGCTCCCACACAGCCAGGTGACCTGGAGAGGTATGCCAGTGGAAGTGGTGCACCTCCAGCTCCCTCCTGGCCCCATTTCATCCAGTGCTTTCTCAGCTAAAACTGGGACAGGTAGAGCAGGATATGCAGAACTTACGGCAACCATATCATCTGTGCCTGGTGCTGACAGTGACCCTTCCTCCTCTTCTTCCTCACCCCTGCTCTGGCTTGGATGTTGGTGCTTCTCTGCCCTTCATCTTCCTCCCACACTCACTGGCTCTGCCCTAAAAATGGGCTGATGTTCCTTTAGGTTTACACTCACAACCCCAAAAGTCCACATTTTCTGACTAGCTCTATTGCTGGTGCCCATCAGGCCTAGCTGAAAGTCTACATGGCACGACATGGCAAGACATGGCACGACATGGCATGACATGGCATGACATGGCATGGCATGGCATGGCATGGCATGACATGGCATGGCAGCATCCACTCTTAACTAGAAGCATGGGTTGGAGCAAGTCTGCATCTCCCATAGCCTGGGGACCAAGGCTTGCTCTGCAAACTGATGAAGATAGGGTAGACATGGCCACAAGATGCCACCTGAGGGCTTGCAGCCTGTGCAAGGGACACTGCCCTCTTCTCGCACACACCTGAACTTGCTCTTGTCCTTCAGGTCAGTGACAAATTGACTTTCCCATAAATTATGGGTCAGGCTGAGATGTAAATTTCAGGCTGTGTGGAAAACCACTACCTAAAGGAAGGACCGGCTGCATTCTTCGTGCAGTCATCGCTCACAAGTGACAGCCTGATGAGAGATGAAAGGACAAGTGGCGTGTTGCATTTGCCAATAACTGTGTTTGCGGCAGATCTGTTGGAGCTACAGGTTCTCTGCCTTGCCTGATCTTTAAAGGGTTTGCTATGGGGTCAGAATCAATGGAAACGGGAACCAGTCCTTGTCTCAGACTTGGATAGCCACTTCGTACGGGTCCTGGAGGCCCCCAGAGCAGCCTCCCTTCCTCCTCTCCCACAAAACCACTCTCTGAATTCCCTAGAATAAGTTATCTGATTTTACTGTGCCTGTGCAGGTGTCTGAAGTCTGCTGGAGTAAAGGCTGGGCTGGCAGCCAAGGAACCAAGCCCTTCAGCTGGCTTGCATCCTTTGCTTTCCACCTCTCCGACCAAGCCCAGTTCCTTGCAGACACATAAAGAGGAAATACCCTGATACTCTGTTAGAAGGTCTGGTTTTGTGCCCCAGCCTTGTCCAGCTGAAGTAAAGCAGCTGAACAAGAGCAAGGGTGGCTCTGGTATGGTCAGACCTGCCAGCAGCACAGCTTGCTTGGGAGTTCTCAGGCTGAGAAAGAAAAGGCTTCTGTGGCTCTGTGGTAGAAATCTCGCCAGCAACGGTGGGAATAGAAGTGTTTCCAACAGGTTGGAAGTTCTCAGCTGGGAAGGTGCTTTTGTTTTGAGTGCTCCTAAGGTGGTGCAGCAAATCTATTTGGTGAAAATAGGCTATTTGTTGGAAAAAGATATGCTAGTTCCCCTCCATCATACCTGCTGGCATCCAGGGAGTCACCCTGAACCAAGACCTCCTGGCACTCCTCAGTCTAGGTGCTGGCCCCAAGGTCTCCAGAAATGCTGGAGAAAGTGCAAACCAAGATCCTCAAGAAAAACATTGCCTCCTTTGTTCTCAAGGCAGGAGTTGTTATTTTTTGGCTGTTACACTTGTAAAGACTTCTGTGGGATATGGCATTCAGGGGCAGGTAGCTAGGTCTCTTTTCTGGAACATTAGGTAGGAAAATTGGTCCTTGGACAGGGTAATTTATCTCAAGCTTAGATCTGACAGGCTGTGATGGCTGAGGTCACCCGCATCAGGCTACCAAAGCACCGGTAAATGCGCTGGGCTACGTCAGGCTCTGGGCGTCGCTGGGCCATGCTGAGGGCTCAGTGGTTATTTTAACACCGAGCTGTGCTCTGGGGGTTTTTTTATAGATTGTGCTGAGTACCACTAGAGGGCTCAGAAAAGATTTTAAACGCTTAAAAGGTAGATCTAAATTACTCTTTACTGCGAAGTGTTAGCAGTCTAGCTGCAGCAGGAGAGAGCCAGCACGCTGCCTGTGGCTCCAGAGGGGTTTTGGTGGCAATGTGTGAATGGTTTTGTTTGTACAGCACCTAGCATGGACGATTGATGGCTCCAGCTGAGGTTTCCAGTCACAATAAATAACTATATTTAAAAGTTTTGTGTATTGTTGACTACTTCTGGCATGGGAAGGATTGAAATTAGCGTGATTTTTGGGCAAGAGTATGACTGTTTGAGTGACAGGGCTACTTCTTGCAGTCTGCAGCTTGCTTGGCTCCTCCCAGCAGCGGCATGCCTCCACCGGTCGCTCCAGTCTGCCACTCTGCTGCTGTTCCTGCGGACTGGCATTCTTCTGCCTTGGCGAGCAAAATGCAGCTGCAGGCCAGCGTGGAAATGGCTGATGGATGAGACAATCCCCAAGACACTCCAGTCCCAGCCATCTTGGGCCGTGTGGCAACACTGATAATTTCCTGCTGATGTGGCCAAGAGTTGCAGTGTGTCCCCTGACAGAGCTGAGCACTCTGCACGTTTTCATTCTTCTTCCCCAAACCAGAGGATGAACGTGGACCTGGGAGAATTTCCTTGCTGCAAGACAACTTTGATGAGTGGGCAGCTCATCACGGGTTCCTCTTCAGCTGTCAGGACTGCCTGTGTTCTTCATTTGAAATGCCTCACCCCTCCACCACGATTTGAGCCGCAGTGTCTGAAGGTTGTGAGTGATCAAACCAGCCTCAATGGATTTTATGATACTCTCCCACCTGAGACAAACCACACCAAATGTTGCCCTATGAAGCTTCCCCTAAATCCTACAGTCTTATATTTTCTGCAGAAATAGCAACACTGGTGTCGTGCGCTGGTGTGACAAGTACTGCTGCAGTGCAGCCTGCGCCTCTGAGCAAGCTACTTCCATCACCAGCTCTTCCCTGAGATCCATCACCAGCATGTCAACAGATCCCCTGGGCCAGGAGACGGGCAGCCAAACCCCAGACAGCTTTTCCAGCTTCGAAACGTGGTACCCTGAATCGCTGTCCCATGGCCAGTGCCATGCACTAGCAGGCATGCCATGTGCGTGGTCCTGCAGAGTGTGGGTGGGAGGCGATGGCCTCCTGCCCTCCCCAGGCCCATCGCTCCACTGGCTCTGAGGTGACCTCCGCAAGCTGTGCCCAACCGACCAGGCAAAACCTGCCGGCCCAGACCTGAGTGGAGCTCTGTGGCTGTGCTCCAAAAGCAATCAGACACTGTTCTGGCACGCAGCAAGAGTGAGGTGGCTGCTGGTCTCATCTTCTTTGGAAAAAGGTGAATTAAGGGCTCGGCTGGCAAACTACGTTGTGCAGTTGCTGTTGTGAACTGGAGCCTCTAACTAGGAGATGCTGTGAGATAGGAATGAAGTGATTCACTGGGACAGCACCAGGTCCTGAGTTTTGGACACTGTATGGCCTCGGTGTCTGGTTAAAGAAGTGTGCGCATGGGACGGGGACAAAGCTAGCATGATGCGATGGCGCTTCCAGTGACAGTACCATTTATGATGGTCTAAAGTGCTCCTTAAAGTAAGGTATCTCATGATGCCACAGGTCTGTTGAGAGGATGAATGCTGGGGAACCTTGTACCTACGTGTCAAACTCATTTGCTCGTTCTTGTCACTTCTGCCACCAGTCAGACCATTGCAGACCCAGGAGAGACTGGTGGAAAGTGGGTTGTCTGAAACTGCGGACACGCACAATATACCTGGCAGAAGCCCTCTAAAGGAAGAGTCCTCTCGGCTGAGAAATGCTGTTCTTTAAAATACATTATCTGTAAGGTCGTGCTAAAAGAGACTTTGTCCAACTTTGCTATGACATGGGGAAAGAAAGGTACCTTGAAGGATGGCTTCTCCAGAGAGGAAATCGCCTTCAGGAGGTGGTGGTCTCTCTTCACCAGCTCTGCAAAGAGCCCAAATGGCTAGAGGAGCCAAGATCCTTACCGTCAGAGTTGGGCATCACTTGACTTTCTTAAGACCCTTCGCTTGCTGGGCAGGAGGCCTAGTCTGAGAAGAACCAAAGTTCTGGTGGTTTCTGTGTGGCTTGACCTTTTCCCCACCTGTTTTGTTGTCCTGCGAATGCTGTTGTTGCTGCTGCAGACCTAATGATAGCAACTGAGGTTCCAATAAGTCAAAAGAGTGATTTACTCAATTGATCACAACGTCTGACCTTGATTGGACCAATTATCAGCTCTAAGCCAATTGGGATGCCAGCCCAGGTGGTACGTAAGTGCGACTGGGTGTGGTGAACTTTCCAGATCTAATGACACTGCCCAGAGAAGGCAGCACTGGGATTCACTTCTTCTGTGGGCAGGTAATCATGTTGTTTACCGGATTCTGAACATCTGCCAGAATTATTTCCAGCTGTTTCAACTTCCTGTGGGAAGGACTGTAATTAAAATTGTTCTCATTTATAAACAGTGTCTTCTGATGCTTTTCACAGCCCTCTTAGCATGTTCTCTACCTTTACTCTTTGGCCAACTGAGCTATTGATTCCCTGTCTACCTAGGAAAGACTGATCCACCGAGCGTGAAAGGCTTTTCTTGTGTTTCCTGAAATTTTGTAAAAGTGGAAAGGACCGCTGGGATGTTTCATGCCTTTGAGTGCTAAGAGAAACCTTGCAAACTGGGGTACGTGGCTCTGCTGACTGGGTTGAACCTGG
>Ga0181612_130386_pt1 | contig 10180 bp, 8 predicted proteins | sample HoacroProtozoa21_FD_119630 | JGI IMG/M metagenome (GOLD analysis project Ga0181612, IMG submission 119630) | Hoatzin crop microbial communities from Cojedes, Venezuel. Combined Assembly of Gp0051906, Gp0051904, Gp0051908 | reverse complement strand
CTTAGCACCTACTCCCAAATCCTTTAAGGTTCTTAAGCACTTAAACACACACAATACTTGACAAGATGAGAACCCAACCAAGAAGTGTCTACCAGAATCTGTCTGCATCCACATTACATCAACAATGAGCAGAGGCACACCATAAAGTTACCAGGTAACACAGGCGAAATTCTTGCTCCTTAAGCCAACACTACAGGTCTCAGTGAAAGCCCAATAAAGTCAACAGAGTCAGTAAAAGAACCGTATTTGAGTTCAATGGGCTTTAGACTGGGTCTTAACAAGAGCAAACATTGGAAGCATCACTTGCCCCATGACTTACTTCGAAGTGTAATCCATAGCAGTACAGACTGCTCCAAACCTGTGCTTCAAGCTATCAACAACCAAGTCAGTCAGGACACCTGAAAGTGAAATAACTCATAGGAAACTCCGCAAGCCAGGCTAACATCCAGCTGCAGTAAGGACACTGGAAGATGCTGCCTGGCAGGTTCTGCGTTGTCCATGAGTGTCTGCCAGGAAGGGCGTGACTGCAGTCAGCTGAACTGGAGAAGGACTGCACAGCCTCTTTGAGGTTCCCTCCACATTGATGTCCTACCGTTCTGGAACATGGAAATAGACCCAGGAGAGGAATGGAAGCTCTCCAGCCCATACCATTTAAGTTCATTTTTACTACCCATAGCCTTAGACTGCTTGGCCTACCTTAACACCTGACGTAAAGCTGTTGCTGAACGTAAGGTGACAGGCATTTGCTTCAGCTAAACAGTTCTCAGATATGGTCCATCGCATACAGGTCTGTGAGATCCAGAAGAAAGGTCTTCCCGACATGGGCTGGATGCAGCCGCGATGGGGATGAGAGGCTTGTGCGGGAACAAAGCAGTGCCACCCACCAGGCTCCCTCCACACCAGCCCAAGGAGCCAAGGGCATGGGCAGGAGAGGAAAGAGCGAGCCGAAAGCCACTTTCAAACTCTGATAAATGCACCCCTGAAGAGACTCGCTTTCTGTCTGCTCCTCAGCTCCTTAATCACACTAAAAACTGATACCACTAATACCCAGATAAGCAACTGCTGTAGACTCAAGGAAGAATCTAACACCTCCTTTCCCAGTGCAGGTGCATCCCACATTGAATACACCCAAGATCCCAACTGTAAGAATGCAAATTCCTTAGGTTAAGAAATTGCCGTTTTAAAGTTTTGGAAAAGTACAGAGCGCATCAGTGATCTGACAGACTTCAGTAATCACTACATACAAAAACCCACACAGGGACATCTCTGCTGGATGTAAGCAGAAAAATCTGGGGGACTCCAGAGTGTTAATGTTCTTACAGGTTTGTACTAGTGCTGCTGAGAAGACCCACTCATGGATTACCACTCTATTATGTTGGGCACCACACAAACATGCAGCACCCAAAAATGTCTCCACTCATACAATGTAACCAAACTGCTCTACATAACGTTGATAGCGTAATCTAAGTATATTCTTCCAGTCTTTACAACAAAGCACACCAGTCATTTTACCACAAATTTTAACTATTTTGTTTCCTTTTATCAACATTTAGCAAACCTACTTTACAAAATGTCTGCCATGTCTACAAAAAAAAGTTCTTATTTTTAACCTAATGCAGTCAGATAGTTTTGTTAACTAAAAACCACTACCAGTGAACTTCGAGTAACGACAGTTTTCCTTTGAGTTAAATACTTCGTTTTTTCACAACGACTAAGCACATGTTTCAAAGGGATGATAACTTTGTTTTGCAATTTGTTCATCGCTTAATCATGAAGACCAGATTGAGCATTTGAGTCACACAATTTTGTGTTGCACACTCCTACAGCAAGAATGTGCTGTAAAATTTTACTTCTTTTTCTTTCATTCAGCTTACTGCCTGCTTGTCCTACTGCTTATTCAGCTAACCATCTCAAAATGAAACGCAATCATGTAGCGAGATTTCACTGCTGCTAGAATATTTTATACAGAAAACATATAAGCATGAGGAAATAATGCACCACTACTCTCATATATTACATCGGAGTATTTGCTAACTAACATAGATAGGAAGCATTTTATCGCAGGCCCAGAGCAAAAACAAAGGAAGACAAGGTGTCCTGGGTAAATGATACATTTCAGCTTATTAAAAAAATCACTCACTATCTTTGCTGTTTCGAGTTCTACCTTCTACTTTTCAAATATTCTTTCAGTAAAATTTGCAACAAGTCCGACCCAACTAGCCCACCCAGTTTACATCTCTCCATTTTACTCATAAAGTTAAGGCGGTTAGCAGAATGGTACTCTTACACACAAACTATCTAACTAATTAAATGAATATGGCAACTGCAAGGGGATTTGGGGGTTAACCAGAAAGCAAAGCATATGTTTAACTCTAAAACAACAGCACAGTGCGTATGTGATTTTGAAGGTAAGTTAGTGATAGTAACATATGAATTCAGGTGTTTCTGTTCTGGGGACCCTACAGTGGTCCAGATCCCCACCGATCACTCTTCTCTTCTCCATGGCGCTAGTCCTTCCTCTCCCTTCTCCTGAAGGCATTTCCCCTCCTGCTCCTTTCTACACAATTACCCTAGACATTAGAGTGAAAGGAGCACCCTGCCCGATGGCTTCTATCTGATGAGTCCCTATCTTCGTGGCCATCTGGCTCTGCTCCTGGATTACCAGGTGATGCGAGTTAGTCATCTCGCACCTGTGAGAGTAAGCCCATTATCTTTTACCCCTGTCATTTCTGAAGAGGTATCCTAGAAAATACGCGGGATAAAACAAGATACTTTTCATACTTTACATCATATATGCAAGTACATACAAATGTATTTCATGCATTTCACTTCAGTGTGGCTTGGATACTGAAGGACGTTCACTTAGAGAACACCAGGACATCTTCCCAGCTTCAGGCTTAGCTTGCAGAAGACTTTTCTTAAGCACACTGCTGACAAACTGAAAACTGAAGATAAGAAGTATTTCTGTTTCACTGCACAGGCGTGTAGGACTGAAACCCTAAAATCACTGTGCATATAAAAGACGGAACAGCAGGCTACACGGAGAGGAATAAAAAGGGCAACTAACCTTCAAAATGTGGAATAAAAAGTCTCTCTCATATCAGAAATCTTCAGAAGGAAATACATATTCTCAATCCTTTAAGGAGACAGCGCTCTCTAAAGACAGCGAGGAACACCCTGGATCTCTTGCAGTGAGGAGGACAGCCCTGAGGACTGTCTGTCAGCTAGCTGCAATGGCAGAGGCTAGAATGTGCAAGTGTACATCCTACCCTGGGCGGCGGGGAAGCGTTATACGCTGATTCGGTTCAGCCAAGCATAGGACATAGTTCAGCCAAGCACATTCTATATATTTCCTTAAGATATTTTTCTCAGTGTACAAATACGACGTAACTTGGTGGTTCCTACTAAGACACTACATTCTACTTAACGCAGTGAGTTAAACGCTGGCAAATGCTTGATCATTATTTGACTGTTTGTTTTAAACTCCCTTTGCACGTTCTTCCACCAGTTAAAGCAAAACTATTTACTACCTGTTATGGCTTTAATGTCTGACATATTCTGTCCATTTTTCACTTCGTATGAACAAAAAGGCAATCTATCTTTAGCACGTTGAGTCCCAAGGTCTTTAAACTTCCTAAGCAGTTTTCTTTATACACGTGCAAAAGGAACTTGCATTTGGGGAAGGGTGAGGAAGGTGCTAGGACAGAAAAATCCTTTCAGAGAGTCCAACCTCTTTCACTTGTGAATCAATAAACACTGCGAATGGGGAATAGCTATTCTGTCTTCCCTGAACACCGCACACGGAAAAGAGACTAGGAAAAATCAGAGCGAGAAGATGCACCGCAATTTGATGAGCAGAGGGAAACAGATTATCACGGGGAACTTTTGTCTATAATCTGCTAAGAAATCACGATCAGACTAAACAATAGCTGCCTATATTCCAACACTCAGCCATCTATCCATATGTCTCTTATCCAACATTTTCTTGATGTCAGCACTACACATCCCTCCATTACAGAACTACTGCCACAGTTCCTCTATCAGTGAATAAATCTGTGATCAGCAGATCTGAAATACAGCAAATACTGGAAAACATATCAGAGGTGTGGATATGTGAAAAGGAGACAAATCCGTTTCCCAGCAAAGGAGAAAGAGCTCTATAGCCATAAACATGTCACCTCACACGCGGGCATGGCTATCCCCCATTTACTTGATACACAAAACCATGCTAGAGAAAGCACTGCATACCCACACACAAACACACGCCCATTTGCCTGTACAGGCACAGGGCCTACACATCTATGACAAAAAACACCAGTAGTATGTCAAACTGAATTATCATTACATATAGAACAAAAAAGTACTTAGCCCAATTAAAAAAACACCTGCCAGCAGCTCTAGACAAGACCCTAACGTTACACAAAAGTGCCACGCTCTTAGCCCTGGGTGAGGCTGACTCTGGTCACACAGCGTATGGAGGAGATTTCTAAAGCTAACGCCAATCTGTACTACTGTGCTTTCAGAAAGATTCTACAACTTCTCACACCAACTTTGGTGAACATTACATTCTGAGTAATCACTAATACGAAATGCTAGCTGAGGCTACGGATTTCTTCAAGTCACCCAAGTTAACTTCAGCCCGAGCTTCCTGCTCCCAGTGTTGAAAGGCACAGCTCTATGCAGCAGATGTGTCACCCCAGCCCTCAGCTGGTACCCTGCCTCCTCCTTAGCTCTCTTCCCTCCTCCTCCACGTAAACACTGCAATGATTACAAGGGAAACAGGGTGTGAGAACAAAAAATATGATACAGGCTACACACAATTAGCAGAGAGGCTGCTTCTGACACGCTGCTACAAAGAATTCTGCAAAGACAATCCCAGGAACTAGCCAATGTGGAAGGGATGGGGTGTCCAGTAACGGTGTGCAAGATTTCCATTCTGCAGTTTTAATTCCCAATATTTCATGGCATATGTCCTTGCAAATCTTGCTGATAATCAACACTAACATCTCAGTTTGATACTGATATGGAAAATAGTGGGTTTGTTCCCCTGACTGCAGAAACTTGAAGTTTCCCTGTCCAGTTCTAGAAAGCAGAGTAGAGGAAGTATGAAATCAAAAATGGAAAAAATACAATGGGAGGGCAAACGGCAGTCACCTCTGCTTCATCACTTACAAAATATTTTTTTTAAAAAATAAACACTAATAATGCAATCATCATACTTATGTTCTCCTGTGATCAGTATCTCCACAATATCTCATCTTTCAAGCATGAACAAACACCAAAGTTGGGTTTTTTCGAACTACATGAGTACTTTGCCCAGCAATCAAAAATACGATATTCTGTTCTCACAAGGACGGCTTACAGTATTACGGCTTCAGACATCCAGCTTTTCAGCAACTATCACGTTCAAACCAGTCTCTGTAATTTGCAGATTGACGGTGGTCCGAGATCTACCTGGCTGTTTTGCAAGCGTTGGGTCAGTGACGCTCTACACCAGCCGTGCGTTCCTATGTATGCCTGTGCTGGGGCATACTATGCTGCGTCTACTACCGGGGTACCCAAACTCCGAGGAGTTGGAAATTAGGCTCTGCAGCATCCTTTTTATCATTCCAGTAAAAATAACAGGATTGCTGGAAAATCGGGTTCAGGAATCAGCTCACAAGAGCCTGTTGTTCCCCATGCTGATTGGAACTGAGAGAGGCGCTGCCTCAACATCTTTCCTCCACTGAATGAAGAGCAATACTGTGGACTTGTCGAGCTTCGCCCGCCTTGCTGATGGCAGAGCGAGCGCAACTCCGATAGCTGCTACAGAGGATAGCGAACGAGACAACACACTGAAAATGTGGCCCAGAATGAAAAGGCTGGATGAAAGCCCTAGGACCCTTACTTGGACGGACTAACTGCACACTCTAGTAACTGCCAGTGAAGATAGTAAAGCTGAAAGAGGCTTAGTGTAAGCATGCAGGAGATTTGTGACAGAAAGTTAGAACTCCATGTCAAGCCTTTCATGCAAACAATAAATATTACTTCTGCTCATAATCAGACTTTTCTCCAGCATAGTCTTTGAATGTTGAACCTTTTTCAATTAATTAAAAACTATGCACTGCAGAGTGCATATTTTATCAGCCCTCAGCTGCTTAAGTGTCTAGAAGAGACCAGGCAGTTTTTCTTTTTTCCAGGCAACCCAGAGCAAGTACTTGCAAGGGTCATATCTTTTTAATTATCTTTTCTCTCTTTGATTAATTATTCCGTCTGACAATAGCGTGTTTCTAATGCTATTCACCTGCCTTTGATGATTGACAACTTTTCTGTCTGATTCAAAGCAAACAGCTGCTGCCATGATTGCCTAGCAACCAGGATGTGATGGATGAGCCCCAAAGATGGATGGCTGCAATAAATCATGTCTCCAGCTATAAAACTGAAAAAAGGGATAAGAATAAAAGCGAACAAAAAACAAAACAAGGTTTCTTCCCATGAGTGCACTCAGCTCCTTACCAATTACACCTGAAATGGACTTTGTGTCTATTAACAGCAAAGTTTTCTAATCAGTAAGAATGCAACGATGCCATTTGTATCAAGGTGTGTTTACAATTGTTCCAGCAAATTGGCACTTGTACTTCAATTACCTACTGTGTTACACAAGTGCAGGGGTAGGAGAGCAAAGTTTTACCTTCTACCATTGCAGGCTTTCTAGAAAATATTACATTTATTCAGGATTTTCTGATGATGTTGGACTTGAATTAAGCGTGTAAACTTGAATTCGTCTTACTTTTGGCAAGCGAGGGTACCGAAAGCAAAGTGAACTGACTTTGTAGAAGTGGTAACAAACAGTAGATTTCTGAAAAACTTCATTTCTATAAAACTCTATAAAGTCACTGATGGCTTTGTGAAACATTTTAACCTAAATGCTGTATGTTGTTGCTTAAATGTTGCTATAATTCCATCCTGCTAGGAGGGAATCTTGCAATCAAAGTTCACATGACAGGCAGTGTTTCAAAAATTGCACCTCATCTATCCGTGCAAATTCAAGACTGATTCAACAAAAAGCCATTCTCATCTAGTTTTACCTACCGTTCCTGTCAATCATTTGATTTGTGAACGATGTGCCAGGCAAGAAACAGTCAATAGTTTGTCAACTCAGAACAAGTTTAACCAGGCTGTGTATCACACTTGCCTAGAGATGTTTGTGCGCGAACACCCCATCACTTGAAGTTCTGGCAACCTACTGCTGAAGCTGCTCCGTTGCTGGAGTGCCTATCTCCTGATAGTCACTGCCTGCGCTTCCAAGAGAAGACCTAATTGCCTATAAAACGCTGCTTCCTTAATTCTTCCAGCAGGTGGGGGTGTCCTGGCTCCCACAAAAGTGCTTCAAGAAGGGAAGGGGCTGCCCTTGCTATTGCCACGGGCAGACTACCCACCTCCAGGAGCACCCTGGGCACCTGGGAGCAAATGCCAGGATTCAGGGGTTGACAACACCAGGTGAAGAGGGTGGACGGAAAAGAAAAATGTAAATGCTGAAATAATTATATTCTAGAACTTTGTTTTCTTTGCAATTATGGGTCCAAAATGCAGCCTATTAGCGAAAGGAAGCTGGATAGTGTTATCTGTTCGCAGACACATTTTTAAAGCACATTTTTATACTGGAGCTGGCAATGTGTGACAGTGCTACGCTGGAGCAGCTACAGTCCTGCTTATGTTTTACTGTTACGTACGGCACGCATCTGTATTCATGCAAAAGACTGCCTGTATCCTTGCATGGGCCATAGCTTCGTCTACATTCTTTACAATTATTGAAATGCTCTCACTAAAAACTTAACTCTGTCTCTGCCCGTCCCTCTCTCTCTCATAAAAACACACACTCACGGAAATCCAGCCCCTAAAACAATTGTAAGGCACTCCTGTAATGACCAGCTAGTATCTGGTAACAAACAATGAGAAAGCAAAGCCATCAATCACCGCGTGCACGTCGAGGCCGCCATTCTGTCCCAGCTCATCCAACTCTCAAGTTACAGCTTTACACGGCAAGTCTAAATAATATTCAAAATGATAAATGGCACTATAAGCCTGATATCCATCATCAATCTTTTTTTAAGGAACATCCATCTTCAATAATGCACGTTTGAATCATGTGAAACCAAGAGCTCCCAGATTCATTTACACAACCCCCAGCAAGCTGGTGCTGCTTGAATGATATGTGTCAGCCAGTTTGTCCCAACTGCCAAACTTAAAAAAAAAACAGGGGGGAAAGAAAAAAAAAAAGGAAATAGAGTGAGAGAGAAAAACAGGAGGGGAGAATCTTCAGGGGGTCAAACCAGGCGACTTAGCAGATAATACGAAGGCACATCACCTCTCTGGTGGCTCTGGCAGCCCCCCAGCACGGGCGCTCTCCCTCTCTGCCAAGTGGCCACGGTGGCAGCGCTGGCGAGGGAGCCCCCCCGCGCCCCAGCCGCCTGGCAGCCCCCGGTGATAAATGACATGTGTCATTCTGTCGGGAGGGAAGGGTGGGTCAGTGATGTATGGCTCTGCTGAAAAGGAAATCGACTGTTTGGCACGGTGCGGCTATTCTCCACCAGGATTTAGTTTCAGAAGTCTAAAATGAAATCTCCGATGTTTCAAGTGCACGGTCAGGGCAGGCCGACGTGCGGCCGAGGCAGCTGTGCTTTTTTGTATTTACCCCCCCCTTTTTTTTTCATCCTGTCTCTGCCCTTCGGATTTCAAAAAACTGCTTCACTGACTGGAAACTGCAAAAGAACACACATATATCAACGTCTTCAATAGTTATGATCCATGATAAAATTTAAATAGGTTGAGGTTTCTATTTTTATTTATTATTGGGGGGGGGAAATGGCATGCAGGCTTGACACAAAAGCAAGATAAAAATTAGCATGTTTGAAGTAATCGTCCCACAGCTTGACATCTGCATAGTAAATTTTAAAGGAAAAAAATGTGTCAGGCAGGCATGAGCTGTTCCCTCCCTCCCCCCCTCTTTCATTAGCTCACTGGCAGGGTGGCACTTCTGAACCTCATTACTGCAGGAGGATTTATGAAGCTGAACCCAATGGCAAAGAAAAGGCATCTGTCAATAATTGTAGGGAGCTGCACTCACAGCTTTGAAATCTCATTAAGTATGCAGTTATCAGGCATAAAGATCAAAAACATTACTCAACTCCGACAGAATCTTATGGAGGAACATTAATTAGCAACAGGCCTACAGTACAAAAAAAAAAAAAAGAAAAAAAAAACAGACTTCCTCTCACACCTGCCCAACCCACAAACCAAAAGAAACACTCCCCCTCCCTTCAGAAAAAAATAATTCCCAGCATCTGAGACTGATCAAGTACATGAAACAAGAGAGAGGAAAAAAAAAAAATCCAGTTGAGACAGTCTTGGCGGTGAAGAGAGAAAAGGAAGAAGCTGTCAAAGTTGAGAAGGATGTCAGCACTGGCCCTGATTACAAGGGCCTATACAGTTCCCAGGCCTTTTATCATCCCTGCCATCAAAAACAGACTCTGTGTCACAGATGGATGACTGATGGCTGCCAGTCTTCGGCAGCCCAGCCAAGCCCGCAGGAGGCCCCTGCTGAGATCTGGCCCTCCAGCAACAGGCTTGACCTAGCAGGAAAAGGGCTGCAGGCACCGAGCCCAGTCCCAGAGATACTCAGAAACAGCACCCTGTTCTGTTCTTCCCCTGAACAATTCAGCGAGAGGTTGGTCGGCGTTTGTTTGTTCAGCTTACAGAAGTTAAATGTAATACTTCTGCTCTCCACGCAAAGACCGCGCATTATTTGAAAATAACACTCGCAACAAAAAAAAGAATACCTCTTCTTTGTCCACGCTGAACGTATTTTTCCAATCTTCTTTCTAGTTTGCATTTTAACCACGATTTGCACACTCAGTTGCTGAGAAAATACAGGACAGTGAAATATAAATTTGGGGGGAAACACACAAATTCATACACAAAGCTGGACCATAAAACCAAGTGACCTTTGCAGCATTAAGTATGGTGTGCAACTAATTAAGAACTATGGCCATATTAACATTTTTTGTTACAGAATCAAGGATATCAGCTCCACAGCTTAACCCCCTGCCCTTTTTTTTTTTATTTCCCCTCTATCAAAAAATGTGTTTTCAAAAAATACCCCAAAACAACTTGCTAAAAAAAAAAAGAAAAAAAGGAATGG
>Ga0181612_102132_pt1 | contig 10180 bp, 9 predicted proteins | sample HoacroProtozoa21_FD_119630 | JGI IMG/M metagenome (GOLD analysis project Ga0181612, IMG submission 119630) | Hoatzin crop microbial communities from Cojedes, Venezuel. Combined Assembly of Gp0051906, Gp0051904, Gp0051908 | reverse complement strand
TCCAGCACGGAGGCGAAGCGCAGGGCGCGGAGCACGCGGAGCGCGTCTTCCTCAAAGCGGGCGGACGGGTCACCGACGCAGCGGATGAGCCGGGCGGACAGATCCTCGCGGCCGCCATAGAGATCCACAATTTCACCGGATTCATCACAGGCCATGGCGTTGATCGTAAAATCCCGCCGGGCGAGGTCCTCGGAGAGATCCGTGACAAAGGAGACGGAATCCGGGTGGCGGTGATCGGTATAGGCCCCGTCGAGGCGGTAGGTTGTGATTTCATAGGGGACATGGTCCAGCACCACGGTCAGGGTGCCGTGGCGCAGGCCGGTTTCCACCACGTGCTCGCCCGCAAAGACCTGTTGCATTTCCTCCGGCAGGGCGGAGGTGCAGATATCCCAGTCGCCCGGCGCTTTCCCGAGGAGCGAATCCCGCACACAGCCGCCGACCGCGTAAGCCGAAAAGCCCGCGGCGCGCAGGCGGGAGAGGATGGACAGAACGGGAGCGGGTAAAAGCATGGAAACCTCCTGAAAAATCTTTCTCCTCTGATTATACCATAGAAAAGGGGGTCTGAACCAGCCGAAAATGGGAACTTGCGAAGGAAAGTGAAAAATGATATGCTTTGCGGGAGGTGAGAGAGATGGCGGAGCGGATTGAGCATGATTCCATGGGAGATGTGCGGGTGCCGGCGGAACACTACTGGGGCGCGCAGACCGAACGGAGCCGGCGGAATTTTCCGATCGGCGCGGGGAGGGAAAACATGCCCGTGGAGATCATCCGTGCCTTCGCGGTGGTGAAGAGCGCCGCAGCGAAGGTGAACGCGGAGCTGAAACCGGAGAAAATGACCGCGGAGAAGCGAGACGCGATTTGCGGGGCGGCGAAGGAAATCCGCGAGGGGAAGATGGACGGCGAGTTTCCGCTCGTGGTATGGCAGACCGGGAGCGGCACGCAGACGAACATGAACGTGAACGAGGTCATTGCCAGGCGGGGGAACGAGATCGCGGGGAAGGACATCCTGCACCCGAACGATGACGTGAACATGAGCCAAAGCAGCAATGACACCTTTCCCACGGCGATGCACGTAGCCGCGGTGACCGCGATGGAGGAAAGCGTGATTCCGGCGGCGGAGCAGCTGATTCACACCATGCGGGAGAAGGAAGAGGAATTCCGGGATGTGATCAAGTGCGGGCGGACGCATTTGCAGGACGCCGTGCCGATCCGCTTCAGCCAGGAGATTTCCGGATGGCGGGCCAGCCTCGAAAAGGACGTGGAGATGATCCACAAAAGCGTGGAGCCTCTGCGGGAGCTGGCGCTCGGCGGGACCGCGGTCGGGACCGGGCTGAACGCGCCGGAGGGATTTGACCGGAAGGTGGCGGAGAAGATCAGCCGGGAGACGGAAATGATGTTCGTCACGGCGGAGAACAAATTCCACGCGCTGACGTCGCTGGACGGGATGGTGTTCGCGCACGGCGCGCTGAAGGCGATGGCGGCGGACATGATGAAGATTGCCAATGATGTACGGTGGCTTGGGAGCGGGCCAAGGACCGGGCTGGGCGAGATCCGGCTGCCGGAGAACGAGCCCGGGAGCAGCATTATGCCCGGGAAGGTGAACCCGACGCAGTGCGAGCAGGTGACGATGGTCGCTGCCCGGGTGATCGGGAACGACACGACGATCGGGCTTGCCGCGAGCCAGGGGAATTTTGAGCTGAACGTATTTCTGCCGGTGACCGCGTACAGCTTTTTGCAGAGCGCGAGGCTGCTGGGAGAAAGCATGAGGAGCTTTGAGGAACGGTGCTTCCGGGGAATTGAGGTCAACGGGGAGAAGATGCGGGAGAACCTTGACCGAAGCCTGATGACCGTGACGGGGCTGAGCCCGATGATCGGATACGAGAACGCGGCGAAGATTGCGCAGAAGGCGCACCGGGAGAACACAACGCTGAAGGAGGCGGCCGCGGCGCTCGGGATTCTGAGTGAGGAAGAATTTGACGCGGCGTTCCATCCGGAGGAAATGGTGTAAAAAATTTTCAAAATCGATTCATGTTTGTCAGGAACAGAATGAAAAATCACATTCAGACCTTGACAAACATGTTTTTTTGGTGTAGTTTGTATACAAAGTGCATGGAAAATACTGTGCGCTTATTTGTGAGGAGTGACAGAAATGGCGTTGACATTTGAACCGATGATGGAGAGCCGTCCGATCCGGGAGATCGCGTACGAGATTCTGAAAAAGGCGATCATTACGGGTGAAATTCCGGCCGGGGAGCGGATCGTGGAAACAGACTACGCGGAGCGGCTGCATATTTCCCGGACGCCCCTGCGCGAGGCGCTTCGGAAGCTGGAGCGGGACGGGCTGGTGGAGTACGTGATGCGGCGCGGCGTGGTGGTCCGCGCGTTCACTATTGACGATGTGCGCCAGATTTACACCATCCGGAACTCTCTGGAAATGCTGACCCTGCCGTCCATTATCGAGAACGCGACGAGCGAGGACATCGCGAGTTTGCGGGAGAAGCTGGCAGAGATGGACAAGCTGATGGAGAAGGACGATGTGGAGGGGCTGAGCCCGCTGGCGCGGGAATTCCACACGCAGCTGACCTCCATCTGCGGGCTGAAGCGGATTCTGCGGGTGATTGAGAGCCAGGATGAATACATCCGCCGGTTTTCCGCGATGGCCATCCGGCAGGAGAACCGCCGGGACGCCGCGCACCAGGAGCATCACAAGCTGGTGGACTACGTGGAGGCGAAGGATCTGGAGCATTTCACGGAGCTGATGCAGAAGCACATCGAGCGGAGCATGGACAACTGCCTCGAAGCGCTGGCGGCGCAGAAGCAGAACCGCGAGATCTGAGCGAAATTATGCTTGCAATTTCATGCGCGGTATGCTAAACTGTGCAAGTTGACTGACGAGGAGGTTTGAGACATGTACACTTTGCTTTCGATTCTGCTGATTATCGTATCTCTGTTCATGATCGTGACGGTTCTGCTGCAGAACTCCGATGATGACGGCATCGGCGCGCTGGGCGGCCAGAGCACCGAGAGCTTCTTCAGCAAGAGCAAGGGGAAGACCATGGAAGCCCGTCTGGCGATGGGAACCAAGATCGCCGCGGCCGTGTTTGTGGTGCTGTGCCTGCTGATGCTGCTGGTGAAATAATCGGATTTGTGAACAAAAGAGGCTGGAATGACAGCCTCTTTTTTTGTATAATGGAGGAAAGGCGGAGAAGAGAGGAATGAAGCCGAGTTGTTTGAAGGATATCAGGTGATTCCGGACGCGGAGATGCGATCTTACACGACGCTGAAGCTGGGCGGGAAGGCGGACTGGCTGGCCATGCCCGGAAGCAGTGAGGAAACGGCCGGTCTTCTGCGCGAAGCGCGGGAGCGGGGGATTCCGGTGACCGTGATCGGGCACGGGAGCAATTTGCTGGTGAAAGACGGCGGAATCCGCGGGCTGGTGATCCGCATCGGAAAGGACATGAACCGGATCGAAACGCGGGGCAAAGAGATTACCGCGCAGGCCGGAGCGATGATGGGCGCGGTCGCAAGCGCGGCGGCGGAGCACGGGATTGCCGGGCTGGAATTCATGAGCGGGATTCCCGGGACGGCCGGGGGCGGCGCCGTGATGAACGCCGGCGCGTACGGCGGGGAAATGAGCCAGGTGGTGACCGGGATCACGGGCGTCACGGAGGACGGCGAAATCGTCACCGTGGACGCGGAAGAGCTTGACTTCGGGTACCGGCACAGCAAAATTCCGGACATGGGGCTGATTGTGACGGAGGTGCGCTTCCGGGGCACGGGAGAGGATGACCCCGCGGAGATCCGCGCAAGGATGACGGAGATCAACCGGCGGCGCGCGGAGAAACAGCCGCTGGATGTGCCCAGCGCGGGGAGCACCTTCAAGCGCCCGGAGGGCGCGTACGCCGCGGCGCTGATCGACGAGTGCGGACTGAAGGGATACGCGGTCGGCGGGGCGATGGTGAGCCCGAAGCACGCGGGATTCCTTGTGAATACCGGGGAGAGCGCGAAGGATTTTTTGGATTTGGTCCGGTATGTGCAAAGAATTGTGAAGGAGCGGACGGGGTACGACCTGGAGACCGAGATCAGGATACTGGGGGAAGAATAGATGCGGTATTTGATTGTGACCGGGCAGAGCGGCGCGGGGAAGACCGCCTGCGTGCATTATCTGGAGGATCAGGGCAGTTTTTGCATGGATAATGTGCCGCCGATGATTCTGCCGAAGCTGGTGGAGGCGTTCAACACGACCGCGATCCGGCAGACGAGCGTGACATTCGGCATGGACATCCGGAGCGGAGAGTTTTTCGACGCGGACGAGATCGCGCGGATGATCAGCGATCTGCGGAAGATGGGGAACCACATTGATATTGTGTTTCTGGAGGCGAGCGACGAGACGCTGCTGGACCGCTACAAGGAGAGCCGGCGCGACCACCCCCTGACGCAGGAGGGGCTGACGCTGATGCAGGCGATTTCCGAGGAGCGCGCGCGGCTGCAGCCTCTGCGGGAGACGGCGAACTATGTGATCGACACGACGGGGCTGAGGACAAGGGCGCTGACGAGCTTGCTGAAGAAGACGCTGAGCGGTATGGGCGAAGAGAACGCCGCGATGCGGGCCGAGGTGATGAGCTTCGGATTCAAGAGGGGACTGCCGCGGCAGGCGGACCTCGTGATGGACGTGCGGTTTCTGCCGAACCCGTTCTATATTGAAAGTCTGTGCCGGCATACCGGGCTGGATGAGGACGTGCGGGACTATGTGATGAACCACGAGACGACGCGGGAATTCATGAAGCAGTGGAAGGACATGCTTTCCTTCCTGATTCCCCACTATCAGGAAGAGGGAAAACACCGGCTGGTGATCGCGGTCGGGTGCACCGGCGGGGCGCACCGGTCCGTGGCGATCGCGGAGGCGGTGGGCGCGTACCTGAAGGAGATCGGCGTGCCGACGGAGATCAGCCACCGGGATCTGGAACTGGAGCAGGCGCGGTGGACAACGCCGATTGAGGAAGGATAAAGATGGCGGGAAGACAGAGCTTCGCGGGGAGCGTGAAGGATGAGCTGGTGCGCGTGCCGCTGGGAAAGAGCTGCTGCATGCTGAGCGAGATCGGCGCGCTGACGCAGACGTCCGGACATCTGTCCTTCCGGGGCGGCGGGCGGCTGGCTGTGAGCTATCGCGTGGATCACACGGGGACGGCGAGAAGGCTTCTGCAGCTGCTGAAGACGCGGCTGAAGGTGAACCCGACCCTGCACTACACGCAGACGACGCAGCTGGGCGGAAGGCGGACGTGGATCCTCGGGCTGAGCGAGGAGGATTCACGGACGGTGCTGGAGGCCCTGCACATGGCGGAGACCGGCGAGGACGGACGGATGGAGATCCGGCACACCGTGCCGAGACACCCGATGACGCGGCAGTGCTGCCGGAAGGCGTTTCTGCGGGGCGCGTTTCTCGGGGCGGGTACGATGACGAATCCGGAGAAGGGATACCACCTCGAGTGGAAGGCGGAGGACGACCGCCTGCCGGAAACCCTGAAGCGGCTGATGGAGAAGATCGACATGCCGTACCGCGCGTACACGCGGAAGGGACAGACCGTGGTCTATTTGAAGAACGCGGACCAGATTTCCGACATGCTGGCGATGATGGGCGCCGGGCACAGCATGACGGAGATGGAGAATATCCGGGCCAAGAAGCAGACCATTGAGCGGACCATTCGCGCGGCGAACTGCGACGAGCACAACAGCGAGAAGATGCTGGACGCGGCGCTGAACCAGGCCGCGGCGTGTCGGAAAATCGAAAATACGCGCGGGCTGGAGAGCCTGCCGGAGACGCTGAAGGTGATCGCGCGGGCGAGAATCGAGAACCCGTATCTGAGCCTGAAGGAACTGGGCGAGAAACTGGAGCCGCCGATCAGCAAGGGCGCGGTGAATCACCGGATGCGCCGGCTGATGGAAATGGCGGAAAACTGTTGACCGGAGGGGAATATGCTGAGAGCGATCGGCTATCTGTTATTTTTTGAAGCGCTGGGGCTGATGAGCGTCCGGCTGCTGCTGCCGAGGCGGCGGGTGATGGACCGGGTGTGGCTCGGGCTGAGCCTGGGACTGCTGGAGGAAATGTGGCTGCCGGCGCTGTTCGCTTTCCTCTTTACATTTGACATGCAGGCGCATTTGTGCGCGATGGGCGCGGGGATCGCGCTGTGCGGGATGTGCTTCCTCGCGCGGGACCGGAGACGCGCGCGCGGATGGGACGACGCGGAGTGGACACTGCTGATTCAGGTGCTGAGCGTGGCGCTGCCGCTGACGATTCTGAGCGGATACCTGCAGTACACGCATGTGATGCGCGTGGCGGAGGACGGAAGCTGGAACGTGGGGCAGAGCACATACGGCGATTTGCCGATGCATCTGAGCTTTATCACGGGGCTGGTCGGGAAGAAATTCCCGGCGGACTATCCCTTTTATCCGGGACACCGGCTGAGCTATCCGTTTCTGGCGGACAGTTTGAGCAGTACATTTTATTTGCTCGGGTGTAGTTTGCAGGCGGCGACGACCGTGCCGGCGACGATCATGATGGCGCTGTGCTTTATGGGAGTCATGGTGCTGGGACGGGAGATGACCACGGGAAAGAAGACCGTGGTGATCGCCGCGCTGCTGTTCTTTTTGAACGGCGGGCTCGGATTCCTGTATGACTTTGATCAGGCGGCCGGGTTCGACGAGGACGGGACGCTGAATATTCTGGACCGGCTGAATACGATTATGCGCGGATACTACAAGACGCCGACGAACCAGCCGGAGCCGAACAATCTGAGATGGAGCAACGTGATCTGCGATCTGATGATTCCGCAGAGAACCTTATTGGGCGGATGGACGATGGGGATTCCGTGCTTCTATCTGCTGGAGACCGGGTACCGGCCGGACCGCATTGACCGGGAAGAAAAATGGCGCCCGGTGGTGCTGCTCGGGATCTGGGCGGGGGCCCTGCCGCTGATTCACACGCACACATTTGTGGCGGCGGCGCTGAGCTCCGCCGGGGTGATGATGTACGACCTGATTCACGGGGACAAAGAACACGGGCGGAGCCGGGGGCAGATTTTCGGGCGGTACGCGGTGTATGCCGCGATCGCGACGGCGCTGGCGGTGCCGCAGCTGTTCGGCTTCACCTTCCGCCAGACCTTTCAGGGGGAGGAAAGCAACAGCTTTATCCAATTCCAGTTCAACTGGGTGAACAACCCGAGCGGACGGGGGATGCGGGATTTCTACCTGTGGTTCTACATCAAGAACATCGGGTTGCCGTTCATCGCGCTGGTGCTGGCCGCGTTTGAGAAGGACAAAAAACAGAGGCGGCTGTTTGCCGGGATGATCCTGATTGTGCTGGCGGCGGAGTTCATCCGGTTTCAGCCGAACGAATATGACAATAACAAGCTGTTCTACCTCGCGTGGATGATCGGCTGCATGATTGTGAGCAACTGGTGCGCGAAGGTAGTGGCGGATGCTGAAGGGACTGCGGGGACGGCCGGTCATCGCCGCGGGCGCCGCGGTCGTGATTTTCCTGAGCGCGGGGCTGACCATCGCGCGGGAGTGTGCGAGCAGCTATCAGGCTTTCAGCGCGTACAGCGTGGAGGCCGGGGAGTTCGCGCGGGAGGAGACGGAGGAGGACGCCGTGTTCCTGACCGGGACGCAGCATCTGAACCCCGTATGCTCCATTGCCGGGCGGACCATTGTGTGCGGACCGGATCTGTGGCTGTACTGGCACGGGTTTGACACGACGGAGCGGAAGTATGACCTGATGCGCTTTTATGAGGATCCGGACGGGAACGCCGACGTGATTGAAAAATACGGGGTGGACTACATCTATGTGTCCAGCTACGAGCGGAACAGCTACGAGGTGGACGAGGCGGCGCTGGCGCGGGATTACACCATCGTGTTCGAGAACGCGGAGGCGACGATCTATCAGGTGCCGGAAGGATGAAGAAAGCGCAAGAAATAAGCTGAAACAGGGCAAAACACGGAAAGACAAGAACAGAAAAAATATGATATACTGAGTATGAAAAAATGTGCCGGACAGTCGACGCACAGGAGGAAGAATATATGCGGAACAGGGATGAAGCACGCAGGAAGGCCGAGGCGCTGGTGGCGCAGATGACCCTGGAGGAAAAGGCGAGCCAGCTGAAGTACGACGCGCCGGCGATTCCCCGGCTGGGGATTCCGGCATATAACTGGTGGAACGAAGTGCTGCACGGTGTCGCGCGGGCGGGCACGGCGACGGTGTTTCCGCAGGCGATCGGCATGGCCGCAATGTTCGACGAGGACGCGCAGGAGGAGATCGCCACGGTGATTTCCGAGGAGGCGAGAGCCAAGTACAACGGACAGAGCGCGCACGGGGACCGGGATATCTACAAGGGGCTGACCGTGTGGAGCCCGAACATCAATATTTTCCGCGACCCGAGATGGGGACGGGGACACGAGACCTACGGCGAGGATCCGTACCTGACGACCCGGCTGGGCGTGCGGTTCATCAAGGGACTGCAGGGAGACGGAAAGTATTTGAAGACCGCCGCGTGCAGCAAGCATTTCGCCGTGCACTCCGGTCCGGAAGCCCTGCGGCACGAGTTTGACGCGAAGGCGAACAAAAAGGACATGTTCGAGACGTATCTGCCCGCGTTTGAGGCAACGGTGAAGGAAGCCGGGGTTGAGAGCGTGATGGGCGCGTACAACCGCGTGAACGGGGAGCCGGCGTGCGGGTCGAAGACGCTGCTGAAGGATATCCTGCGGGACAAGTGGGGATTTGAGGGACACGTGGTCAGCGACTGCTGGGCCATCCGGGATTTCCACACGCATCACATGGTGACCGCGACCGCGGCGGAGAGCGCCGCGATGGCGATCAAGAGCGGGTGCGACCTGAACTGCGGGAACACATATCTGCACATTCTGGAAGCCCTGCAGGAGGGGCTGATTACCGAAGAGGATATCACCCGGGCGTGCATCCGGCTGATGACCACCCGGGAACTGCTGGGCATGTTCGCGGACGACTGCGAATATGACCGGATTCCCGTGACGGCGAACGACACGGACGAGCATGCCGCGCTCGCGCAGAAAGCCGCGGAGAAGAGCATGGTGCTGCTGGAGAACGACGGGGTGCTGCCGCTGGACGCCTCCAGGATCAGGACCATCGCCGTGATCGGGCCGAACGCGGACAGCCAGTTCGCCCTGGAAGGCAATTATAACGGGACGAGCAGCCGGTACGTGACCTTCCTGGAGGGCATCCGGGAATATGCGAGGAGCCGGGGAATCCGGGTGCTGTACAGCCTCGGGTGCCACCTGTACAAGGACCGGACGAGCGGACTGGCACAGGCGGACGACCGGCTGGCCGAGGCCGCGATGTACGCCGAGGAGGCGGACGTGACCATCGCTTGCGTCGGGCTGGACGCGACGCTGGAAGGCGAGGAAGGCGACACCGGGAACGAGTATTTCAGCGGGGACAAGAAGGATCTGCTGATTCCGGAAAGCCAGCGGAAGCTGATGGCGACTTTGCAGAAGAGCGCGAAGAAACTGGTGACCGTGATTGCCGCGGGGAGCAATGTCAACGTGGATGAGGGGAACGCGAAGATTTTCGCGTGGTATCCCGGACAGGCGGGCGGCACGGCGCTGGCGCGGATTCTGTTCGGCGAGGTGAACCCGAGCGGGAGACTGCCGCTGACCTTCTACCGCGACGTGAACGATTTGCCGGCGTTTGAGGACTACGCCATGACGAACCGGACGTACCGGTATTTTGAGGGAACGCCGCTGTACCCCTTCGGATTCGGAATGGGATACACGACCTTCGAGGTGACCGGCGCGGAGGAGAAGGATGGGACCGTGACCCTCCGGGTGAAGAACACCGGGGACGTGGACGGGGAGACCGTGGCGCAGGTGTATGTCGCGTGCGACAGCCCGCTGGCGCCCGCGCATCCGCGGCTGTGCGGATTCAAGCGCATCGCCGTGAAGGCCGGGGAAACGATTGAAGCGCAGGTGAAACTGGACCCGCTGGCCATGACCGTGGTCAACGAGGACGGAGAACGGGTGAACGTGGAACACGCCACGCTGTACGCCGGGCTGAATCAGCCGGACGCGCGGAGCATCGAGCTGACCGGACAGAAGCCGGTGGAACTGAAGAAATAAAGGGATGAGGAAGCCGCTTCTCTGAAATGAGAGGCGG
>Ga0181612_166061_pt1 | contig 10181 bp, 9 predicted proteins | sample HoacroProtozoa21_FD_119630 | JGI IMG/M metagenome (GOLD analysis project Ga0181612, IMG submission 119630) | Hoatzin crop microbial communities from Cojedes, Venezuel. Combined Assembly of Gp0051906, Gp0051904, Gp0051908 | reverse complement strand
CAGCACACTCCTGCGGGGCTGCGTCTTTTCCAGCCGCCTGCGAAGCTTCGACGGTAGCAGGTTTCCCGCGGTGGGCACAGACCCCGTCGCGGTGACCATTTCGGCCGCATCCCGGCGCTCCAGCCCGGCACAGGCCAGCGAACGCGCCTTGCTCTGAGGCGAGCTGTGGTTCCGTACCATCTTTACTCTGAACGCTGCGTGGAATTTGTGCCATGGGTAGCGGCTCCAGACAGACCCGCACAGGATGGTCGAGCACGCGTTGCGTTGCACCAGGAGCAGGGCGGCTGCTGTGATGTTCAGAGCTGTTTGTTTAGCCACTTCAAATACGTTTAGTCAAAGATCTTTTAGCATCTTCAAGACCTGTGGCCTTATTCTCATTTTATGTTGGGTACGTTGAATGCTGCTGTTAACTGGACATAGGGAAGAACTGCTTAGATACTCCGTTATTAAAAAATATCAGAGCTCATAATCTTTCTTTTTTTTCCTCCTGCTGAGAAGCAGTTTCTAGAGCAGGTCATTGCAAAAGAAATTATTTCAGAACATGTAAATAAAAAAATCATTTCTTATTCTCTGACCACTAAAGTAATTTTGTTCAAACCAACCCATGAAGAACTTGCGCTGCAGGGAACCCAGCTGGGTCCCGTACAGCTTTCCACTTTTCTCTTTGGAGTAACACGTCATTGAAGGTAATACGGAAATAAGCAACGATTTGGGGTCTAATGATAATAGTTCCATTTAAAAAAGCAGGAATTAAATCAAAGCTGAATAAATGGAAAAGAATTAAATTCATGCTAGACATTAAACAAAAATGCACTGCAAACAATGAGGTGTATTTTAAAAAGTCATCGTTTTATTAATAATACTTTCCACCTCCTTCCCTTGATCTTTCGATGACAAGCCTGGCAGAGGCACTCTATCAGACACTGAGGCAATTTAGCTGCTGTCATGTGCCTTTCTTGATATACACGTATTAGTCATGCAGCAGTTTTATGCTCTTTAGCATATTTTAGTATATAATTAAAAATGTGGCTGTCTGCTACTAAGCAACCAAGCATGCCAGGGGTTGATTGTATTCTGTCACCCACAGCAGAAGGGAGGGTAAAAAATAATAATCATGTGTTCACTTTTCAGTCTTAATTGCGCTCCAGTTCCTTTGATAAGTTGCTACACACACACACCGGCTCTTGAAGACGGAGGCAAAGCCAACGTGTGGGAACGGCTGGCAGGTGACCCTCAGTCAGGTCACTGTCACCAACAGCACGTCAGCCCTACGTGGTGGGGTTCTGGTAGGCGCGTGTGTTTTTGTGGCTCTTCTGGGTTCTGTTTGGCTGGACCCTGCTAAGCTGCTGTTTGGCTTTGCATGGGACTGGAGTGCTAAATGCCTTTGGGCTCCTGAGGGTCTTTCTCTGGATGTTTAAAATAAGAAACTCAAATTGGTTTTTGTCTTCTACATCCTCCATGTAGGCAGACAGGAGTAGGACTGCTGTGCTGAAGGACATTGACTGTTGGGCAGCCGATAATCCTGCACTTCACTCATTTCTAGATTATCTGATGCGAATAGTGGCCCATCCAGCTCCTTGAGAGGAGGAAAACCACTCGCAAGCGTACCCAGGTGATCACCCTGAAGTGTGGGAGAGGAGCACCAGAGCTGCAGGCCTCCGGTCGCAGATCATCTGCGAGACATGACCAGCACCAGATGGGGCAGAGACAGCACACCCCCTCCTGCCTGGAGGCTCTCGGCACGGCGTCCCTCCGCACTGCTGTCCCTGGGGCTCTTGTGTGCTCCTGAAAAGCACGGATCCTCATCTGGTCTCGTGCTGCCCTGTCCCGTTCTGTTCTAGCAAAAGGCTGATGGTGCGGGTGGCTTCCCCACGAGGAGGAGCGATGCTTTCCCTGCTCGGTGGCTGCTGTCGGGAACCGGCTGAATGAGCCTGTGTTTGATGTCTGAAAAAGGACAAAATTTCATTGACACCCCCAGCAACAGGCTTATTTAGCTCAAGGCATCAGGGGATTATTTCTATGGGAAGATGTGGCTCTGAGGATGTCCTCTTCTGCTGTTTGCTGCAGCAGGTCTGCTTGGTAAGGTGGCACCATCTGTGTGAAAGCCCGTCCTGAAGCGAGAGAAATGCGCGGCTCTGGAGAGGGGCTGGGGAAGGCTCTCGGGTACCTCCAGGCACACGTTCTCTGGGCTCAGGAGGAAAAGGGATTTATTATGTCAGCACAGTTCCTCACTCCTCCAGTGTCTTTCTTGAGCAGGTACAAATGTACACAGGGGTGCACTGTGTGCAGTGATGGAATCATTATTTTAAAAGTTTTCTGGTTTTCATAACTTTTATTAGTTCAGCAAAACAGAAGCCAGCACATCAGCACAAACTGGTATGACATAAGGAAAAAACCAACCAAAGCAAGCTGTAAATAATTCAAAGGCTGTCTGTTGATGGTGATTCCTTTGATTCAGCCACCAGGGAGAAGGATGACATTGCCTTTACGTTTTTCACTGTCAGCATCTGATATATAATCTCCTCTGAGTCTGCTGCGATCCTGAGCCACGACGCTGAGGCTGCTTGAAGATGAGAAACTCACTTGGAGTCCCCCGATTTCTCCCGGCCTTCCCCAGCTGACCTTACCTACGCAGAAAGCGCCGCGATGGGGAGGGAGCCCCGGCCAGCCAGGTACGAGGAGACCCATGGCAGACGCTCTGTGGGGATGTCCGGGGGGTTCTGCAGTGTGGCCTGGGGCTCAGCTTGGTTCGTAGGCAGCAGTGGTGCAGATCGTAGCGTATTTGTCACACCGGTGGCTCGTAGGGGTTGCACAGTAAACCCACAGCTCTACGTTTTGGCAGCAAGATGAGTCTTGCCAGCATGTCCTCAGCACCTGGGAGTCCCAAGACACAGGGTTGCCGTGCTGCCAAGATAGAGCTCCCGTCGTGCCTCACAGCGGCGATGTCTGCTGATCTGCGGCTACGTGATGGTGCCTGAAATCGGAGTGTGTCGTTCCCTGACACCGGGAGCAAAGGCTGGCAGCTAAGTTTCTTTTTTTTGCTAGTTTGAAAGAGCTGAGAAAATGAGAACAACTCAGAATGCCAAAACCAGTGAAGGAGATATCCCACTTCAAAGATCTCATAGAGCATGGAGGTTTCATGTGGTGCTGTCAAGATGCCCCACTTCTTTCACGTGGTCTATGAGCCAGATGCACCTACTGACATCAGAGGTCCAGCGACAAGCAATGGTGGGACAGCGCTGGGCAAGGCTGTGGCAGCCCCCAGACTGGATTAACCAAATGGAGCAATAAATGCTTTCCCCCACAGGAGACAGCCTGCTGTGAGCTACACTATGGGCACTTGGTGCTTTCACTTCGGAGCAGTCGCTTTTGGAGCACTACATGGGTCTAATGAATTCCCTTTCAAACAGGGCAGTTGAAAGAGGTAAACTGAGTCAAATGCTGATATTCTTCTTGTTCCGTGCAGCTCTGGCGTGTACCTGGTTTCACAGGCGCTTCTTGATTTATCCTGTTTAAAATTCAGCCCTGCCCACTAACTTACGATGTCGAACAACTCCACGCGTGGGGCAGGACCATCGGCCCGGGCTCCAGCCCTCAGAGAGCAGCTGGCTCTTCTTCCAGCACCGTCTTGCAGTCCCTGACCCACAGCTTGTACGCTCGTTCCAGGGTCTCTTCACTGGTGTCATTGAATATCTCTGTAAAAGAAGACTTGCGGTTAATGGGACATCCAGAGAAGGTTCTGCTGCTTGCGTACACGAACTCACTAGAGGGGAGAGTAGCTCCTCCAAGGAGTTTGAGAGTCTGTTTTCTTCTGAGTGTGTAGAGACTGAGCTGGATGGAAAGAGTCTGGATGGATGCTGATACAAGCGATCACAACCTGGTCTCCTGTGTTGCTTCTGTGTTAGGGTTTGGGGCTTTTTTAGTCTTGTAAGTAAGAATGTTTCACCCTAGATATCGAATAGATGCTGTTTAGTTTTCAAGTATTAGTTCTAGGCACAGTAATACCTTAAACTCCTTTAGCTGAGGATATTTAACAAATATTTTCAGGTAGAACGGAGGAGTTGTTTTTCCCTTGTGACCTAGCTGGCTTGTCTGGCAGAGCTCTGCGTTCAGACTGTTGGTGCAAACAAGTCTGCAAAGCAAATTGGTATATCATAATGCAACTAATTAGACCTCAGTCCTCAACGGAGTTCTGGTGGCTACACAGGAGAGAAGGTTCTTGTCTCTTGGTGGGTTTATGGAGACGTTAAGAAAAGCACAAGTAAAACCAGAAGCATAGAACTGCAGGGGCTGTTTTCCAGCACGTCAGCGTGCCAGGCTGCCCGCCGCCCCCCGTACCTGCTACGCCGAGACCGGTGGGGAGAGGCATCCGGGGCTGTCCCCCGCTGTGTTTCAGGCGCTCCATCAGGGCTCTCTTGATGAGGGGCCAGCTGCAGCCGCCGTGCCAGACCGGCAGCTCCAGGCCCCTCATGCACTGGATGATCTGCTCCTTCTCCTCGGTGGTGATGAGCCCCCGCGCGTGGGCGACGTACGTCATGAAGGCCATGTCGATGTTCACAGCTTCTCCGTGCATCAGCGATGGCAAAACCCTCTGAAATGGAGCAAAGGCAGGTGGGAGAAAAGATTTGAGTTGACAAATGGTAAACAAGTAGGTTTTTTCCTAAAAGTACTCCTGAAAATTGATGTTTGATTCACAGCAGTAGAAGTACTGAGTTGCTGGGTGTTAGCATCTTGTGATTTATGGGTTGCAGGGGATGATCTGTTTTACACATGATTAATTGCACGTAAAATCTCCCATAGGGATCAGGATCTAATTCTCCTCCCATTCAAATCACTGATGAAGAACACCATGGGATGGAGGGAAGAGCTCTGAATCGTGCATAAGCTCTAGTCCTCCCTTCTCATTCCTCAGTGGCGATTTCTGCCCAGCAATACCAGTAATGGTTCCCATGCCTTTGCAGTGTTATAGCTCATGTTTGCGATTTCTAGTGGCATCACTGAAATCTGGTCATCCTTGTGCTTTGGTAAATGCCTGGTAAGAAGCAGTAACTTCCCTGCGGTCTGAGCAGGGAACATGGGTGGAGGTGGCGGGGGAAACGGGGCTGGGAAAGGGGTCTCTCTGTGCAACAGGACCAGGCTGGGTGTGCTGGGCGATATGAGGTAACATGCAAATCTGGAGTTTATCTCAGCTTCTTTTGCACAAAGTTTTCATTCTGCTGATTGAAAACTGTTTCTTTTTTTTTTTAAATGGACGTTGCAATGTAAAGTCTGTCACTCACCATTTCCAGTTCTGGGCTTATAAGGTGACCAAAATCAACCAGTCTGTCCAGATCATCCTCCCAGAGGTTGGGAGCCAGCTCTTCCAACATGGTTTCAATGGCTATCCTGGTAGTCTGCAGTGCAGCGTCCCCGTGGTTGGCGGAGCCGCTGTAGGACTGGAACTTGGTGTCCAGCAGGTACTTCCCGTGGCTCTTGAGCAGGTCAAACAGGCCTTTGTGTTTCATGAGTGCCATCTAGGACAAAGAACAGAAGAGGTAAGATAGTTATGGGATCCTTGTATGTGCTGTTGAAGACCTGAGTATTTCAATAGACTGGACTATAATATCATATTATACTCTCTGAAAGAAATATCTGCACACTTGCCAAATGGCAGAGATGATGGGAGCACTGGTGGGCAAGTTCCCTTGCTACTGGACAGCTCTGCTACATGCTCCAGTAGCCCAGCAGACAGTTTGTAACAAACTTTGGCTGTTTGTGTGCCTGGCAGGAAACTCAAGACCGTCTCAGCTGAATAGCAGCCATCCCCGTGAGAGGGACTGGAGAGCGGACATCCCCAGGAGAACTCTCATCTAATCTTTGAGATTGCTCTTTGGGCAAGGGAAGGTGGGAAAGCACTGCAGTGTGGGGAATATGAAGGTTTGGAAGCAGTTTTGTTGTTACAAGTAAATGCTTTTTTATCCTCTGATATGGGCATTAGTCCACTTCTGCAGTAGGGACCGGTGACCTGCGGGCTTCCCTGTGCCTGCCAGAAACCTCCAGATCTCCTGGGGATGCCCCATTGTGCAAGCACTGAAAAATGCTGCTGATTAACTCCCCACTCATAAACTTTAATAGCCTGAACTCTGCTTTATCAAAAGTTTTCAGAGCTCTTCAGGCATAAAACCATTTACTGTGCACTTCCCAGGTAATTTTAGAGGTAGAATTTGTCTCTCAGGAGATTGATTGACCGCACTCGACATACTCCGTGAGGTAGGAGCGAATGATCTTGCAGATTATTAATCCCCAGTATAATGAGCCTCAAATTCTCTGGCAGCCGTTCATTTTAGAGTGTTATGGATCAGCGTCAATGGGAAGATGCTTTCTTCCCTGGTTTTGCCGTGTCTGTGTCTGGCCTTCAGTTTTGGAGTTTACTCCTCAGGGTTAGCACTGGGCACTGCGCGTAAGGGATATTCTAACAAGTTGAGCAGCTCTAAAAATAGATATATCTTCAATGAGAGTTAAAAGTCCCCATGCAGCCTTGGTGGCCCACCCTTGTTTCTATAAGGCAGTTTATATGATGCCATGGATGCCAATGGACATCTTACCAGTATTGCAGCCTTTTCTGTATTAAAGGGGACTGGTAAGAAAGATGGAGATACACGTTTTAGCAGGGCCTGTTGTGATAGGACAAGGGGCAATGATTTTAAGCTAAGAGAGGATAGATTCAGACTAGGTACAAGGAAGAAATTTTTTATACTGAGGGTGGTGAAAGCCTGGCACAGGTTGCCCGGAGAGGTGGTACACACCCCATCCCTGGAAATATTCAAGGTCAGGTTGGACGGGGCTCTGAGCAGCCTGATCTGGTTGAAGATGTCCCTGCTCATTGCAGGGGGCTTGGGCTAGACGGCCTTTAGAGGTCCCTTCCAACCCAGACTACTACAAAAACTATGATTCTATGACTTCAGTCTTGAAAACTGCAGTTGCAAAAGTTCATACCTTCAAAATTTCACCAAGGCCGTTGGAGATGTGCCGCCGAGGAATGCTCTGAATGAAGGATCTATCCAGGAAACTGGCTACCGGGGGGGTGTAGCCCCCGAGCTTGTTCTTACACTGTAGGAAATTCACCCCGTTCTTCGCTCCCACGCTGGCATCAACGTAAGAGAGGAGGGTTGTTGGAACCCGAATGTAAGGGGTACGTCTTCTATAAAGCGATGCAGCGAGTCCCACGATGTCCAGGCAGACGCCTCCTCCGATGGCGATGATGGGCTCAGTTCGCCGGTCGATGCTGAACTTCTGTACTTCTTGCAAGATGTTCAAGACCAGGTCCATGGATTTCGTTTCTTCAGTGGTAGGCAGAGCGAGGATTTTGTGCTGAACGTTATTCTCTTCAAAGTATTCTCTGACTTTGGAGCCGTAAAGTTCATCAACAACTTCATCTATGACAATAAAGCGCCTCAGCTTCCTTTTGCCGCTAGTGGCTAGCTCTAGTTGCTGGGGGTCAGTAATGTGACCCCAGAGCAGAGTAGTGTTGGAAGGATCCAGAATATTGTATGTTTCTACCACTTTGTAGCAAAAATAGATGGGAGCTTCAATTGTCCAGGAAATCCCACCTTCGGAGACACATTCACCTCTGGCAAGGATCAGAAAACATGTTTTGAAATCATTATATTCCTCTTTTGTACTTTTCATGTCTGAACTAGTTTAAGGACATAGCTGGGGGGTGGGGAATGTGGAGTCTCCTGCCCGTGCACTGCAAAAGTGTGGGGCTGCAAGGCTGGGATGGCTCTCCTGGGTGTCAGGGCTCAATTGCTTTGGCACAAGAGAAACCCTCCCATATCTTGAAGAGTCAAATGGCTCAACTTCTACTTGGTAATGATAAAAAAAAAAAAAGAGTAAGGAGGTTTGGAGCATGTTATTCATGCTGGAAGTTGAAAACCTCATCAGAAACCCCCAGACCAATCATTTCAGCTTCCTAGAAGGGAATGAGGAAGACATTGTCACAATTTTCCGAAGTATTCATGGAGGAAACGTTCTCTGCCCACTATGTCTGGGTGATAAGAGTTGATTTATTCCTGTTTATCTACACACAGCCACACACCCTCATAAAAAATAACATCTCTACAATGCTCCAGTTGAAACAGTGGATCTCTTTAGCTCAAAACAGGTATGATAGAAATAGAAACTGCTCCCAGGTAGTAAAAGAAAATGATCTGAGAGTTGGGAAAGATTTCCATATTGGAGTTTCAAAGGATAAATAAAATCCTACAAAGCCGGCATGTAGTACCCACCTGAACCAGTGAAGAACACAGCCCAGCAACCCAGTTATTACTTCTGTGGGGCAGGGGGAGCCAGGGGAAAAGTAAGCGGCTTTTATTGTTGGGAATCAAGAAAGAAAAGGGGCGAAAAAAAAAACACCATGAAACGGCAAAATGTGTTTTATATAAGACCTCTTCTTGAGCTGCTGTTGGGTAACAACTGAAAGTTTCCATGAATCTCTGTTTTGCTTATTCAGTGGGCAGATGGCTCATTGGATAATCAGATTTCCATACATGCCCAATTTCTTTCCACGTGCCTGAATTTTTCTTATGGGTCTAAACAGATGCTTCTCTGCTTTCTTTACCAAATTGCCTCTAATATTTGCCCTAACATTTTTAAGCGTTAAAGAAAAACAGTGAACATTTAAACCTTCCAGGAAATTTCTCTGGGCTTTTAAAATGTAGTATTAAAAAAAACCCTAAACCATCATTGTGTATATTTTAATGCATCAAATATATACCTTATAGCTGTACCTTAACTGTGTGTCCATCGCTGGCATGTGACCCTTCTAAGAGACGGGGTGGTTGTGAATGGTGGTTGGTGGAATCGGCCTTCGGTGCCGTATGGCACTGCTAGCACCCACTGCAACCCCTCTGCTGTCTGACAACAGTAGTGAATTTGAGCCTGACCATACCCTTGTTGCAGCATATGTCAGCTGAGGATTTTTTTGGGTGTGCTCTGAGCCCTCGGTTCATCCTGCTGTTGACTGAGGTCCAGCAGACCGCCTTTGGGTCTGCTAGAGTCCTGTTCTCCCTGCTGCAGCCCTGTCTGAGCAAGCCAGCGCTGGCAAAGAGCCCCCTGAGCTGACTGAGAGCAGACTCGTGACATTAAAACCTGAGCATCACAAACACTAGAAAACTTCCGACATGCAAAATGCAGCTGTATTAAGGAAGACTTGCACCACAAACCTCCCATCTACAAAAATTCAGGCTGTTGACAAAATTCCCTCTATAACTTAGCCAAGTCATGCCAAGGAGACCAGCAAATACCTGTGCTGCCACATTGCACGTGTTTTGAAGCCCACTTTTGTAGAGATGTACGCATGATGGTGGATTTAAGCTGCAAGGGCACACGAGATGGTTTTTCCATCTGAGATGCATCCCAGCAGGGAGACCCCACAGTTTGGCTAGCCAGAGCCATCCAGCGCAGTCACCAGTGAGCAAGGTGGGCTCCTGTACTTACATTTTTGCTTCAGAGAGAGTTATCTTGTCCTCGTAGTTGGAAAGGGCTTCTCCTTTCTTGATCCGGTACCATGTGCTCTTGACTCTCACCAGCTGGAAGTCTGTCTGCTGGGGCTCCTGGGGCATGGTGGCCAGGGCTGAGGGAGCAAAGGTCTCTTCCGACACAGGCATGGTTCCAGAAGGTAAAATCTCCCTGTTAAGAGATCTCCCCTACCTGGGTGCCTTTGGGGTGCTTTTTAAAGGCTTCAGGTGGCCAGGTGTTGGAAGGGGAGGTCTTGTCTCCGCAGGGGAGACCGATTACAAAACTAAGATTATCTAATCTGGGATGCACGTTAGGGGTGGTTAGGAGCATTTGAAGACACGTGTGAGTACCAGGATGGAGTTGTATAAGCTGCTAGTTTTATAATGCGTAAGAAATACAATAGGAGCGAGCACATTAACATCCGGCATGATGCCCTACAGCAAATTTTAAGTTATGAAAGGCAATTTGTGTGATTCTCCATGATGTTCACGAACCTCCTTTGCTGTGTGGAGCCTCTGATCTGGCTGTGGCTCTAACCTGCTCTTACAAGGCCACATAGGAGCACGAGCACGGGGACAGGATCGACACAGGCTGTTTAAACCTTTTTTGAACTCACATTCCCGGATTTTTTTGCATTGAAAAAGGGACTGATTTTTTTTTTTTTGTGGTTGGTTTTTAGCTTT
>Ga0181612_110931_pt1 | contig 10182 bp, 3 predicted proteins | sample HoacroProtozoa21_FD_119630 | JGI IMG/M metagenome (GOLD analysis project Ga0181612, IMG submission 119630) | Hoatzin crop microbial communities from Cojedes, Venezuel. Combined Assembly of Gp0051906, Gp0051904, Gp0051908 | reverse complement strand
TTGTTTTTTAATGTGTTGGTGTTGTTTTTTTTTTAAACTCTGTCTGCTGATTAGAACTGGGTGAATCCTGCTTAGAGCGTTTAATTTCTTATGACCATGTAAGGGGTGTTCTCTCTTGATAGTGGTGGTCCTTTATGTGCACATACTTTTATTTAAGGAATGAGAGAAAAATCCAGTATTTCTTGAGTGCTTGGACTCAGCTTAATTTTAACATTTACCGGTAAACTTAGTTTTTTTGTAAAATGATGCTTGTTTGCATGGAATAACTGCTGTCAAGTCCCTATGTTACCAGGTGAGTATCTCCCACACCAAGGTGATTACGCTGTGTGGTGGAATCGTGACCAGACTATTTCAGGCTTAGGGCGGTGTTTTCTACTAGCTTATGGCTAGGACTTGTCTCCTGTAAGAGTAGACGGTCAGCCTGAAGCCAAGGTGAGTTTTGCTCCAGGCCTTTCCCCGAGGGGAGCATCCCTGTGTGATCGTCGTGTGCCTGGTGCCCAGAGCGGCTGGGGAGCTCGTCCCTGGCCAGGCAGGCTGGGGAGTGGGTGCCACCGGAGACTTCCTCCGCTCGCGGCATCCCATGAAGTTTGCGGGCAGGTCTGGTGGCTGCGTGGAGAGGAGGCAACCTCTGCCACCGCTGGAAAGTTGATGATGGTGATGATGATGGTGATGAGTCAGTGACGATAGCTGTACACAATATTCCCGCTTTCCTCTGGGAGAAGGGAGAGGCCATCCCAGCGTTGGGCCAGCACTTCAGCGGGAACCGCCTGAGCCGTTTGCTGCGGTAGAAGTCTAAAATAACCGTGTTTCCCGTGGAGAGTGTCAACAGCTTGTAACGAAAGCACAGAGCAAGCCTGGTTCCTGAAAAGCACATCAGAAACCAAAATAGTCCTTTTGTTTTTAATTCTTTGATGCCAGATTTTACTCTTGGAGCTCAGAGATTTCCTGGTGTTTTCATTTGAAACTGTACTGCTTCATGCAAGTGAACATGACTTAAAATAAATCCGGTCCAAGCGTTGCAGGGAATCTGTCCTGTGCTTGGGCATGTGATTTTAAATTTTTCCCACCAATTAATTACTTAATATCTTCTACAGGAGAAGATTGTTTCGGTTATCTGTGTTAGCTGTGAATTTTAAGCCCTGGTGCAAATTTGAATTCCAGGTCATTTTGTTGCAAGTTACCATAATATTTATACACTCAATTTCAATGATAAAAAAGCAACAGTTAATTGTCTGACAGGAAGAATAAGGCGTTTGACTGTTCTGTATTGTGTGGGGCGTTATGACAGATTTCTTTTGATTGTGTGGCATTGAAATTACACATCAGTAAGGTAACGTTACATTGTTATCTGTCTGCACTTCTACAAGCCATTTCATTATTGTAATAAAAGTCTACAGTAATCTGAAAGCCATTTTGTTATATATATGGTAATAATTACACACGTATGATTTTGTGTAGTTATACAGATCTACATTTTCTGCATCCTGTAGCAAGAGATAGGCTACTGTTAATCTTGAGATACTTTCCAGTTAACTGAATATAAAAATTGAATTTTTTACTGAAGGTTTTGGTGATCTCTGAAGGTATTCAGATTTTACCCATTTCAGTTTCAGCTGGCAAAAATGCTTTCACTGTCATTGCTGAGACAATCAAATTGGGTTTACTGAAACGGAGGTCAATTTTTTGAGGCTTACTTATTTACAAATGAGATTAAACGTGAACACGACTTAATAATATTGTTTGCCCTAAACAGTTGAAGGGTCAGTGTTTACTGCTTAGCTTTTCCACACATCTAGATCAGGGCTGCTTAAATTTCAGACTTTCATCTAGATTTGGACCATGAGTATATTTGACCTTGCTATGATTACATAAAGTTTCTCAGATGTTGTTGGAAATGTGGCATTTCTTGCTGATTTTTCCAGTATCTTGGAGAGTGGATTCACCATTCCTACTTGTCGAGATTGTGCATGACTCTTGGATGGCCAAGAAGACACAGATCGAGTGCACTACAAATAGCTGAGCAGACCTTAGTAAATTAACAGAGTAATGCAGATTAATATAGTGTTATCTTGTTATGTAGTGCAAAAGATTATTTTTCTCATGAAAGGCAAAAAAATGTGAACTGCCGGATCCTGTTCTCAGTGAACTCCTTGATATGACTGTTTTATTTACAAAAAAAATCCTGGTGTATTTGAGGAGAAACAATTTCTGTGTCAGTGTATCAAACCTTTGGTTTTTGTGATCAGAACTTAGTTCCCTAGTTTAATAGATATTAATTTTTTTGTTATGCTGTGCTGGAGGAAGCCCTGAGGATCTTACGTTGGTTGTAAGCATTGTGAATGTCAGAAAATATATTGGGAGTCAGGGATACTGACTTCTGACATTGTCCTCTATCTGTAAAAGTGAAAAATGAGCAATAATTATGTTGTGACTATAATAATATGTGTAAGCTTTAATTATAGAGATAGGAAAAGATCTCTTTGGAGTTACTAAGTATCAAATTTCAGTTGTCTCAATTCTTCTTATGTTTTGAGAAGTTCACAGATTTGCATTTGCAGTTTTATAGCAAATACCAGATTTTAAACTCTTTCCAGCAGGACCACTAACACATTTACTATGTGTTCACAACAGAGAAAAAAATCCTGAAAGAAAATCCTCCAATTTCCAGTTTCTGCAAAACTCTTAAAAGGAACAGTCACATGAAAATATTTTCTTAAAATTATTTGACAGTGCCATTCAGAAATGAGATGGTTTGTTGTCCTACTTGTTAGCTCAAGCACTACCAGATAATGATAATTCTTAGACCCGTGAGTATTAACTGCTAAATTTATTAAAAATGCTAGTATTTTATTCTGTTATTGTAGCTCTCCAAAGCAATCTATGTATTGCAAGGCAGTCTGCTCACGTTTTCTCTTTTACCATCATACTGTGCCTTTTTTTTTTTTTCAATTATTGTGTAGAAAAGGAGATGAAACTTTAATACACACCCTTAGTAAGGAAGTGTAAGGGAGAGAATAAGAGAAATTAGCCGTAAAAGCAGAAGGCAAAATTAAGTCTAAAATCTAAATAAAGCTCTTAACTGAACTTTGAAATATTTATCTAGATCAATGTGGTAACAATTTCCTCTATTAGCACTGTTAAAAAAAAAAATCTGGAATTATTTGCCCAAGGTTGAAGCATATCTTTGCTAGAAATGCGACATTGCTGTCTCTGGACCATTCAGTGGTCAATGTGGAACAATCATCTTATTCTTTACAATGGGCAGTTTATCTATATCAAAATTTGCTCCTTAAGATCTTCACAAATGCTGGGGAAAGAGGGACCTTTTCCTGTGTTTGGGGTTATTCCTCCCATACAGAAAGACATCAAAATATTTGTCTGCTGAAGTGTTTGTTCTCAAGACCTCTGGAAACCAGTCTTGCCGTGAGACTGAATTGGTTCATTGTTCCGCTTAGCGCTAAATAAATAAAACATCTTCATGCTTAGCAGGAATGGAAATGTATTTCCATGCTCGTGAACTTCTACAGAGAAATCCATTTGCTCTATCTTCAGTATAACAACAATGTTGACAAAATTTCTGGATGCCTGGCATCATTGTTTGCCATTACCAGAAGAATTTAGAACTCGTGGTAAAAGGCCATTACACCACCCCACAGTAAGGCTATGTTTCCTTATATTCCTCTATTGGAATTGTTCTGACTTTGAACAAGGGATGGTACCATGCTTCTGTATCATACTGGTGAAATATTTAAACAAAGTTACAAATGGGAAGAGCGGCTGTTCCAACTAGTTTGGCTGGGAGGCAACATTATTAAGGCTTCTGCATGTACACACCCTTCTTAATCACTGAAAATTTCGTAAGGTATTTTTGGCTTAGTGCACGAGCTTGGCTGTAGAGCTGGAGTAGCTGACCTTCAAAGCTGAAGAAGACCTTGAATTATAGCCAGCAGATTATGTTCTGTACACCGTAGAGATGGCCTGAATCGGAGCTTTAACCATCAGAAGATTTCAGAACAACGAGTAAAAGCAAACTGAATGCAGTTTTTGAACGTTTAGTCTTGATTTATTTTGTTAAACTATTGTGCTTGGAGAGATACTGGCCAGTCCATTTACGACAGCGCCAAAGTGCACATGGTCGAGGCAGATATCTTGGTAGGCAGAGTCACAAAAACCTTTTGGAAGCATCCTTTCATCTTGTGGTGCAGTGTGGGTGGAATCACCAAGAGATTACTGTCATTAACTACTCTCACGAGAGTCCTAACGGAGACAGCTTTTCAACACCAAGCCTGAATCATGAAGCGTGCCTTTGATTGATTGCAGTCTCATGCTGGGGAATGTAACCAACGTCTCGGTTCAGCTGCCAACACACTGATGCCCAGCGATACTTGAGATGTTGCTGAGGGTGTTCCACTTGGCCTCCAGCAGTGGCTCTAGAAGGACGTCTCCTGCAGGAGGTGCACCCTAATGAATGTTGGGATGGTAACTGGAAACAGAGAGTAGAGTGTGGTAAGCCTTCTGTTATTTAAATTCATCTGAGAATTTGTTGGGGTTTTTTTTCCATTTTCAACCTCCTGCCTTTGACTTTTTCCTCTGATATAAAGAAGACTTAGAATTTTATGTAAAAGGGTACCAGACTGACAGCAAGGATATCAGCCACTTCTCACAGAAGTGGTAGTCTTGGTCTTCATCTCGGGCAATAACGGCCAGATGACCAAAACTTCGTATTCTTTCTTTAGTCTGTTTGACATGAAGATTAGCAAATCATAAAATGTCTTTTACTTTGGTGATCTCCTCATTATAAAATTGAAGGCTTCTTAGGGCAGTTCAGCGAAGCTTGCGATGCATTTCCTCTTGGATGAGAGCCAGAGGATTCCAGCATGGTCGTTCTGGCACAGTTGGTATGTTTTATAAAACAGGTGTCTACATGTGTGTAATAAAGCTAGTTATGCTGATAAATCCGAACAGATAATTTAAAAATATGTGTTACAGTGAACAAGGCTGGTGATTTACCGTGTCAATAAAACAAAATAGAAGCAGCATTTCTGTAATGTGTGTAATGTACAGTAATTCTGTAATGTAATGGCTTCATTGTGTGAGCCGTTTTTAAATTCCTGCTCAAGACGTTCTGAATCCAGATGTTCATGTATTTTTCTTTTATCACTATCTGTCTTTCAGTTAAAATCTGTAAAACTGATTCTCTTCTTGCTTACAGTGGTATCAGCCAGTCAGGTTAACCAACAACAGTCCGTGATAAAGGGTATAAAATCAATGAGGAAATGGAGAACTGAAGCATAAACATTTAAAATATATGTAGTAAACGAAAATTGTCAGTAGGGTTGCATTACTAAAGAGTTACTTTTCCAGGTGGTTGTCCAGTTTTTCTTTGAAATCAAGAAATCTTTTTAATCCTGCCTGTATCGCTTACATCAGACTGTTGCTAGCTGAGTTACTAAGACTCAGCAGTGCCTCAGGTATTCTGGAAATCTTAGAGAAATGGACTGGATGTTTCACTGCAATGTTTCATCATTAGCATTGCAAGTTTTGGGGCTTCTTTAATACATTTTCTTACAAATTTTTGAAGTCTCGTTCCTTATTTCAGATTAATGCTCCATAGGATTGAACTAATTATCACCATGTTCATTTGGAGTCCCATGACCTCCAGACAAAGGTCTTCAATGTTTTGTAAGGCCCATGAACAGCTGAAAAAAAATTAAGCTCAAATGCTATAACCTCCATGATTACTGATACTGAATTCAAAAATGAGGCTTTACAAGGAGGGGGTTATATTGCATTAGCAAAAGTTCTTGTAAGACCCACAGGGTATGTGGTAGTTTGGCCTCTGTTCCTCAAGTGCCTGAGGCACTCCAGGAGTTGCCTCCGACTCCAGGAAGAGCTAGCAGCTGTCCCTCAAAATTTCAAAGATGCAGAGAGAACTGCCACTGAAAGTCCTGGGTTCTCCACTGATTTCGGGTTTTCCTTAAATGTGTCCAGACTGGATGCCTTTAATGAAAGTGTGCTGAAGTTGAAGATCAGTTAGTCAGGATCTGTAGATGAGTATCTACATAGTATAACTATATCTGTATAGTATATCTATATAGTGTCTGTACATTCAGGATCTATATACAAGTCAATTATTTAAGGGGTGTGGCTTGCATAACACATTAAATGATAATCCAATCCCTCCTTCATTTAATGCTCTATTTGGAGAAGTCCAGCATCCCCAAGAGGCCACCTGGATGTGAGCTGATAAACGGGATAGTAGCAGGCTCTTTTCCCCTCTGTAGGATGGTTTGTCTTCACACGTGAGCCCTGAGAATAGGTCTGACCTTGAGTGGATTTATCCTATGTGTCTTGTCGCGGGGCAGTGCATACATTGCTCCTATTGCCTCCCTTCCTCCTCCCCAGGATACCAAGCCAGAGCTAAGGGTAGCGTGGGTGAATTAACACCTCTTCCACTTTGTTTTCAGACTGTTTTGACCAGTGTGAGTTTAGGAGCGTAGATTCCCCTTGGAGCCTGTCTGAGCTGCCAGGTGAGGGTAAGGGGGTTGTTCAGTGCGTTGTCTGAAACAGTAGATACACGAATCCTCTGCAAACTGGGAACAGCATTTCACGTAAAGCACTTCTTTTGTGTGTCCTGACTCAATGGTCGTCAGTTAATCGTAGAATCTCGTTCTCTTAGCTGTGTGTGGTCGGGAGTCTGCAGATCTAAATTCAGACTTCTAAAGAGCAGTAGGGTCTGTAGATAAAAGGCTCGATGCACATGCGAAACAGTGTGAGAACAATTTGTGCATTGTGCTTAGGTTGAGCTGTAATTACATTTTGTGACCAAGAGGAGGAAGGAAGTATCTTTTACAGTGTTGGGATTTGTGGTGCTTTTCATGAGTTTTGGCACTGCAACAGTGTTGGGGCTCTTTTATTGTGTACTGCAAATCTTTCCTAGACGAGAGTAATAAGGATGAAAGCAAGAAAACCGTGATATTGATTGCTTAGAAGAGAGCTGTGTGTGATAATCCATTCTAAATCAAATGATGATATACAATAAATAAACATTTAACATATAGAAAAAAAGCATTGAGATGTCTACACTTTGGTGAATTTAAAAGTGAAATACTCTTTCTGTGATACTGCATTTCCCTTGATTGTCCTATGTATAAATTGAAAATAATTGCTCCTAAATCAGTGAAATTATATTACAGCTCAACAAAAGGTGGGAATTAGCGTCTGCTACTTGTTTACTGGAGACCTGAAAAGTTCCAGTACCCGTTTTGAAGGCAGTGTATTTTGTGGTCTCACCATACCTGGCATTAATGTGAAGAGTTAAGAAACTGAAATTGATAAAAAGTGTCTATATAGCAATGAGTTCCAGATCTGATCAGGAGGAAGAGAGCTCGTGTGAATCAGGTTCCTACACTGAGAGCTGTAGGGCTACCAGTCTTCAGACATAAGTGGGTGATAGCTCTGAGAACAGGTTCCAGTTTAAAGCAAACACTGGCATAGAGGTAATCTTTGTTTGATGGCCCCATCCTTTCCACCTGGTAACAGAAAGTAGTATATTTAAACAAGCAGCTATTTGTCATAGTTTTTGTGAGTGTTTGCATGCATAGGATGATTTAGATTTTTATATACAAAATATGTGTAAATCAAATAACGTGTAAATTTGTGTGTATGTTCTTGTTTTTTGGTGATATCTACAGTAGCAAGTATCAATGTTGAACTCTATAGTTACTAGCAAGTCAACATGTAAAATAAATGCAACACTCGTACAAACATTCTGCTTACCGTTTTTATCCTCAGAAAAGTCCAAGGTTTTATTGCCTCTCTCAGCCAATGTATAATGACGCAGCATTTTCACTGCTGAAGAAGATAAATTTGTTATGCAAAATTTGATAATACTAATTAATCTACCTGTTTTCCTGAGTCTCTGCCCAGTTAGTGCGGTGTTGACATGGGGATAGGTGACCAAGCCTTAGGTGCCTGAACTTCTTGCAGTAAATCTCAAGAGCATACACAGGGCACATCAGGACATGGGTGCAATATGCAATAGATGTTATGCTTGTAGTATCTTGGACCTTATTTGAATAAAGATGTTGGAGGCTTTATGCCTTGCAGATTAAAAATGAGTGGAATGAATGAAGAATTGGACCGGAGTTGAATTAATTGTTTCAACACCAGCTTTCAAGTGAGGCTGGATTGAAATGACCCTGCTTCTGATTTAGAATTGTAAGAGTTTTTTAGAAAGCAAAACTCAAAAGTTTTGGGTCGAAAGTTACCATCTGGTTCATGGAGAACAATCCTGTGCTTTTGGCAATATCCACTGCATAAATACTCAGTAGTAATATGACTGGTGTAAAAATAGTTTGTCACCATATGTTAATGTCATGTGCTTCTGTGGATACAACCTCTAGGCTGCAGGTATGTGGCATTGGTAAAACAATGACACAGGCAGCAAATATGACACAGACCTGATCAAGGAAGGAACAACGCAGGTTTTACTGATGATATCTCCAGTATTCAGAAAGAATTGCACTAGTTTTTGTCACTGTAAAATACACATAGTATTAGCAAGACCCTTCATGGTAGCCTTGCCTTGTCATTTTTTTTCAGTGGTAATGCACGCTTTTTTGTACCAGAAAGGAAGAAACTAATTAGGTCCTTTTACAAGTACATGTGAAATACACAATAAATAAAATCTTATAAGAGTGCTACTTAAGGTTATAGTGTTCATCTGTCAGCCTCAGAAGAAAATTCCAATATAATCGCAGTACAATGAGTGCTTTATGTTATGTGACTAGCACAGGTATCATAATAGTTTTCCTTCTCTTGATATATCGGTAATTTACTGGATAGTGGCATGAGGTACTGATTTGTTTTATGGCTAAGAACGTAGAATAGTGTTAATGCTCCATATTCTTCAGACTGAAATGGTTTGGATGCCTTCTGTGTTTTATTGAGGTCTAGTGCTATATTTAAATGTGCGTTACCTAGCTGATTTATTGGCTTTTCATAACTGTGCCTGAACTGTCTCAAATACTCTCCTATCCCAAATCATTCAGTCTGTGTTATAGTCCCTTAGACACCAAGTCCTGACAGCTGCCTGTCCTGTACGATCATTTGTGCTTTTATTCTCTAATGGAAAGTGTAATTAGAGAGCAATGATTTAGCTTTTGTTTTGACATACACTTCAAACTTACAATACTCTTCTTTTTTCATCTGCTGCTGTCTTCTTATTCAAGTGTTATAAATATCTCTTACTTCTCTCCAGTTAACCTCCCAGCTCTCTGAGAGGTGGAATGCTGTGTCCATTAGCCATATAAATGCTTGTTGTCTGGGAGGGGAGAAGAAGAGTTATTTCACTTAGTCAGCCTAGTGTGGGAATTTGGAGAGGCAGAATGTAATTAATTATCAAGCCTGAATTTTGGCCAAGGCTCTGTTAGACTGAAAGTTACAGTTTATTAATTTCTTTCATTCTTGTGATGATAGGAGGAGCAGGAGGGAAACAATAGAGTGGGATTTTATGCTGGTATAAGAGAGTTTGGACTCTTACTGGGGCAATGTGTTTCAGTTGTCACCGTCTTAAGCTGGACTGCTTTATGTGGCTGTGGCAGAAGGTGGGGTGTAAAAATGATAGGACAGCTTCGAATGAAATGATTTGCAGGGAAAAAGTGGTTAATTATACATAAATCAAACTCACGAAAAAACAACCAGAGCATGAAAGAGCTACAGTGCGTGCCCTCTGCCTTTCACAGACCATTTCCAATTCACTTGCTGCTTTGTGTTGCTTTTCTGAGGCAATTCTTTTCGCTTTATGTGCATCAACACACATTTTGTCATAATTTGTTGATGGTAACTTTTGGGCCAGATCTAGCAACTCCCTAGCAGACTATTGATCAGTTAGATCAAGTAGAAATCAAGGAGTTTCAGCAAAAGTTATTTTGTAAGTGTATTTTATTTGGTTCCCCTGCTAGCTCTAGAGTTAATTTTTGTAGGGAAGAAGTAGATGACAGTGACAAGTAGTAAGACTGAATGCGTCCAGAACTGGGACTGACTTTGCCCTCTTCAAGGAGCTACTGGGAGGAATCCCGTGTGCCAGGGCTCTCGAAGGCAGGGGGGTCCATGAGTGCTGGTCGCTCTTTAAACAACACTTCTTCCATGCACAGGAGCAATGCATCCCCCTGAGAAAGA
>Ga0181612_148818_pt1 | contig 10183 bp, 2 predicted proteins | sample HoacroProtozoa21_FD_119630 | JGI IMG/M metagenome (GOLD analysis project Ga0181612, IMG submission 119630) | Hoatzin crop microbial communities from Cojedes, Venezuel. Combined Assembly of Gp0051906, Gp0051904, Gp0051908 | reverse complement strand
GTCCTTTCCAACCCTTACCATTCTATGATTCTATGATTCTGCGTTCTCTTCACTTAGCCACAGCTCTGATGTTCGTGGCAGTTCCATATACCACAACAAAGTAGCAACACTTCCTTCCACACTGATCTGTCTTGTTGCTGGGAATATAAGCAAAGCAGTAGTCACAGACACACAGTTATCATAGGCTCCAGGGACCGCTGAGGTGCCCGTCCTCCTACCACTGTCCTCCTCTGCTGCATGCCTCCAGGGAGATCTTATCTTCTGCAGCAAAGTCTTTGCTATTATTTCCTTTCCCTAGTTATTCCACATCATCTGGCAGAGATTGGAGACAAATAAAATATCTGTCCCTTTCATAGTTGTAGCTTAACTTGTGGTTTCTGTGCTTAGCGGAAGAAATAATAAATAATTTCAATAATTGAGTAGTCCAAAACTCTTTTTTTTTCCAGATTATTTGATAAATATTTCACTTCATGCTATATAAAATGTTTCATAAAGCCTGAAGGTAATTTTCCATTTTGCATTTTCAGTACGTGTACATAACATGCCCAGAGGGACAAGACCAAAGATCCAAATAAGTCCACTACTTTATCTCCACCAGAGTCCATACAGAGCTGGCTAGGCACAGTTGGTGAGGAGTGCTGTATGTATGGACGCTAGTGCATACATGGATGCAATATAGGAACAAGGCAAATATATATCTCACCTTTTCCCCGCTTAAAAACGTGCTTTAATTTAAGCCGTTTTAATTTAAAGACGCTTTTATATAAGAGTCCTCCTAATGTGAATGTGGTTTCAGTGTGTTAAGGATTTCTCTGCAGATTTCTCTTCCATGAGCTCATTCACGCTTCATTTAAACCTATACATATATGTGGCTGAAAGTGTAACACTCTGCAGTCACAGAAGTATATCAATGTTGTACCTTCCCATGATGTTTCCACCGCTAGGTTAAATTTATATATTCTACTACTTATGTGAGCTGAGCAGTTGTTTAATGTACATGTTAGTATTCCAAAGTGAATGAGCAAGCAGACGCCAGAAACCACTACCCAGAAACAGCTAATAGCTTAGGCTGTGTTGGCCACCTCAGAAGCACCTGCAATTCCAATCTCTTTTCTGAATCTGACTCATTAAGTGGGCATTTTCCTGAAGTACCATGGTGGGTGTGCTGGTTATTCACTACAAAGAGTGGAAATCATATTTTTTTTTTGCTTTGAAGTGATTTACTTCAGAACTTTTAAAAATATTTTCTTTGAGATTTCAAAAACTTGTTCACAATGCTTTTAGTCGATCAAAAATTGAATAGGAATTTGAACATAACCTGTGTTTTCTGAAATATTTTACCAAAAGAAGTCCCAAATGTATTATGCCCTACTGTTTATCATAGCATTGGACTGTGTCTAGCCATCCCTGCTTAATGACTTATTTGTCCCTTTCTTTTCCTATTTGTTAACCTGTCCACGTTTTATCAGTCATTGTCCACAATATTTTCTGGCTGTTAAAGGAATGAATCTTCGATTTCAATGAATCTCCTTTTCTCTTTCAACTTCTGTGCATTCCTCTTTCAGGTAGTATTTTTTTAGATTATGTTATGAATCACTGTTTACTGAATTTTTTCAAGGCTCCGTTGTCTTTTACCTGATGAAATTCAAAATAATTTTTTAAAAAGTAGATTTTTGTGAAATCCTCAATTTGTTAAATCCCAGTTCAATCAACTGGGGCAATGTGCAACAATATCTGCCACAGAAAGGGCAAACTGTTCTCTCAAAAACAGGGCAAAATGGCCTTTGTAATGCATTTTAGCAAAGTCTTTACTCCTAATGCACTAGCTTACTGAGGCGTGCAAAAGTCATTTCCACATTAATCTACACCCGAAAAGGCTTCTCTGATAAGACTTGGCCTCAGTCAGTAAATCCTTCTCAGCTCGTCTTAGTACTACTGCAAGGCTAATTGCACAAGCAACAATCACATATCTAGCCAGGGGATTGACTTAATTTTAAGCTCCTGTTGGACCTATACTGTTGCACAATTCAGTTTTTATTTTCTGTATCTAGAGTATTACATATTAAGTCCTGTGCTCAGTTTTTGCTGACTTTATATCTGATAAAAATGAAGCATTTTCCCCTCTTCCACATACATACACATGCACCTCCAATTATTAAGGCTAAATCCTTGTCCATCTGTCTATGTGAGCAAAGTCAAATTCTTTCTAGCATTTCCCTTCTAAATCACTTCACCACAATCACTCTGTGCATGGGGAGAGCAGCAGATTAAAAGGACTTCTCAAACTGGTGTTAGATGTAAATGCAAACGCTTTAACTAAAGTTAATCCACATCTTTAGATACCATTCACTGAAATGAGGCTTTGTAATGTTTCTGTGGATTATTTTATTTTTGATACAGAGTGAAGCAAGTTCTGTGTTACAGGAAGAGACTCAAGACATGAGATGCATTTGATTCTGAAACTAGAAGTTTGTAGGAAGAAAGGACTTTGTGTCTAATAAACAGAGTGCTGGGTTACAAACCACAATAATCAAAACGTTGTGACCACTGGGCCCAGGACAGTGCACTTTTTCCCTCTCCACTAGTCTTCCAGTATCAGAAAATGCAATTATTTAACATGATGGCTCTCCCAAAATATTGTGATCAGTATCATACACACAGGAATTATTTTTTTTTCTCTCTTTTTTTGAAAAACATATTTTTAATTTGTCTCTGGATATCTTTAGGTCATTCCTTTAATCGTTTCTCCACAAGTATGAAGACTTTTTATGTCTCAAAAACAGTGGAAATTTACTGGTTACTGTTGAACTCCTGTGGAGGGGATTAAGGAAAAATACCAAATATATCAAAATCAAGATAAATTTGTAAAGGCTGGCAACAATGATTCCTCTTCAGCTTGCCAGCTCTGCCACCTGGTGTGTGGATAGGAGCCAGAGGCCCTCACCTTCCAATACTAGAGGATGTGCCTTCAGGGACTACAATCATGGCTAGGACAAAACACAACTTCTTGCATCCCTTGAGTCCATGTGCAAATAGAAAGCTATCACCATGTCCTCAGAGACTACAATATTCTAACCAAGGAATAAACAATACAAACAGTGCCTGCTATGCATTCAGATGACAAAACACTTGATCTGTGCTTTCATGGCATTTTCCATCAGTCTGAAGGCCTGTCTGACTTTCTTATTGGACCTGAGCTCACCCTTAAATCTTATCTAAGAAGAATGACAGCAAGCCATCAGAGGCATTTTATTACTCCTCTGTACTTTCACAGTATCTGACACAAAACTCTTACACAAGAATACTATAAAAGAGAGTGTAGTTTGGCATTATCTTGACAGTTGAGGGTGTACAAGAATTGGGTGAACTTGCCATCCCTTGAACTGCAGAAAGGAGAGTCTCAAATGCTAGTATGGATGTGCAAGAATCTTTCCAGGCTAGGCTGCACCTAAGTAACAGTGTTGTCAGTCCATTAGATAGAAAATGTTCTTCATCACTACAATTTTATACATAATGTAGTTACCAAACGGTTGATGCTTGTGAACTATTACCCAGCTAAATGTGATTTATGTCTAACATTATTACATTGTCTAATGAATAATATGGAAGCAGGAAGGATAGAACACGTGAAGTCAACAACTGTTGCCTACTGCAGTCATTTCAGAACAAAAATTTTGAGTCTGCCTTTTTTCTGCCGCTCTGTAGCAGGTCTGTGGCTATAACTGAAATATAGCTTTGAAACAAACAGATGTACAGAACTCAGAACTGATAGTAAATTAATGTGATTAATGTAAATATAGAATAAATATTAATAGAAATAAATATCAGGGCATACGATTTCATGCTGTATAGCCTCAGGAGATGAAATATTTAACTGGTTTATTTTCTGTAGTTTAAATAATATTTTTTCACCCGCTGCTCAAATGAGTTGTGAGAATTAATTAATGTCTGCTTGACCTATAGATTGCTATAAAATGCCAAGTTTTATGAATAGTTCTCGATTATGGATTTTTCATAGGGCTTTGCCTTCATTGTTTTTCATTCCCATATCTACAGCATATTTTGCAGTGTTTGCTTTACTATTTAAAACTTTGTTTCACTGTTTGCATGTAGCTACAACTACTACAGATGTTCATATGCATATATCTCTACTAAAAAAATTTAGTTTTTCTCCACATGAAAAGAGATTTGTCTTTTAATTCAAGTCATACATGCCATGTGTGCATACATGCCATACATATATACCCATTCTGTGTTAGCCATGTTTCACAAGGTAGCCTGAATTTATGCAGAAGAATGTTCGTCTCCACAATACCAAGTCTTGAACCTAAGTTCTGCCCTCCACAGAACATGCCTGGAGAAAAAGTAATTCACACAGACACAGTATTCACATGTATTTTTAGGTACATCAGGCTCACAGAACATGTCATGGAGAAACGACCTGCACACCTAGATCTTGTATATTAAGACTGAGAATTCCTGTACTGCAGCTGGTTTTACTTTGACATGGGATGCAGAATCTCACAGAATGACAAAGTGGTTAAGATTGGAAGGGACCTCTGGAGGTCATCTTGCCCAGCCCTCCAGCTCAAGCAGGGCCACGTAAAACAGGCTGCCCAGGACCATGTCCGGATGGCTTTTGAATATCTCCAACATTGGAGACTCATCAGAGACAATCTCACTGGGCAAGCTGTGCCAGTCCTTGGTCACTCTCACAATAAAAAAGTGTTTGCTTATGTCCACATGGAACTTCATGTGCTTCGGCTTGTGCCTGTCACCATTGGTCCTGTCTCTGGGCACCACTGAAAAGAGCCTGGCTCTGTCCTCTATGCACCCTCCCTTCAAGTATTTATATGCATTGATCAGATTCTCCCTGAGTCTTCTCTAGGCTAAACAGTCCCCAGTCTCTCAGCCTTTTTTCAGAGGAGAGATACTCCAGTCCATTCATCATCTTTGTGGCCCTTGGTTGAACTCTCTCCAGTATGTCCACGTCTCTCTCATACTGATGAGCTCAGAATTAGGTACAGTATGCCAGGTGTGACCTCACCAGTGCAGAGTGGAATGATCACCTCCCTCATATCTCTCATTCTTCTGAGGAAAATTCTTTAAAATAATAGCAAGAAGTAAGAATAGCAGTAAAGATGCAAATGTGTAGTTGTAAATTCAAAGTCTAGAGCTGTTTCCTTCTCTTTTGACTCTAGCTGATAAGCAGGGAAAAGCAGCTGCCAAGCTAAACTGAGACTCAATAGAGACCTTATAACTGAAGACAGAATTTTAAGGCAAACTAAGAGGAAAGCTGCAAGCTCCCAGTAAACATGAACTGAGATGAATTTTTCTGTTCTGTTGTTGAGAAATGCACCTTGCAAATGGAACTGAGTATTAGTTCAGATGAAATTTATTCTAATACAGTAGAAGAAATACCTTCCACACAGCACAGATTGTTCCAATCCATAAAAAGCTAGGAGCCTGGCTAAAATAAGAAAAGATTCATATCAAGCAACTGACTAGATAAACAAACATTGTAGACTGCTGCAGAACAGTGTAACGATACTAAAATATAGATACACTCTATAAAAATTGCATGATGGAACTCCGTTTCCATCTCCCATCACTTTGTGTGTAAAGTGTTCCCTTATAGAGTACAGCCAGCAGTAGCAAAGGAAGACCTCATCCCTGTGTTTCTAAAACCACTAGTACAAATATTCTCATCTAGTACCCTTTTCCCCAGGGCCTCGGCCTTTTCCTAGCCTTTCGTCTCTTTGTTCTTCTAAGCTGCTCTCTTGGTCTTGATGCTCAGCAATGAGACCCTAAACAGGTATTGAAAACAGCTAATAGAGGAAGCTGGAAGGAGACACAGGCACATGCACTGGTGGTAATATAGACTGGGGGGACCTGGGAAGAGTATGACATCTTCTTATGTTTGCATAGTCTTTTAAATAATACTTTATACAATGCAGAACAGAATTACTTTGTTGGATGCCACTCCCTATGTATTAGTAACTTTAACCTTGCACTTTAGAGCAGTTGTATTTTTCGATGTTTTGCTTGGTTTTTAAAATGTAACGTGTCTTCAGACTAGCAGGTATCCACATGGAAACCAGGAATGTTTTCAGAAGGTCTGGAAAGTCCTATGGGAAAAAAATGCTACAATTTTAGCATTTTTTCTTTGTGTTCAATTAAGTTCCATTCTTAGGGATTATATTCAAAAACTTCTTTCTCCACTGCCATGTTTATCCCATGGAAGAACAGTATCTGATTGTGATGTTTCATATGTTCTCCATGCTAGTTATGATAACTCTTTGTATTCCCATGATGCTGGGAGTCTTCTCACTGACCTCAGCTATAGTGGGTTACTTAGAATTATCTTGTCAGTCAAAAGAATTCCATTTAGGAACCTCAATATAGCTTTAAGACCTTGGCTTCAGACACTCAGGCTTAAAATCTATTAAAATGCAAACAAACTAATTTTTGGTCGCATTTTGTTGATGCCTGGCAAGTCTGTTGTATTAACCAATGGCTGAAGGAAGTTTGTTTTGAACATGTGTTTTGTTAACACAATAGGGAAAAATCCATTTATTTTTGACAAATTTACATAAGCCTAAGAGTTTTATTTATTCTATTACAGTCTCCCATTTTTTAAATTTACATTCAAAACACCCTGTAAAAAAGAACTAGACCCTGATTCCCACTCATTTCAATATAGCTAGCTATGCATTTGGAAACAGCATGAATAGGAACCCCAACTGCAAATTAGAAGTATAAAAAGCAATGGAGCTTGTACCTCCTTAAAGTATCTCTACTGAGATCTCTGAAAGTATATAAGGACCTGCTCTGAATTACTCGTGTCCAGCAAAATATATTCTCATATGAACTGTCTAATGATGTCTTTCTGGTAAATCTGATTCCAGAACAAGAGTACTGAGTTGCCATCACTGACAGCATGAATGCTTTCAGTCCATTTCAGTGATAAATCAAACAAATGAGCTTAAAGCAACTACAGTAGATTATAAGCCTTCATAAAGTCACCAAATTTTAGTATGAGATAACTCAGAAACAACTTTAGAAATCATGCCTTATACCACTTAGCTAGATTTTCAAGGTCATGTCTGTCAAAGTGCTGAGTTTCATTATATTTAGAAGTCGTGAACAGGGCTTTAGGGGAATGATCCTTACTAAAATCTGTTTTGGGGAAAGCTGCCGCTAGTGAACGGGGTTTGCCTAGCACAGGCAACTGGCTAGTTGTCATATGCTGAATAAACATTGTGAAAACTACCTAGGTATTTACAAATTATATTTGCAATGAACTTGAAAGCAGAAGTTCTCTGCTTGTTCGTGTTGGGTCATTTACTACTGTTACACATCATCATTTGGTTAAATTTTCTCACTAGAAAACAGGAAAAGTATAGATTTCTAATCCTTATCTATGGAATATGTTTATGGACATGCACATATCGCTAGATGCGGCAGCTCTACAGCCAAAAGTTCTTACAACCAGGAGAAAATATTTGACTGATGCCTATCAACTCCAGCGTCACTATTTGAAAGAACTTACTACCATGAACCGCAGTGTTATCAGCTGGAACTGTTTTTTATCCTGCTAATAGAGACTGAAAGTGAAATATGTGGACTTGGCTCTTCTCTGATTACGTTGCTGTTGGCACTACAAAGAAAAGCACTACTTGACAGATTAAATATACAGGCTGCCTCTAGAAGCTACTACAAAGTATATTATTATTTAATATTTCTCTCTGGTATTGTTTTGAGGCCCTGGCCAGGACTGCAAGGGTCTTTAAAATCATTTTTTTAAAAAGTGTGTACTGACATGAGGAGAATATCTGTGCATTAAGACTACAACCAAAATAGACAGAACATGCAAAAAGAACCGGAAGACAACAAGAGTTGTGCAACATCACATAGCAGAACAGTTTTAAATCCTGAAACGGCATCAAGATATGCAGAGAACTTGCAGAGTTCCAGTTGAGGGGAATGAAGTTTCCAAAGTTTGGAACAGCCACTAGGCATTGCTTTAATATTAAACACATTTGATTGGTCCAGAGATATAGATATACGAATTCTGTAGCACCTGTTTATTTTTCTGGAGATGATTACAGTATGTACAGTATGTGTTATATGAGACATCTCAAGCAACAATCAATACAGGAATGGGAAAAAATTTATTGGGTGCCATCTCTGAACTACACATTAGGTACGTTACAGCCCTAGATATATGAATTGGGTGGTTTTGTAACAAGACTATTTAGAATAGATGTTATCCTTCTCTTCAGATATGACCACGCAAAGTAAAAGTCTTAGTTAGGATTTTGATTGTTTAATATGTACAGTATGTAGAGCAAAGTATATACTAATTTTTTTCTTTCCTGTCTTTTCAGAACTAAAGGATATTGGATGCAGCCTGTGGCATACACACAGTCTAAATCTATTTTTGTTGCAGGTGGCACTGAGGATTAGAATCTCTTAGGATGTGAAGTTATGCCTATGCCATTATAAAGTAACAGGTTTATACCTTTGTACATCTGAGAAGGCAATGTCCCTTAATCTGTGGAATGACATAACAACAGTGAAATAATGTGGCCAAATGTCACTAGTTAACACTCCTGTCCCAACCACTGATTAGTCCTCTTGTAAGGCTCCAGATACTTCACCCTGCTAAATGTTCTCTGAACATTCTTCACAGCTGCTGTAGTCTAACCCAGACCACAAAAATTCAGGTGAGAGAGGAGCAGATAGAAAATAAATTTCTTCTCCTCCTGCTTCCGCACAGAATCCAGACCTTGTTCATAACCTACTCTGACTCTCTTTTCAGGAGAAAACATTTCAGCAGACGGAAGAGTCAATAACAGTAAATTTTCTTTTATATATTATTTTTATTTTTACCTGGGTCATGCTTTTAATTAGCAAGATATTCATGATGTGTCTTACGCATTACCATAACATAAAAATAAACTATAACATAAAAACAGGAGATCAATTTTTATGACCGTGTTAAAGGAAACCTCATTGAGTTGTGTGCTGTGTTTTAATTTTTGTAACATAAGAAAAAGTCTGTGGATGCTAACAAGGAACACCAGAGCTCCATTACAAAAATGAAAATAAAAATATGATGTGAATTACCACTAAATTAATGACACTTTATCAGTAAGTTCACAGCTCTCAAGAAATCAAACTTTACTACACTGAACCAGATAAACAGAGACACATTTGTTGTAGGTGTTTATTTCTGGAAATGTTTGATATTTATTCTATTATCATTGTGTTTTTGGTGTTATTCTGCATCACTGCCTTCTTCATCTCTGATTATAGAAGGTTGAGAGGGTTGCTCATGACTGAACACGGAATAGTATTTAATCTATTTATTCCAAATTTGCATAAGATTTTATACTTCTGTTCTCCTGTGCAATGAATTTAAGGAAGAAGAAGAGGGTTAAAAAGCCTGTTCAAGATTAAATGCCGTTTTATTTTCTTCATCACAGTAATGAATCTTTGCAAATTTCATGTGGTAAGACAGGAATAGGAGCAACCTTATCTACTTACTTCCTCTTTCTAAATGTATACCTGTACACACTGTATATATAACACACGCTGTAATGTATATCTATTGTGCACATAGCTGTGTGTGTGAGTATTGGGGGAGGAATTAGCATTAACTAAGAATGAAATATTAAGTTTCTCAAATGTCGAAAGTTGAAGTAGTTCCTCAGTTATTGACTAATTCACAATGTATATTTTGAGTATGATTCTCAAATGTTACTGGTATCAGTTTAAATCCGTTCCTGTGAAAGGTAAGGGAGAAATTTCCAAAAGCTGTCATAAGAGTCTTTATATTATTACACATACAGTAGTATGCAGTGGTAATGGACAATATTGGTTGAGAACTAATTTTTTTTCCCTTAAAAGGTTAAAAAATTTTACACCGCCAGAATGATCATAACATTAAAACAGGCAAAAAAAACCCAAGCAAAACCCAACCCCCTCCAGCCCTAAGCTCCCATAAAAATGCTATAAATGTTCATGGCTAGATTAATTCTTTGACTAACTCTTAGCAACAAGTCTGACTTTTACAGTTAAGTTGGCTGCAAACTTTAAATGTTTTATTAATGGTATCATTTCTATGGAAGATGTTTTTTTAAAATCTGAAAGGAAGTAAACTGAAGCTATTTGGTTT
>Ga0181612_124223_pt1 | contig 10183 bp, 8 predicted proteins | sample HoacroProtozoa21_FD_119630 | JGI IMG/M metagenome (GOLD analysis project Ga0181612, IMG submission 119630) | Hoatzin crop microbial communities from Cojedes, Venezuel. Combined Assembly of Gp0051906, Gp0051904, Gp0051908 | reverse complement strand
GGATGGGGCCAAGCTCTTTTCAGTGGTGCCCAGCGACAGGACAAGGGGCAATGGGTACAAACTGAAGCATAGGAAGTTCCGTCTGAACATGAGGAAGAACTTCTTCCCTCTGAGGGTGACGGAGCACTGGAACAGGCTGCCCAGGGAGGTTGTGGAGTCTCCTTCTCTGGAGATATTCAAGACCCGCCCGGACAAGGTCCTGTACAGCCTGCTGTAGGTGACCCTGCTTCAGCAGGAGGGTTGGACTAGATGACCCACAGAGGTCCCTTCCAACCCCTACCATTCTGTGATTCTGTGTGATTCTGTGATTCTGTGATTGCTGTGATATCAGTTGCATTAATCAATTAACAAATAGTGCTTTCATCTTAATAAGAAAGAACAGAATAATCTCAAGAAGAAATAGCATGCTATAATATAAACAGCCAGATAGCTATCTCTTTGTTAAAACAGAACAGGGTAGAGCTCTTCATACTTTTTCTAAAAATATGGTTTTGGTTTAAAACAATAAAAATGAAAATTAAATGGAAAGGATCACTGAAAGCACTTTTTTTTTCATGACTGATGCCTTTTCTGCAGCTGCAAGCACATTAATTTCTCCATAATCTCTAGCAGTGCAGAAGAAAGAGAGCCTTGAGGTGAAAGGTTACCTACATTTATAATGTCAGGCACTGTGACTGGTGAGGTAAAAGGTAAACGGTAATTTTATCATTAGCGTGCCTGACCCCTTGCCCCACCATATCTCATAGGAGACGTTAAGAATGGCTTACCTGTCAAGACACAAACACTTAAAGGTCAATGCGCACAGAAATCTTCAAGAGCTTACAACTGAATTGCTGACACCTTTTATTATCACCACTTAAATAAATGATTCAAGTGGCAAGACAAGGGTAAGATTGGTTTAATGTCAAGATTTACACTTGGAGCATTATGTTTTAAACTCTGACTACACAGATATGATTTTTTAATTCTAGAAGTGTATGAACAATGAGGTGGATTTCACACAATTTACAGGAGTTCAAATATATATTCCTCTTTTGCAAAGCTCTCCAGCACTGCACGAGAAGGAAGTTTTGCTGTCATTGGAGCAGTGAATTCAGATTCCTGGATCCACTATCATCCTAATGCATGACGTTAGAAAACTCATTTGACCTCTGTGCATGAGAAGTGGACAGTTATGACATAGGAGGATGGGAGGATATCTTGCAACCTAATCACAAATTTTTTAAACGCTTGCTACACTTCGTTGTCACTTAATGAAGTAACTGGGTAAAGATCCTTTCCTCTTTTTCTATGTTGTTCTCACATTGAAAATCTCTGAAGTGTGGACATGTCAGAACCAGGCTTTGGAAGAAAGCCAGGGTTCACCCATGCATGCAATATCTACAGGATCAACAAGTGTAATTCTAAAGGGTGAGTGTAATTTACTCCTGACACTATGTACTACACCTCCTGTTGTTATTAAAAGGGCCAGTCAGTTATACAGGACCCCTGAGCATGACCCGCTTAAGGCTGGTGCTCTGTAATGCAGAAGCAATACTTTTGTATTGCTGCTGTAATGGACAGTCAGATAGCAGTGGTGTGTGTTGATCAGGACAGAGAAATGGATCTGTCTCCAGTTCTGCTGCTCATCAGACACTGAGTAAGTCAGTCATTTCTGAGTGATGGTAATTCAGCTTTAGAGAGCTCTCACAGCAAAACAAAGAAATGTGAAGCAGAATGGAGCAAGGTGGCTTGTGTTACCTGAAAAGCAGACCTCATTCCTTTGTGCTGAACAGGTTCATGATTTCACGGTTCTGTAAGATCTCCTACATTTAAACCCCCTTTCTTATTGTTGTTACATTTCTTGGTATTTCCAGCCAGACCATACCAAAACTTGTGCAAGTGATTTGTGATTCCTTGTGCAAGGAAGAAGGTATGTTCTTTTGGGAGGGCTGTCAATGGTGAAGTGAGAGGAAGTAGGGTCAGTTTGGCACTGATGTTTGGTTAGGGACTGATGTTGCTTGAATGGTGAATGGTTTGAGATTAGTATACGTTAAAGGTGCCACACCAAGAGGATTATAATATTTAATCAGTAGAGGATACCCTGAGCATCCACCCTTACAAAGTAGCAATATTTTTAGTTTGACAACTACAAACACAGCAACGGATTATTAGCATGTGATGCAAGCCCTTCTGCATCTGTATCTCTTTTGACCTCACCACACAATAATCACTGTTTTCATTAATTTGCTGTCCTTTGCCTTGTCTCCATCTACTCCATCTCTCCTCAGAAATAATATATTCACTTCCTTTGACTCAGTGACCTTCAAATTTACTTCTCCGGGTAATGTTCCATATACTTTTCCCACATATTTCATGAAACTTCTTCCTGAAACAGCTGCATACCACTGAAGCTATCAAATGAAAAGCTTCATTTCTCCTTCCCACATATCACCTGTATCACTAGCACATTATGGTGCTTGCTTTTTTTTCCTGTGTTTTTTTGCTTCTGGCATCTTGTTGCTCTGCTGCATAAAGACGTAATGCAGTATTAAAAGAAGATTAAATTAGAACAAAAAAAAAAAAAAGGGGGGTGCCCAAAAAACACTTAGTTTCCTTTCATATTTAAAGAAACAATGATCAAAAACAGCGAGTGGAGTGAAAGTACAAACAGTGTTTATGAAAAATAGATTTTTCATAAAAGCTCCTGTCATCCAAGTGCATTGCTAGGAACAACCACAAGTGAGACACAGATCCCTGGTTGTTTGCACCACAGCAATACTTACAGAGAATTAAGTCATTGCTACAAGAGGGTGCACCTACTGAGTGCAAAACTCAGGACAGACATCTCTTCCACTCCTATTTTTGAGCAAATGTCTCACTTTTTGTTTTTAATCTACAGTGTCCTACAATAAGAGATCCAGTCATAAGTGACTTTCTTTGGTTTCATTGCTGTAACATAATTCTATTTGGAAACATATCAGTAAATGTTGCCAAAAGGCTGTAATCTCACTTTGCCTTTCACATTTACAAAATGAGAGAGAATGTTGCACCTGCAGAGGGCTTCTAGGTATACAGCTGAAATGCAGTTTAGGACAGCATTTTTATGTTCTTTATTAATAATCCTCATTTATTGATGACGATAGTAATAATATTACTATCACTACTACTACTAATACTACTGAAAAATGTGAACCTCAAGGACCCTAGAGATTGCTAAGTATCTAATTTCTACTGAAATGCAGTATTTCATACTTATTTGACATTCTCTGTTGAAACTGCTTGCTGTCTGAAGGCAGGCACTTCGGGAGAGAAGAGAAATGACCATCTATTAAAGTCCTCAACAGAAATAGGAAGGGACTCTAAATCACTTCACACTTTAGGAAGGTTCTTCTAAGGCTTGAATGATCTTGAACTTTGACTGGTAACATGAGACAGTAGGTTCTTCAGTTTATTGCAAAGCATCTGCTCTACCCAATAATTCTGCATCCTTGGCTAGCATCCCTACTAGGGTGTTTTCCATCATTGCTGCCTGCACTGGAGGTCCATCACTGGAAGATAAAAAGCAATGAGAGCACTGGTTTCACACAGCCCTGGTATATTTAGTGCCACAGCATGTAATGTTATTAAAGCAGGGTTCTGCGTGACAAGATGCCTAAAACTTTACCAACCAGTGGCACCTTCTCCACAGGAATACCTGACTGCATACGCAGGACATAAACAGACATTCATATGCCAGAAGTATCCAAGATTTCACTGGAGCAGACCTCGACTGAACCACAGATTTAACTATGACTAACTTTACACAAGGAAGTTATATCAGTGGGACTTAAACTTAGATTGACACCTAAGCACTTAGCTGAGTCAAGGATGTAATGAGTGAAGTGCTAGAATCACAGCTACCATTTCATAAAAGGAACCATATAAAAATATATACCTTTGAAGGCAATTAGAGTTTTCTACCTGCAGAGCTGCTTTTATGGAATTTAATGCATAGAACAAAGCTGTGTGAAATGCAGTCTGTTTTGCCTTCCATTAATCTTGTGTGTCAAAAACTTCTGTACTATCTTAGACTTAACCATGAGTGATTAAGATATTGTAAAATTGTTTATAACCATTAGAAAAATATTTTCACTTTCTTACCTGACCACCTGAGGAAGACACCTGGTAGTAATAAAATTATTTTTACTACACACCATTCAGGACACAAGAAAAATAGAACACCTTCTTTTTTATGCAAGTATTATACAACTGTGCTTAAGCAAAACATCTGTTATGCCTCACCGAAATCAAACAGCCACTTTTTTATGTTGCTTGGTTGTTTTTCTTGTTTGTTTGTTTTGAATTATTTATTTTCCATACCACCAGAAGGATGCAAAGAGTAAACAACAGGTGAGATCAGTCTATCAAAAACTCCAAAAACTCAAAGAGATAGGCTTTCTTGGTTGCTTATGATGCACAGCTATTTCTTTTTGGACCACCTATTTGAAATCTGATTGTGAACACGCACAGAACGTGCCACTGCCTCTGATACTAACTGGTTTCTTGCACACGTGGAAATAGACTACACTCAATATGGAAAGTAAGCATTGCGTTTCTGCTCCTGCATGGATGTTGACCTGTTAGATAACAGAGATTCTGGATTTGTAGTAAGGTGCTGTTGATGGTACACCTGCTACTTACAGGTGGAACATGACAAAATATATCCAACTCTTCACCTTTTCCCTACAGAGAAGGACAACAGATCCATTTGCATCTCTCCACAAAGCTGGAATATACTGCTCTGACCATTTCCAGGACATGAAAGAAGGCAGAGCTGCCTGGGGTCCCGTTCAGTTTTATATCTGCTGATACATGCTGCCATAACCTCCACCTTGGCATAAAGCATATCTCATTCTGTATACACAAGGAAGTAAAATTGAGAAAACTCTGGGCATTCTGAAACATTCTTGAGGGACCTGATATTCCATTTCAGGATCAGGCCCCTCTTTCTTTTTCTGTGTACACATATACTAATACCATGTGAGTACCAATCACAGGTATCTTGATGTGAAAGTATCCAATGCTTGCTTTTCCTCAATGTAGAAGTGCAAAACAAGGGTGCAAAGGAATGGAGCATTTGGTCCCAGAACTTCAGGATGATGATTGCTCTTAAACATGGTTACAAGGCTTTCAGGTACCTCTTTCCTCCATGCTTCTGCTTCCCCACAACACACTTTGCCATGCGCATTTGTGGAATCAGACCTCAGCGCAGTGGAGACATGCAGTCAGACTAATGTATTCTAATACTTCCTAACACACCAGTTGTTCTTTGTTGTTTTGTTTCTTAATGATGTCCAAGTGCAAAATATGTAGGAAACCACGTGTGAATTGTGGTTATAGTGTTGTCCTCTAAGAGACACACACAGGCAGGAGCATTTTTATGGGAGAAAAAATGAAAATCCAATTTTCCACTACAAAACAGGTGCACTCAGATTTTCAAAGTACATCGCACTTGTCTCTCTTGTTTATTTAATCTTAATTTATTGGATCAAGACAAAGAATAGTACAGTTTGGTTTTCTGGCATGTTCATGTCCACTGCAAAAAGAAGGTCATTGCATTTGGGTACTAATCTACCAGTGCAGTAAGCCGTGATTAAAATGTCTTGGTAATGTTCTCAAAAAAGCACTACAACTGCTTGAATTCATATCCATCCATGGCCAGAGAAGAGGAAATGCTAGTCTGGTTTGGTTAAATAGATATAAACTTCTTCCACAGTCAGTCAGCTAGAGCAGCAGCCCTGCATTTCAGCGAGCTAAATAAAAAGATTGCCTGGGGTCAGGATAAAAGCAAAGGTATGCAGGGCTGTGAAGTAGTTTTCGCCATTATCATTTCACTTCAGAGGACCAAACAGAGCTCTCAGCAGGGATCGGGAGTAACCTCGGCTCTGCTTACAAGTTTCTTATGCCTCTAATTTTAGTATAATGTTCACCAAGAAAGTGAGGGGTTAAACAAGGAGGATAACTGAGGGGTGGAGGGGTGTTTTGGCTTTGTGCTATGCTTTAATTCTGTCAAGGAGTCTGAGCTTTGGATAGATAAGTAGGGAGGGATGGAGTCCTTAGAATAAAGCGGAGGTACAATGCAAAAAAAGATATTCCTATTCAACTTCTGGGTGAAGTTCTGTGTGCCTGAGCCACGCTTCCGCTGCTGCCCCTGCTGAGGCTTCTCCTCTTTTTTTCATAATCGTCCCCGTTATGAGTCTTTGTTCACAAAAGTGGAAAACACGGAGGGCTCTAATGATGCATTATCACAGGTCAGAGAATGAACCACATAAATCTCCCTGGCATTTGCCTCCACACAATATCTCGAAAAGGACAGCAGCATTCCTTAAAGACGCCGCTTTTCCCCAGTCAAAGACAGCTCCGCAAAGCAATGTACCTGTGGGCTCTGGCCAGGAAAATCACCTTTTCCTCTCACTACTCCTTGGACAGCCCTGACCTTGTCTGCTTTTCTTCAGTCTCCCGAGTTCTCTGTAATGAAGAGTAGAATTCTTTTGTACATCTGGGACTAGTAGCTTTTAAACCTAAATTATTTCTCAGCTGCAATTACAGTCAGGTTGTCATAAACATGCAAGCAGTGCAGTACAGAGAGGAGAGATGCCTTCACTGTAAAAGCCATTTTGAAAGCAGAACTTCAGTCTAATTTAAAGACGTTATTGTTGTTATTGTTGGTGACTGATGGAGCTGTCTTTGAAGACCACGTCAGTTCTGCAGTTGGCTTAGTTTCAATCAACGGAAGAGAAACCTGGATTGTAGAGAGGAGTGAGAGTAAGACTATGTATAAAATGCCAGTAAAGAATGGCAGCTGAGTTCTTGTCATGACAGTATGATGGCAGTTCAGTGAAGCAATTATGAGTTTCTCATAATACTAATGAAAGTAAAGATTTTCTAAGAAATAATAAGGTTTACTACGTATTACACAAATTACCAAGGATAGAATAGAATAGAATAGAATAGAATAGAATAGAATAGAATAGAATAGAATAGAATAACTTTGCCATATACACCAAGAAGAAACTACTTTTTTAAACAAAGACCATTGTATAGGTTGTCTGGTGTTGTAAATGGAATAGCAGCACCACTGAAGTCAATGCGCTATTTTAGACCAGCTGAGTATTAGAAATTTTCAGGTTAATTTATGATGTCTTGCTTCACATGTACAGTACACTAGTGCTGACATTCTCATTTTGTAGGAATCTAAATCCCCTTTCCTTGCACCCTGCAATGGAATGACTGGCTGTACACGGGAAGACAATGGTGAATTGGGCACTAGATGAATACTTGTGATACTGCCATAATAATGGCAGTTGTTCTTAGGACACCACTGTCCGCATGGGACCAAATGCAATACTTGCAGTTCCTACTGCCTTTGAGTCATCCATTGTTACACGTTTGTATTTTAATACATAATCAAGTGTAATTTAACTGGAAGCCCATTCACTTGCAAAGCAAAAAGTCAGTGCAAGCAGCGCTGGCCCCCAATGTGCTACTCATCCTGTTATTATAACTGGACTCACAATAGACTCAGATTGTATGTTTAGCGAATATGGCTTGTGCAGACCTTCTTCCCCTCCATCCTGATAACGGCCCTACAGTCCTCATGAGCATTCCGGCAGACCTTAACAAAATCATTTTCCCATTCTCAATTTCTTTCTGTCATTTTGACTACCTAACTATAGAAAGACTAGTAAATAGGAGCCAATAGCCACAGGAAGTAGTAAATTGGCACATGAAGGTTGTTCTAGATATGCTGGTTTGTGTGTGTGTTGCAGATGTGAAATCAACCACAAGATAGAAAGCCACAGTGGATGCGGGTGTAGAGCTATCTTTTTCAAAATGAAATCCCATTTATTTTGCAGAAAACTCATTAATTTGTTTCTCTCTTGCTTTACTTGTGCTTCATCCTGCTCCCTGAAGAACAGTTTTGCAGCTGTTAACATAAGCAGTATCTTTCCTTCTATTTCTAGACTAAAGATTGCACATATGTCTTTTCTAGGTGTTCTCAGAACAGCATATTTTCTCATCATGATGCCTCTAGACTGACTATCAATCATTTTCCATCAAGCTCAATTTTTACTTATGATTCTTAAACAAATTCATCTAAATCACAAAACTATTTGTGGTGGTGATCTTCAATCTACTTATTTTACATTCTCTTTCATGAACAGTCAGATCTGGTGATCAAAGGCTCTTAATTGGTCCCTTGTTAAAATAAAACTCTTTGGGTTTTGGGCTTTGACTTCCTTTGCATTGCACTCACAGGATTATCTTTCTTTTAGTTGTACAATATTATAAAGCCATTGTATATAGTTAGTTCCAAAGCAGAACTGAAAGCTCTTTTTCAGTGTCTTGTGCCTTCTTGCAACGCCAGTAGGAATGAAGTTGCTCTGTAGACCCTAACATGCTAATCTTACTGGCTTTTTCACAAACAGCTATGAGATACTTTGTGTGAATAATAATAATAATAATAATAATAATAATAATAATGCTTATCTTGAATTTGCATTGCATGATGCATCTCTCTCCCTGCAGAATAGCAGGTTTTGCTAATCAGTATTTCATGACAGCTCTAACTTCATGTAAACACAGCAAGGCGTCAACTGAAAGAAGGAGCCTTTGCACAATGACTTTAAAGTATATACACAATGAAGTTAAGTGTACATAAATGTCAGCAAACACTGGTGAATCTGAAATCTGACACAAAGCAGACACATGGAATTCTGCATCCACAGCTGATGGTAACACAGCTGACTCCATGGACAAGAACGACATCTGCTGAGGAACCTCCAGTGACGGATATCAAGATGGACATTTATCACCTCCAGTGATGGACATCAAGATGGACATTTATCTGTTGAGAACTTGGAGGGAGAAGCAGATTAGAGAAAAGGGTTAGAGAAAGCACAAAAAAATGAGTCTTTGTGCACACAGCTAGATTAACTGCTGCTTCCAAAGCAGTTTGGTTAATACTTCTCCTAATGAAGACCTAGGATAATTTCCAAATCAAGGAATCTCCAGGATGTGGCAAACGAATCAAACAAAAAATATTTTTCCAATGATGAACAAGTTACCAAGTAAGAAAAAAAGAAAATTTCCATCATCTCCAATAAGATTGTAGAATTCTAATTGCTGAAATTGCATCTAGCTCTCCTATTCAGCTGTACCACCTCCTAAAAAAGCACTGCTTCCAGTTTTCATTGCCTGCATTCTTTTTATCCCTGTCATCATGTTCTCATCAGGTTTATCAAAAATGTGGCAAAACCAACCAGCCTTCCACCCAGGAATATAAAAGTGCTGATCATACAAGTGTTTTCTGAGACTCTAGGCATAGCTGATAATAAAATCGTGCCTTGTACAACAATGTGCTTTGTACAATAAAGTTACAGCCATTTTATTATTGACTCCAGTGCCTATCAGTAATGGTAAGATTAATATAATACAAAAATATGTACCTAGGCCACATTTTTTTACTTAACAGGACTGATGCTTAGTTTAGCTGTATCTTAAGAGTGTGCCTAACATGAAGTGTGAAACTCATCTAATTCAAGTTCACAGAGTCCCCCACTTGTTCAATGACTTTTGCTAAATCAGGACTTGAATACAAAATCCTGTCTTTTTAGGCAAAATGAAGAAACCCTGACAACAGTTTAGGGAGCTGTTATCCTGCCATTCCTACAAATTAATCTCATGAAAATACTTTGCCTGTTTACCATTCTTTCTTTTACATCAATTTTCTTACAAGTCTGTTGTTTTTGCCAACTCCTCTGGATTATTGAGGCATATGTAAGAACAGATAGAATGGAAATACGCTGTAATAAAAAAGTAAGGGCTTGAAGACAGGAGCTTTCCCTTCTTGCTTGCTAGCAAGCATGAGATACGCTGTCATTGTTTGGTAAATAAGAAATTAATGCCATAAACACCAACATTCTCTTCAAACAGTTAAGAGTCATCTTTGGTATGCAGCATAAAACATTCACTACAGTTCGAGGTGCAACACTGCCTTTTTGTTTCACAATACTTACCTCAACAAAACATATCTGTGTGTCTGTCGTGTTTGTGTGACATGAATGGAGCCACTTCAGTGTGCAGTTATCAAATGTAATTTCTTTTAATTAGAACAGCACTGCTTCACAAGTAATTGTGTTATATATTAGATGAAGTGCTG
>Ga0181612_178027_pt1 | contig 10184 bp, 4 predicted proteins | sample HoacroProtozoa21_FD_119630 | JGI IMG/M metagenome (GOLD analysis project Ga0181612, IMG submission 119630) | Hoatzin crop microbial communities from Cojedes, Venezuel. Combined Assembly of Gp0051906, Gp0051904, Gp0051908 | reverse complement strand
TATGATCATACTTTAACTGTAAGCCACACAGACAACAAGGGGAACTCGCTGGAGGAACATATCTAGCATCACATCACTGCAGGAACTGAACAGAGCCAGAGAGGATATATCAAGTGTAACACATCAAATGTACAGTCATGAGACAATTTATTTCAAACCCCTGCCTCCCTTCCCCCACTCCAAGATCAAGCTATGCACCTCTATCCCACAACCTTACCTTGCCCTCCCATTTCATCCATCGAGTTTTATCCTCCACCAACTCCTGCAGGAGCCGCTGAGCACCCAAGGCTTGGGTACCCCGTTCCCTACCCCACAGGATGCGGACAGCATTCTTCTCCGGTACAACCTTCATGGCCGTCAGCAGCCAATGTTACACCAGCTAGTGGGAGGAGACACCACCAGGTTCCAGATGACAGCCACCACCAAGCTACAAACAGGCTATCCACATTTCAATTGTTTATCTTCATGGAAACCTGTACAGAGAAGAGAATGATAAGGAAGGCAGCTTTTATCTTGATCACCTAGATGAAGTAAGAGCTTTAAATCCCAAAAGACTAGATTTAAGAGAAAAACCTAGCCTCTCCTGCAACCTTTGCTACCTTCTTCATTTATCAAGACTCAGTTTCAACATGTCAGTAGCCAAAGCTTACTTTGAACGGTTTTTGAAAGCATCCAGCCCTCTTCTTGTACACATGCCCTAGGCATACCACACCTAAAGAGAATAAAAAATTAGCCTTGAAAGTCTTTCCCTTCCTTCTGTCTCCTGCTGTATATAATAAAGAAAAAAAGATTTATGAAGAGAGTCTTTACACCTTGAAGATTTAGGTCCTATCTGGGAAGGGTGACTGATAGCTAGAGGAATAGTGTTAAAAAATTGACAATACGACAAGAGCAGTCTCCAGGGAATTATTCAGATTTCAGTAATTATTATCACTGCAAAGGTCAAAAAATTGATAGACCTCAAGCCCAAATTACTTCCAACTCCATGATAACATCTTACAATGTAAGAAAATAACCACATATTGGAGCAAAACCTTACACTGTAGTGGCATCTTGGCCAACTCCACCCAGACGATTCATTTTGCCTGTCTGCACATCATCTTTCCATCTACATTGCTCTTAGAACAACAGTTCACTCAAGTAATGCACAATGGCAAAGATTAATGCTTTTAGTACACTTTGAGCTGCCAAAGAAAGCATTAATACCCATTTTCTAGAAAAAAAAAAGTTAATTCTTTGAAAGAACTACATATAGTGATCCTAACAGCAACCAAGTTACACAGCTTTTGAATGGTCTCATATATTGGAGTTTGTCACCAACAAACAACAAGTTTCTTAGAATACATAAACCAAGAAAACGCTGCTGCAATGCTACTGCCTTTTGATCCCAGCAAAGCACGCATACTACTGTCGTCTCTTTAGAATGTAAAGTTCTGAAGATAAATCCTCCTCAGTTCATGTTACACTGAACAAAACCATCAATAGTCAGTAGAGAAGGAAGTGGCAACTTAAAAAAGCAAAAAATACAGATACAGGGAAAGAAGGTTCAGGTACACAAGATGAATTGTTAAATGACAGAACTCTGAAGAGTCATTAGCAAACTTTTCTTTTCCCCCACTCCCCCTAAAAAAACCTCCTGAGCAGATGATTTAAGACAGCTGCTGCTTACAGGGAGGAGCTGTCTGAAGAGATAAGCCAGGAAAATGAGTTCTAATAAAGCAGATCAGTTTACGTTTGTGAAAGTACAATAAAGGGTACTGAAGTGCTGAACAAGTAAAGGCATCCATCTTCCTAGAAAAAGAAATTCTCCACAAAGAAATTCAAGCTAGCTGGAAATTCCCTGATGCTTAATGTGAACGGCATGGGGATCATCTATTTTGGAGAAGCTGAACTCCACAGTGTAAAATTAGCCTTCTTTCGGGAATCTGTGGAAGTCAGCCAAACATTAGGTAGGAATTATTCTACAAAATAAAAGCCTTACTGGAAAGCAACACAAAAACTGAAGATGTCATGCTGCAAGCGGATTCTTAAAAACAACTGTACAGATTAGAAAAGCCCAGACCCAAAAAACCCAGAACAAGGATAACCGGAGTAGATACAGACAAAAGCACAGTATAATATAGGAATCACTAAACCAAAAATCTTTTTTCACTAAATGCTAATAAATCCTCATCTGGATTCTGCAAACAGCACCAGCCACCCCTGTTCGGGGGTGACTGGATTCAGATGGTAAGCAGCGTGGAGGGGAAGGACAGCTCAGAATGATACAGGCAATAAAAAGCCTATTTTACATGAGGAAACTGTAAGTCTAGTTTCGCCTAGTAAAATTAAGAAAACAGTAGCTGAATATTCTGCATGGGTGCATTCAAGGAATAAGGGCTACAGCAACCCAAGAATAAACATATAAACCAGACACAAATGGAAGACCAGACTTGCAGCTAGAATAAGCTGGAAGTTTGAAGAGATCTCAAACATTAAGCTTTGGAATAGCCTTTCGGTAGCTGTAAAGGACACACCACCTAAATACCTTAAGAGATCCTGATAATTTAGAAGCAGCATAACCCAACTAGTCATGAAAAAGAACAAGCTCTGACAACTTGGTAAAGTTTCAATCCTATCAGAAGGACTAAGGTTCCCTGAAGTACAACAGCAACAAGGAAATCATGAGGTTTAACAAACATCTGTATGTTTGTTCATGTCATGAGCAAGTTTACATATTGTAAAATAAAAAAACAGAGAACACCTACAACTGCAATTAGTGAGCCTCCTGTATTCACCTTATTGAGAGACCAGGTCATCTTCACTATATAAAATCAAGTACCTACCTTAAGACAGCTTATCTAAATCCTTGCAGATGTGTACTAATTTCTTGAACTAATTTGGCTATAACAAACACTTCATATGTCAGCCTCTGGAGCATGTTTGAACTTGATGTTTTTTCCTCAGGGACTGTCCCTCATTCTCTCGGCTTCCTCTGACTCACCTCTTTATCCCATTTGAAAGGAAAAAAAGACTCAAGGCTTGAATGCCTATACAGTACCCTGCTAACCTGCTCAACATCTTTAAAAGCTGGGATCTCTTCAGAAAACACTGAATGCACCCTTCTGTAGTGGGGCTGGCACTCCAGTGTTACCCAGGATCCCTCTGGAGGTCAAGCCTTATCCATGCCTCAAAAGGAAAGTTCGCTCCTTTATCTGAATTTGCCCGAAATACAGTAACTGCTCTCCACTACCTGGTGAGACATTCCACAACACGTTACACTGCACAGAAAATCAGAGCCTTCAAAATGGAGCAATAGATGCAGTGCAGACATGGGGCATTACCTTTGCTCGCTTTAGCAAAAGCCTTTAACATTTTTATTGGATCATATGCTCAGTTTTGGTTGGGGTTGTGTTTTTTTTTTTGGTTGGGGTTGGTTTTATTTTAAAGCACCCAGTTCATTCTCTAATCTAGCAGAAATACCCACCAAATCCAAACATTTTGCTCAAATATAAGAAGCTGAATAACGACAGCATGTTATTAAATACCATCAGCACATAAACCATGGAAGTACCAACCATATTTATAGCTACTCAGTAGCCATCCGACTAAAAGTTTAAGTGAAACACAGTTTAAAATAGTTCTCAGGCCTCACCATAAGCGAAACTTGCAGCTCAATGGATCAAATCTGTCCAGGCAAGCGTTGGACTGATTCAGTAACAGCTTCTATTACAAATACCCACACTATCACAACTGATAAACAGCTGACCACCAAAACAAGGAACTGCTCAGGGACTGGTATTTCTCTGGGTTTTTTTCTTGTTGTTAGGGGTTTTTTTAGGCTGGTTTTTTGTTTTTTTTAATCAGGATGGCCAAAAGTGGAGTCCGACAACTGGAAGATTAGCTGTTGCCCTGGATGCGGTCCAAGGCACCACAGAAATTCTGAAAGTGGAGAGTCAGAAACTTTTCTGTAATTGGAAGCTTCATTTCCCTAACAGTTTTCTCCCTTCAGGGCACTTCAGGACAGCATGCTGGACTGTTTACAGTTTTGGAAAGAGCAGTACACAGCCCAACCCCAAGCCTTCTACTCGCTCTGCGCCAGCTGTCCTCGAAGCAGTCTTAAGAATGCCCAGCCTCAGAGCAATATTAGCTCACTTGTAATTGCCACTTTTACAGATGCTGGACCTCTAGAAAACCAAAGTGAAGCAGCAAACTGTAACACTTCATCGTGGTACAGGACCCCATGAAAACACTGACAAAAAGGCAGGGAGAGAAGAGGAATGAGAAGCAGCACATTCAAATTGCGATATAGAAAGGATATAAAGATATTTTATACACTATGCAGTGGTTTACCAGCCCAATCAGAAACTTTAGCACTTTACAGAGATGATGGTCCCATCTCTTAGCATGCCCCACCCTCCTCAACATCTTTCGTGCTATTCGTTTTGTGGAGATTCCGGTACCACCGTTCTGAGAGCACAGATGGCTTTGATACAAATAATAATACTGGAGTACTACTTCATGTCATTCAGTTCTCTGCTGGGGAAAAAAAGTTATATCGTGTAGCCTTCAGCTCTCCGACTACAAATCTATTACCACTCCAAAGGACTTCTTGGTTGCATGCTGAGCCTAACACTAAAAGCCTTTCCTGACATGTGCGTACAGAAACGGTGTAAACAGCTCTACCAGTGTTTAAAAAGAAAAGAAAGAAATCTGCAATCAGTAAATGCTATTTATAATGGGAGTTCTATCCAAAAGATACGAATGTCCAAATAATTTCAGACAATTTTGCTGCCCAAAGAGGTCTCAAGTGACTGATAAAGAAAGAGGCAATGTTAAGTTAAACATACAAGCTGTCTCTGGCTTTGCAGTCTGGGATCCACAAAGAGAATGCGTGTATAAGCTTCCTTAGAAAAGACCACAGAAGAGAAGAGCATGTGCTGGTATTTTCTGTCTCAAAGTCCCTTTGTCAAGTTTTAAGGCTTCCAGAATGCATTGACTGTAAAATTTATATGATCCACAAAGGTTATGGGCCAGTGCAAGCTTTGTATTAAAAAAACACAGCTGGGAAAAAACAAACGAACAAAAAAAACCACAACAAAACTGTTGTGAACAATGAGGCATGCCAGTGACCTGCAAAAACACAAGCAAACTGATATCTAGAAAACAAGAGAAACGGATTATTAGTACTCTGAACTATCCCAGCTCTGGCCATGGGCCTACCTGCCTTGTAAGCAAGTAACTTCTGTTTTCAAAACGTCTGTTCTTCAGCAAAGTGTCCAGCACTAACAATAAAGCATGCCATTTCATTTATTCCAAATTAAACTGCAGCATCTGAGGCTTTGAATATCAGCAAGATATTAAAGAGTTCAAGAGTATTTTTTATTGTCTTTAATAAATTTTAGTAATTTAAGAAATACTATTAATAATTTAGCATTCCCACTATTGTACATGTGGGTGAGTTCTCCAAGAATGATCAGAAGATCATCAGAGGGGCAAGAAAACCGTGCATGTACAGCCCAAATGCTTTATCTCCACTGCCAGTGATCCTCATGTAGGCTGCAGTCACAAGGCACGCTATTTCCTCAAAGTATTTTTTGCAACAAATCAGTTTCCCTTGTATTTTACACAGTTTAATTTTGAGGCGAATTGTTTTATCAAGACCCCTATGTCTTTCAGAACGTGAAAAGAGCAAAAAAGAAAATATCTTGCCAACGAAGAGTCAGAAATCATCTTGCCAATAGCTACAGTCTACATAGCCCCTCCTCCTTTTACAGGAGCTTCACTGCTAAAGCAATAAAACCTGGTTCTGAGACCCACAGACAGGAGCTCTCCAAGAACAAGCCAGATGCCTAAACCATTATTTGGAATACATGTGACCAAGCACACAGCTCCAGGGACTTTCTAGTTCCCTTCCTTGTTTACACTCCCAAGTTTGCCCCCCTGCTGCAATATGGAGATTCTGATGCCAAATCTTCCTAAATTGCACGAAACAATACCATGTAAGAAGCCCCAGAAATGCTATTCCGAATATTGATCCAATTCATACCAAGTGTCATGCCATTCCCGCTAACCCTTTTCATGTCTCCACTTGAAAGACTGAGCAAAATAAAAAAGTTTATGCAAAACCAAAACAAAAAAGCTGATCTGCCCTCTGCACTGCATCAGCTCAGCTAAACAAACAAGACAACTCCAAGAGTCCTAGTTTGGTAATTGAACTACGTAGCACTGAAATCTGAAAAATGTTATAACAACAACAAAATCAGTTAAAAAAGGGTGACATGACTCATATCCAAAATAGTTCCACGGATCAAAACTTAAGACAAATGTTGGAGGAACAGGACTATGTTCAGTATTAAGCAACAGGGCCACACGAATTTCTAACAATGTACCTGATCAGCTACATACTTAAATTTTCCTCAAACAACATCATTTGTCTTCCCTTAACTCCATTTGTCGTACTTCCATATGAGCTTTATGACCGTTCTCAGCGGTTCTAGGTCTTCTTGGGTAAAAAACAAATAAAAAAACTGCCAGAAAATGTTTTGCACAGAGACAACTTCAAGCTATCTTGCAGCAATATCTAAATGAACAGAAAATTGAAAATAAAGTTAAATTGGAAATAAAGTTATACTGCACTGCAATCTTTAAACAAGGCTAACTCACAAACAAAAACAGTCCACAGAGGTAAAAACAATTATCTTAAGCATGTTTAATCAAAACAATGAAAAAAGCAAAACTAGAATCCACTCTTTCGCTCTGTTTCTACTTCTGTGTCCTTGCTTATGCTTTTAAAAAAATAAAAAAAAACCAAAAAAGCAGCTTAATTTGAGACACTAGAATCATGTAGATTCCTGACATTAGAGTCAGGATTAATGTTCAGCTAAGTGCCCCTAAATATGAAAAAAAAAACCCCACTAAAAAAAGCCTTAGGAGGAGACAAAGTAAATTTATGGTACAGCTATACAACAGAGTCCAAAACTAATACCACGAAGGCAATTTCATTATACGGCCCTGCTTTTAGTCTTCAAAGTTTTTAAGATATTCCCCAAAGTATTATTCTGTAAACTGAAGTTTTCCCTTCATTCAGGGCAGAGAGATTTGGAAAGCAATGCCAAAGCACATCTTCTGCAGATGTACTAGATACACTGCTCTATGTTATATCCACAGCTCTAAGCACTTCCACATAAATCAGAACAGGATTCCTAAAGAAAAATAATTTGTATTAGTGCTTCATGATTAAAAAATTCAATGTCATGTTTTAAATTGAAACTTCAAACAGCTCAGGAAATTCAATTATGTTACAAAGATGTCAACAGTACACTGTCATTTCAAGATCTTACATGACTGCAACAAGGAGCCGACTCCATTAGTCTTAATTCGTCTTCCCAGTCGGATTAAATGAGCTATAATACTCTTAAGAGAACTTTTCAGTCAAAAGTAGTACATTAAACTGCTAGTTATTTCCAGCAAAATGATGAAGAAGTGGAAGGGAAAATCGGAGATATCAACTCCTAAAGGTCAGAAAATAAATGGTAAATATAAGTAGGGAAATAATAAAAATAAAAGTGATCAGCTGCATCTGGAGTCTGACAGTTTCATTTACCAATGAGAATACAGAGCCCTTTCATGACTATTATTACCATTTCCACATAAACTTCATAAATTCTTGAGAAGAGAGATATTAGTTCCAATCCAGAAGATAGGAAGAGAATAAATGTAATTTCGCGGAGCTGTAAGGTAAGTCAAACAGCAGATTAAGAGTTGGTTTCCTCAACTCCATACCCAAACCACGGCATCTTTTGCTAAGTAGCGTACACCGCAGGAAATGAGGGACAGAGAGAAAAGAGAGAACTAGACAAATATAGAGAGAGACAAACAGAGTGATGTAGAATTCAGAATAACCCCTTAAGAGAATTATTCTCATTTAGGTAGGAACGTAAATGAATTTGCAATTCAAACTCCTAGTATTTACGTTAAAAGTCACATCAAGGTTCATCAAGCTCAAGAGCCACAGCCAAGTGCCCCCTAGTGACATCATACATGCAAGAGAAATTTGGGAGCACCAACATTACAGAGCAGCAGAAGCAGCATCAGGTATCCACAAGATGAAGACAAAGTATTTCACACATTCAAGGCTGCACTTATGGCATGTGCACCTTATCCAAGTTATAAAGAAAAAGCAACTGGAAGCAAGAACTGATTTTTTAAAATGCAGTTCATGTAATTTCCTGCTTACATGGAAATAATCAAATAAGGTAACACACCAAAAAGCAAAAATGATCCACACGGAAGCTGAAGTCTTCACACACAGAAGTATCAGAACTAAAGAAGAGGTGGGCGACAAAGAAGATTTAGACTCTGAACAAAGACACACAGCCAATTCTTCACACCCTTTCGCTTCTTGGCTTTGGACTGAGACTGTGGGAGGAAATACAAAGGGAGGGGGGAAAGTGTCCGAAAAACGGGTCAGAGACTTCTGTCAGCAATTCTACGCTGCGCAAGGTGGAGAATTAGTGCTACATACCAGGAAGAGGGCAGCAGGAATCGCTCTCCCAGGACAGCCCAAAAGACCTCACTGAGAACATCTGAAGCGGAGCTGTGCGAGCACACCGACTAAGACGACTCTCTCCATGCTCAGGCCTGGCACCTCATCATCCTGCGCGCCTTCAACAAACAGTTTACAAAAACTGGAGAAAACAAACAGTTACTAGACAACAATCCTAGTCAGAGTTCTTAACAACCAACATTAAATCCTGAGAGGCAGACAAGTAGGTCTCCTTGTTTTAAGCAACCCAACCAATAGGTCTTTTATTAAGCGACTACTACATCATTTAACAACTTTCCATTAACATATTTCTAATATTAATCCTCTTCCACCGCACATTACCTCATTACTCACTTTTGAAAATCACAATTCTTTTGTCCTCACCTCATTAACATTTTGTTTCCATCACCCCCTTTGCTAGGCTAGTGCAGGTCTACTAACACAAAATGCACAAGGTAACTATTAACATGCACTATGCCCTTTATCAGGTCTCCAATAATACAAACTCAATGGGGGGTGAGAAAAAGTACTTTAATGCTATTTGTATTAATAGTACTAAGAAGCATTAATATCAACAATAACTTTGTAAGAGCCTTGAATTCAGTTAGCTTGCTAACTATGGCATAAAAGATACTGAAGTTACTTTCCAGAAGTTTCATAAAAAATTATGACACAAGAAAGGAGTAAGTACTCAAAAATCCCTAACTTATGCCAAAGGGATACTGGCAGACAGTATCGTTGCTTGCCTTCTTTTCAATGGGTTGTTACAGCTGCGCAGAAGTTTAAAAAGCTGCACAGAAAATGGAAAAAGGAGGAAACAACCAAACAAGAATCTGGAGGGTCAGTTATGACTCAGAAAAGGGCAAAAGAAAGAAAACTAAGAAGATGCTGTCAGCAAAGTAAACATTCTGCATAAACTCCCCAGCAACTAAATCTGAAAAGGCAAGTCCAGATATTTGGATCCAAATATATTCTTCCTTCCACATATTAGAAAAAATATAAATGCTAATGGGCTGCTGTACTTCTTAACATCTACGCTGCCACAAATCAACAGATGAGTAGAAGATACTTCTTTGTTACCATCGAAACACAAATCGTCCAATTTTTAAAAAATATTTATCTACAGCAACACCAATTGCGGACTACAGAACTAGTAAGCAAGCTACACTGAAGAGTTACAAACGTTAGAAACTGCATTACAGCAGCCTTTCAGAATACAAACGAGGATTTTAAATTTAGCAGAGAATTTCAGGTACTGTCCCCGACACCACAAATAAGGCATTCAAATCTGCCCGGATTTAACCCCATCCCACATTCTGAAAACTGACACAACAACAAAATTAAACAGCCTGGTAATGGACTGGCAGTAAACGCACATTACCAGCAGGTCATTCTTAGGTCCCTTTTTAACATTCCCATTAGCAATTTGAAAGGGGATGGGAGGGGCAAAAGCAAAGAAGTCAGATGACATCTGCAGAGGACACCAAACTGGGTGGAGCAGTAAACAAGGACAAATATAGAATAACACATTGTTTTTTTGCTATAAAGATCTACGAACATTTCATACAGAGGAGAAAATGGAGCAGCATTGAGCACTCCTCCTGAACATGCATGTACAGACTCTGCATTGGTACAGCTGACCTTCCTGAGGACTGGC
>Ga0181612_146758_pt1 | contig 10184 bp, 4 predicted proteins | sample HoacroProtozoa21_FD_119630 | JGI IMG/M metagenome (GOLD analysis project Ga0181612, IMG submission 119630) | Hoatzin crop microbial communities from Cojedes, Venezuel. Combined Assembly of Gp0051906, Gp0051904, Gp0051908 | reverse complement strand
TAAACAGCTCATGGCACCACAGTGAGGTAAGCCATAGGTAATCACCTTTAGATGCCTCTTCCCTGATCAGCCAACATCTGCTGAAGGGACTTCAGCAGCAGCCACTCCAGAAATGCAGCTTTTCTGTGAAAAACAGTGAAACGGTTTCAGAATGAAATCACAAAAATCTTTGCAAATAGTATCCATATTCTGAGCTTAATTTCAAAGGCTTCTTCTACTTTGAATGCAATTTAAGATGACTGGAAAAAAAAGTAGTGTTTGAACATGTCACGGTTTAGGGAAACATCAGTACTTAAACTTACTGCTAACAGCTTAGACTGATCTGTTTGATTAGGCAGTGATTTTATAACACAGAAGTAGGAGTTTGGGTTGGATGTATCTTCAGTCAGAAACAAATTCTAACAAATGCAGTTTCAACACCCTCCATGGAGAGCAAATACAGGCAATGTTTAGCTATCAGCACTAAATTTTTGATCAATCCATACTGACAGTATCTTTTAGGAAAAGTGAATAATGAATGCATTGAACGAGTTGAAGTCAGTTCTTGGACGATGCAAAAATATGCTAAGAAGAAGAAATTTTGATCTGAAGAGTTCACTAAGTTAATGACCACCTAATCAGAGACTATAGTCATCTATAATTGGACTACAAAAACACTTCACAATGGCAATGAACAGATTTACAGTCAATCTTTAGTTTAGATGGAAATTCCATTGCAAGTGTCTGAGACAGTCTCTTACAAGATGTATTCTGTGTGCCTGTTATGTGTTCCATATCTGATAACTACAGCTAAGAGAATCTGCACAACTCTGGTGACAACTGAGGGGTTTGCTCTTGTTTATCAAGAGAATTCTCATATCAGAAACTCAGAAGTTGGACATTTTCAGGATAAGTCTTCTCTTGTGTTCAAAAGACTGTATTATTTTCAGTCTAACAGCATTTTGTACTGTATTACTTCACTTTGGAATTATTTTTTTAAAAAAAGAAAAAAGCCAGCAGCACAAGAAGCTTGTTTCTCACTTGGTTGTTTCTCCCAATCAATCATACACTAGTTGAAGAACTAAGGTCGGTTGTTTTCTAGCACTGTGGAAGAGTTCAATTTCATAGGACTAAAACTCACCACTTCACAGCAACAGTTTTGATGACACACCAGGGTAAATCCTGTATAATATAAAACAGAGGATCCCAGGAACAAATACTCTTCTGAGGTCAAGGGAATTGAATTGCACAGAAAAATAAGACCTCAAAAGCAGTATAATAAAGGTATTCAGGATGATGGAAGTGCTCAATAAAACAGAGCTTTAGATATTTTTATACTGATGAAATCAAAATCTTAAAAGATCACTCACAATTTAAAAATGGAGGAATAGCAAAACAGAAGCAGAACTGTTAAGCTGGGTAGTTAAAATATAATACAGTACTTGTTTCATTTATTTTCCACAAGAAATATAAGCATACACATTACAACTATCTAAAAAGAGACTCCAGAAGACTACTTTCTGAATGGCTCAGCTAGCCAATATTACAGTTCCCCGAAATAGAATTTTATGTGTTTAAAAAAAAAAAAAAGGGTAGTAAAGCTTCTCTGAAGACACTGCATCCATCAGGGAGGATGTGACCCTCCTATAGCAAAGGAGTTAGACCACGTCCATCAGTCAGTATGTCTCTTTGGCATGCTTAAATCCATCATTACCTTTTCCGATTAATATCAAAATTTCTTCTTGTTACCACTTCAATAAAAGGGCTTTTGTGTTGTGGAAGGGACTTAGAAAGATCTGATAGAGAGGTACATAAAAACAGAAAGAGACAAAATAGAGTGTTCCATTTTCAAGAGAAGATCCTTGCAAGATATCTTCCCCCAGGGCCACTGTAACAGGATGCTGTATTTAAATCAGCAGATCATGCACCAGAAGATGGTTTAACTGCTAATTAACACTAGATGATATACTGAAAATTACATGCTAATTAATTCTCTGTAGGTCTAAGTGCCCTTCCTTCTACATCGTTTTCAATGAACATATTAACATGAGGAATAGAGTGGCATTAACTACTAATTCATATGACAAACATGTGAAGCCATAATAAATACTTGATGGAGGTTAACTAAAAAGGAAGATGTGGGTCAAAGTTGTCAGCCACAACCCATGCTATCATAAAGTTACCACACGTTAAAAAGAAGAGGGCATACATTACCCATTGAATATGCCTGTCAGTTTGATGTTGTTCTCACATATTAGATTTTCTTGCAAGATGAGCATTATTCAGAAAATAGGATTCAGCAATTCAGAATACAATAGTGAAAACACCACAAAATGAGAGCAGACAAATTGAAAGGAAATAATCCTGTTGTTTCAGAAAGTGACAGTGATTACAGCTTTTTATAAACTGTTAACTCTCCACACATCAAAACAGGTTGAAAATAGCAAAGAAACTAGGCAGGCTTAAGTTACAGAGGTAGCTAAAGAATCAACCTTCCGAATAATGTTTCCGCACCACTCCCACTCTAGAATAAGAGAAGCCTTTTAACTCACGTATGCACACATCCTTACCCAAAGCTACTGCTTTAGTAACTTTTAATTTTGAGATCTGAAACTACCTTGAATAAAGTAAAAACCATTCATGAAAAACAAAGATCAAGCAATTAAATGTTAGATGTTGCCTATGCTTCTAAAGGCTCTCCACCTCCAAGCAGTGACTATTGGTCAGCCAAATCTGGGGTTTCAAAAAGCATTTAGATGTGGTTGTAATGCTAAAATTACATTTTGTGTTTGTCATATAGCGATAAACATATATGCATGGCTATTTCTGCATTTTAAAAAGCAAAGTATCTCCCTTCCAGTATCTTTCAATAGAATTACTGGTATCTTGTCATTAGAGAAACATTAGCTGCCAAGGACTGTCCATCAATTATTATTTGACACAGACTGTGTCTTTGCTCATGGTCCATGTAATCTTATGTACACACACATATATTTAAATGCTTTTATACGAGAGATAATGGAAGTATTTTGAAAAGCTACATTCCAACTTTGGCTTTGATGTCAGAGCTACTGTAGTCTTCTAACATCAGGGAAGCAGCTGACTGTACTAGTTTTCAGGGCCAGAAGAGACAAGGAGTTTCGCTGAAAAAAGTGGCCTTTACGGCCACTTTATGGACACTTAAAATGGAATGTAATACAGTTCACAGATGATGGTGCTATAACAAGAGGAAGATCATCCCAGCAGTCTCTAATACCTTTCCCCCTTAGCAAGGAAACCGTTTAGTCTTTCTATGCCTCCAGTTCACATTTCCTCTACAAATGCACTCATTACCTCCCCCACGAGAGCAAGATGTAGCTAGTCTTTGCTTCAGTGTTTTGCTTAGTATATGTATTGCCACTGACAGTTTCCTACTGCAAGCCAAGTAGCCAATTCCCCAACTTCATTTTACAAAAATTTTTTTTTTTTTTGGAGGGGGGAGGGTGTGGTTTTATTGTTTGGCTGTTTTTTAAATAATCAGCTGATCTTCATTTTAAAAGTTCCACTATCCATCTATTTGTTATTTCCATGCATTATTCTATTTGGTCTCCTACATTTAAGTTCTAAATATTTATATTCATTTATGTCAACAGAATATCTTTCAAAGAGTTTTTGAAAAGGAGCTTCTAGAAAAATGTCCTTTCTTTGATTCAATACTGTTAGATACATGTATATAAATAGCACCTTTTTCAATACAGTAATCTTTTCAGTAAACATTATGTCTTTAATTCAAAGAAGACTAGCGTGCAAATCATCCTAAAAGTGAAAATGATACCTCCATAATACATATTTTTCTGCTGGAATTGAGATTTCCTGCTTTATACACACACAATAATAAAGTAATTTGGGACATCTACATTAGAAATAGTGCTCATTTGTAAATAAGAGATACAGGAAAGAAGAACGTTAAGGGATTTTTCTTTTATTTTAATAACACAGTAGATCACATAGAATCAGGGAATTTGGTGCAAGAAGGCTAGCAGCCAAGACTTGTGCCTTGGGGAACTCTTATCAAGGTATCCAGGGAAAATAGCTAACATTTAGTCACCTTACAGAACCCATGCTAAGAAATAGGACTTGCCCACATGTGTGGTTAGTTCACTATCCAAAACAACTAGGACCACCTTCATGAGAAATGCAGACACACAACTTGTAATATACCTCTTCTGCCTAGCACAGAGCAGTACCAAAAATTTAAGATACATTCAAAATTTTTGTTATCTTACGCTTGTGTCTAGTAATATCTACATACACATTTTAACTTTGCAATATGAGATAGGATGCAAAAGCTGGAAAAACAATACAGCCAGAATTTTTTACCTTGCTAGAGACAACTGCAGAACACATGCTAGATAGTTTCAGGGGAAACCAGAGAAAGCAGAAATGAGAAGACTTACCACATTTTCTCAAAGCTTTATAGTTCTATGACCAAAGAAAACTTCTGATATTGAAAAAATTTTTCCAAAGACATTAGCACACACCTGCCACATTTGGGACTGATTAGCCCTTATAGCTAGAAGGAAAACACTAGACAGTCTAGCAAGATACTGAACATGTGGAGAATGAGAGAGGAAATGGGTGGTGGGGTGAGACAGAAAGCAGAAGAGAATTCAGATTCAGCTGAATCAAATTTAGGCTGACCATCCACCTCTGGTTCAGCTCTAACCACTGTACCTGATCTCACTTGAGAAGTGCTTACTATATTAACTTCATTTTACATTTTCTGTTCAAGATATTCAGAGTAAAAAGGAAAATATATATTGTAGATAGTTTCTAGCTGGCCATAAGCCCCTGTGGTCAGGACAACATTTATAGAGATTGCTTATCTAGGCAGGGTAGTCCTTTCAAGCACTGATGGACTTAGAATAGAACTTCTAAGTTTTTAATGACAAATCCTGCACAACTGGGTGCATTGACAGGTAGGTTGAGTAAGATGCAACTGCAGACAGGTGGAACTTAACAGTAGCAGAGCAAAGTTACCATACACACTGACATCTACATGACTCACCTGTTTGTCTCAAATACATCGTGGCTTCTGCTGATGAGCTATGGATTACATTTACTAAAGATCTGAGAATGTTCTTAGAATAGACAAGTGAAAACAGTTGTTCCCGGGTGCATCTTTTACATGCCTTCCCTTCCTCCATCACACCTTTCACCTTACCGGTCCTCATGCATGAGGTCCAAGCTCATTCACGGTTTCACATAAGCTCTGCATTTCTAGACACAAATGGAATTTGAACTCTGCTTTCTTGTACATGATAGCTTGCATCAGCTCTGGTACTGAGACTTAGGTATTGCCTAACCACACACCCCGCATAAGGCAGAAAAACAGAACATTTAGCATAAACTGATGAGGCTGGTTCTTTGACTCCCTATTAGTGGATATTGAACCCTGCACAATTTACTTTCTGATGAGGAGACATCACGAGACATTGTATATCACCTCCCCAGAGCTGCTAAGATGGAGTCACCGTTTTTACCCTTAAGCCTTTCTAACAATCAGACTGCACTATTTTTCAGGCGTAAGTAACTGTGGTAGGATCTATTGTTTCTTGAACAGACTTTATTCTCTGAGAAGGACCTACTGAGATACTGAAGTGGGATTTCTATGACTATTTTAGCAATTAAAATAATTCTGAATTTCAGTGAGGCGCTTTTAATCACAGGTGAGCCAGTTTATAATCCACAATTCAAGAAAGTCGTGGGGATTTAATTCTGCTACAGCTTTTTAATAGATCTTGTGAGAGTGTGCATTTACCACTGCAGAACAAAAAAGATGCTGCCTAAATTCTGTTAAGAAACATTTCAGTAGGAGATAGAGGGAGAAATCCAGCACCTGCACTGAAAACAAGGATTTAAGTTTGGAATCATTAACGCAAACATAATACATCATAACTAATTTAATAGGGGAACCATCTAAGCCACTTTTGGCCCCAACTGCTCTGGGAGGAGAACTACAGACTGTCACATGGGATATTTCTTAAACAGATAGATGGTTTCTGAACTAAAATTTGCCAGACTTTTCAGTATCATCTTATACTTTTGAAGCTTGAACTCCTCACAGGAACAGACATCACAAAAAAATCAACATCTACAAACATTTTTTGTACCTGTTAAAGTGGAGAATTGGCCTTGAATAGGTAATATTAGTCCATTAGGGGATTTTTTATGCAGTTTCATCTGTACAAGATCTAATCTTAATCTTCCTTTCACCCTAACCTTTTATTTTTCTTTTTTTAAAGTAATGCAGTTTGTGAGAACACATCTATATAGAAACCAGTTCTAAAGATTGTTGTAATAAATACCTACCGAATATATAGTACCTGCAGAATTTATATTTTTCAAATATGAAGAATAGGATTAAGATAAAGAAAATTAAAAACTATTTCACATCTTGCACTTTTACACTGCTAAGCACAGTGTCACCATGTTTTCTTCCTTTAATGAAAATTATTATCAAAGCACCAAATAATCAAGGTGGTTCAGCCACAGCACACTCCGTGATTACTATATATCCACTACCTTTTTAACAATAAGTAATTACTATTCACCACAAAACAAGTAATGAGTAAGCTAGGACTCTCATGAGATGCTTATACATGTATTTTTATTTAAACGTGTATTTGACATTGATTGTTTCTCAAATACTTACAGTTATCTTCTTAGGTGAAATTAGAGAAACGCTCAAGTTTCTGTTAGTGCCTTAGCCCATCAAGACTACAACAGGCTGTAGCATTGCTCTCATCATGGAATTCTCTTGAGAAGTTCTGTAAATGAGAAAGTTAAAAGTAAAAGAAGTGATTAGTGTCTGGACTTGAAGACTGACAAAAAGACTGTATTTAAACATATATGAATGAGTATTGTCTAAAACTCAAACATATATTGACTGCTGAGTTAGATATTAAAAATTGTAGTTACCCAGTCTACTCTGACTAGGATAACATTAGTACATTAAATGAAGCTGAACCAGCACTGTTACAGTCATATACAAGGGCTTTATTTTGCTAAATTCAGAGCCAACCGCTAAGAAACACAGTGTTTATTCTAATCAAGGAAAACAGTTTTCCTAAAAAAATTAGTTAAGTTCACATTTCTTTCTGAACTTGAAGATGTAGGAAAAATATTTAAGCACTCACAAAAGCGACACCTCAGCATACACTTAGCTTTGAGAGCAGGCAGCAGTTCTCCAGGTAGAACCTGCATGGCCAGGGCTTATGCATCCATCCTTCTGTCACAGTCACTGTGAAGCGCATGGGCTGGCTCTCCTTCTCACAAGTTTAGGGATGCCCAGACCCCTTTCCAGGCTATGATTGTAGCCTGTCTGCTTCCCAGACCAAATCAGGGTAGGGGATGAACTGAACACTCCAGTATTCCTCTCTGGCAAGGAAAAGCTTTTATGAAACCTACTGCTCCTCCGAATAACCATATTAATACTAATGTGATGCTTTTCTCTCTCCCATCACCTTCCTGCTCTTGCTGCAGTCTCTGCTGGGGTGCTGTGAGCAGCTGATCTCCAACCCATGTGTGGGGTGCAGCTGGGGTCCGTGCCCCCTCCCAAGTGCTGCCACAGGGCAGGGTTCACTCTCCCGCCTTTCCAGTGCCAACCTAGGGGCTCAGTGAGACAGACAGGGGTTTGTGACGACTCAGCTCACAGAAAACCTGAAATATTGCAGAAATATCAAAGCTATCAATGTAACACAGGGTGAAGCTTTTGTGCTCTTTAACCGAACAGATCTCCCAGCATGACCAGCAGGAGTTTTGCTCACCTAAGGGCTAAAGAATTTAGCTTGGAATACATAAAATTTAAAGTGCATTATGAAAAGAAGACTTCTATGAATTTATGCTATGGTGCCCAAATAGAGAATTCTTATATACTTGCAATTATTTCAGGGTATTTGGCTGTTTCTTCTCCTTGCACTTTTGCCCTGGAGCATGGAGACACTTTTTCCAGTGCAAGATAACATGGAAATAAGCACTGTAATCTCACGGGTCTCTATTTGTTGCATGAAAACAAGGAGCAGAGCGTAGCTGTCACTAAGCGGTTTGTTGAGGCCAAATCCCCAGGGGGCCTGCAGCAGACCACCCCAGGTGGTCTCTCTGGGCGTGGTCGCAGAGATTGTCTCCCATGCTGCGTTTGATCTCCTCTATTGAATTTCCCTCCATCTCTACTAGAACTTCTTAAACTTTGATTCCTGCAGGAATCAATTTTAATCTATTTCAGTATATTTTATGCTCCAGTGATTTATTCAAAGCTGAATAAAAGCATTGCAGTACTTAAGTTTCCTATTTCATTTCAGGAACTATATTATTAGTAGCCTTATTCAGGAACCAGAATAACTCGAGCAAAGCAGATTAAAAACCCAAGATACACCTGTGGTATTCAGCTTGCACTTTAATCTTATACACTAAATTTAAAAAGATCTGGATAAAAAAGAGACAGATTAACCTATCACTTGTCTCCTAGAAGAGTGTTTATGTTAAAAGAATATTCAGTTCTCCTGCAAGTCTGGTAAATTTTCCTGTTCTTTGCTGCAAAATACCACCTGTGTACCAAACAGTTAATTGAGCAAAACAAAATAGATCTTCTGAGCTGTACATGCAAATACCTGGTTTTAATATATGCCCAAATGAAAGGCAAAACATTATATTTCTTATGTTTGATTGATACTACAAGTTAAAAGAGATTGTTTTCTCTTTTTGCTCATTTTTTATTCTATAACCAATGGAATTATTATTTGATATTCCTTTTTAAAATGAGATTCCTCTGTTTCTTTTCCTAGTCACACTCTGGTTTTTACATGAGTGAGCTTTCCAGTTTTGACATAAACTCAAACTGAGTAAAGGATGAAATATTAAAAGTATATATAAGAATGGTGTCAATATAATATGTGCTTGTATACACACATGTATGAGATGACCAGCTAAAAAATATTTTATCTTGATCTGTATAGGGTAGACTATATCTAGATGAGCTCTGACAAATTGAACAATAAAATGAACATGACAAAATGGGTTTTAATTCAGGAAACAGAACAGTAAAGCAATTTCCTGAGTTGTTTAAATGCTTTCATTGGAGAAATGTCATTACATACTTGAATTACACTGGAATATAATTTGGAATATAATTACATAAACACCACAAATAACAACGTTTTACCAAGAAAAACAGAAGTTAAGAGAGGGGAATTATTTCCTGCCTTATTTCTTCATTTTAAGATCAAGTTCTTTTTGCTATAAGAAATAAATCAAAAGAAAGGTTCTAAATTTATTTTAGGTGTCCATTTCCGTAACACTTATGCACGTACTTATCTTAAAGTATCTGATATGTGAATAGCTCCGTATATTTAGTCCCCTGCAGGTTTAAGACGCAGCCTTCACTCAGAAGCCCTCCCTTTGAACTATTTTGGTGACCTTAATCAGAATTTTAACTTCAAAATTTAGCATCACTGAGGATGCTTATGAAAAGACTGCTCATGAGCAATTAATTCTAATTTTTCATAGGCAAAGTCTGAGGAGGATTTTTTTCTTCCCACGTGTTTTTCTTAATTTTGATATTATATGTGTTACAAATTCATCACAAATAGCTGCCTGGTATCTCTAGCTGAAATGAAAGATTACAGAACAATATTATTCAAAAATAGACACTAAATTAACAACCTGACAAGCTGTGTTTACTTAAGAGTTCAGAAGTTAAGTGAATTTTAATAGCATGACAGTGGTCACATAAGAAATGTATTGTAAAATGTGCATTTTATCATCAAAGTTGTTTTAGCTGAGCACAAACCTACACATATTAGTACTCTTCTAACCCCAATGACTTTAGGGATTCCCACAAAAATATCTATGAGTAGAATTTGAGCCTTACCCAGCCCCAAAATATCCATTAAAATTTGAAAGCCAACTGTGGCTCTTCTAGAGGTTCTAGTGGAGCTCAGGTGGAAGAGAAAGGTCATGGAATGTGGCAAGAGGGACAGGCCACTTGGGAAGAGTACAGGAATATGGTCAGAGCATGCAGGGATGCAATGAGGAAGGCTAAGGCCCACCTGGAATTGAATCTGGCAAGGGATGTCAAAGACAACAAGAAGGGCTTCTTCAAGCACATTAGCAGCAAAGAGAAGACTAGGGATAATGTGGGGCCGCTGCTGAATGAGGTGGGTGTCCTG
>Ga0181612_136485_pt1 | contig 10184 bp, 8 predicted proteins | sample HoacroProtozoa21_FD_119630 | JGI IMG/M metagenome (GOLD analysis project Ga0181612, IMG submission 119630) | Hoatzin crop microbial communities from Cojedes, Venezuel. Combined Assembly of Gp0051906, Gp0051904, Gp0051908 | reverse complement strand
TCTGCCATTCAGCCAGTTCTCAATCCACCTCCCTGACTCCTCTTCCAGCCCACACTTCCTGAGTTTCCCTATGAGGACGTTGTGGGAGACAGTGTCGAAAGCCTTGCTGAAGTGTAGGTAGACAACATCCACGGCTCTCCCCTCATCTACCCATCCGATCACGCCATCATAGAAAGCTATCAATCATATTGGTCAGGCATGATTTCCCCTTGGTGAATCCATGCTGACTACTCCAGATAACCTTATTTTCCTGAGCTTGCTGAAAGATAAGAAACTATAAATGTAGCTGTACTTAGGAGAGGCAGTAACTGTGCAGGAAAGCAATGAGGAAATCTCACCCTTAAGAAGCTCAGTTATCAGTGAAGTGGGAACTTCTAGGCTCTAAGTGCTCCTCTGCAAGAGGAGTCTCAGGCTTTTATGGAGATAATCAACTTGAAGATATGAATGTAGCTCACGTACGTGAAAGTGTATTAGCCTTCTGTATGGACAGAGTCATTCATTACCAAAATGAATCTAAATTGGGTTTAGTTAATTTTTGAGGAAGAAAAGCATATAATCTTCTAGCCTTTGCTGAGTAGTCATAATTTTCTTGGGCCTTTCTGCTTAAGGAAGTGTTGCATATAAAAACAATGCTTAGCTGAGAACAGAAAGAGACTGCTGGCTACTCTGCCTGAGACAGTAGGGAAAGACTGCTGTGAGGCATCTGCATTTGTTGGGTTCTGTGTAGGACCACTTCGCAAGAAACGGGGAGAAGAGACAGAAGAGGCAGAGAAATTTCTTACAGAAGATTTTGGTCAGATTTCTTTTTTTTACATTAGTGGATTCAGGTCTAATTACGTTAAAATCAAAGCAAACAGATGATGCTAAACTCCCCCACCAAAAGCAGCTGAACCACAGAAATGCTTTCTGTTTCATTTGATTTTTCCTTTTATATAAGTAGTGTTAATACTAGTCCAGAAATAGAAATAGAATAGAAAAAGTCAAACTTGAGGCAATCCATCTGTTAACAGGATTCATCTAAAAGAAAAGTGAAAAAAGAGAAGAGCCTGTCTGACAGAGATGAAAAGAGGGAAAAGTGAAGAAAATGAGAAATCCGTTCTCCCATTCTTTATGTTTTTTTCCTGTCTATAAAGTCTGTTATCTTACACTAAATTAAAATTTGTGAGAATATTCGTAAATACTTACCTTGCTCCTCCAGTAAGGCATAGAATCTCCCCCAACATGTGTTACAGGTCACTAAATTTAAGATTTTGCTTTGAATTAATCTCCAATGAAATCTAATATTAGTCAATGATTATTGAGAAAGCATGGGGATCTTAACCCAAAAATTACCCTTTGTGAACAGCCTGTTTGAGTCATTCCAGTAGTCATGTATAACTAAATATTAATGAAACTTCTTTTCTATTAAAACTCTAGTAGGAGATAAATACCTAATGGTTAGGGCACCTACTTTTTGAGTTTCCAATACCAGAGTCTCAAAGCATTTGTTATAGTTCAGATGTGTACAAAGTCCTAGGTGGCACTTTGCTACACTTGATGATCGCACTGTGCTTTGTAATTAAAACTGGAGAAAGTTATTTTATGCTGCCATTGTAGAATTTGTTTTTAATTTTTGTAATATTTTACTCAAAAGGTGCTGATTCATTTTAAGTTTTATTTCATTTTTGCAATACAAATGTTTATTTCCAGAATACATGAATTGTGCTGCAGGCTAAATAAAACCCAGCAGCTGAGCTTCTTAGTGGTGACCACAGATCAGTACAGTGTGAGTATTATGCAGCTTCCTTTCTCTAGTTTGTACTTACATCTCAGAGATGGAAAGTAATATTAGTCAGCAAATAAGAGCTCTGCCACATGTCTTCACTTGAGCTATACGTAGTTAGGGTCTTTCCTCTAGTATGCATTTCATTTAATGACATCAGTTACAATAAATAAGGTGGAAATAACAAAAGTAATCTTTGAATTTTCACAGATCTGAATGTTTCAGAGAGGAGGTTCAAAAAACTTTAGAAAATTAAAATCCAAGAAGGCAACAAAAGAAAAAAAAATTTGCCATGATTTCTGCTGGGAAAATATAATTTTTATTTTCCAGAAAGAAAGAGTTTTATGAAAATTCATCTTTGCAGAACATGCCACCACATTTTTAGCCATTTATAAAGCTCTAAATGCTCAATAAGAATATATCTGGCTGGAAACACAACAAATGTTTTCTCACAGCTGTCAATTTCTATAATGCTTATTTATAGATTTCCAGAATGTGTAACTCTATTCATGGTGAGGGCTTAAGCAAACCATGCTGAAAATTATCCAATGAAAGGCAAAGATACAGAACAGGGGTCTCTGGTCCCAGCTTTGGCTTTACAACCGTCACTGAAGAACAGGCAACACGCAGTTGCAAAGACCCTGTAGCAAACCAGATGTCCATCCAAGGTTTAGATTAGCCATCTGTTTCCTCAGCTACTCCCCTCTTCATTGGCTGAGGCAAAGGGAGCCGTGCCAGTCTTGCCTTGCTGGGCTTAGTGTCAGCTGAGATGTCCCAGCAGCCACAGGATGGGTCAGAACAATGTTAAATGCATCCACTGTTCGCCAACCCCCTTGTGTACTATGAACGGTGGAATGTCTAATAGAGATTATGGCTAGCAAAAAGCTCCAGTAGGCCCCTCAAAGCATTCCTGCAATAGTATTAGCCAACTCCTTTAACAGGCTTTGGAAGCACTCTTCCATGGCCCTGACTTTTGATGCCTGCTTTCCATCCAGATTTTGGTAGCTGTTTTTCTGCCATTCTTGGTTTCTTCTGCCTAGGCTTAGTGTTCGTGTAATTGCTTTCATTTCATTAATTTTGCTGTAGAACAAAGTCTGTGTTTGCATCTCTGAAGACCCACCCATGCACACATAAAAATCAAAGCCCGTAGAAAAATTGAAATTGCAAGAACTTAAACGAGAAAAAAGTAATCACTTTCTAAGGAAAATGTCTACCTACACAATGAGATCAGCTTTTCAAGGAGAAATACTAGTTTTCTTTTTCTGTTAATCACAGATGATTGAGAAAAAGTAGTTTGTAGGTTCATTGCTGATGAGATTAGAGACAAAGACAAAATGTGTATGTAATCAACTTCTAATTCTCAAAATTGCTGTGGCAAATGTTATTGATGTGAGAAGATTTGGTTCACATTTTTGCAATATTGGAGAAATGTTGGCATGTATACAGACAGTTATCTTCATTGTTAAAGATGATAGCATAGGGTAGAAATTATACATTTTTATTTTTATTCTTCAGAGTAATGGCAAAGAAACACAGAAAACTGCAAAAATATTTTTAAAAGAATGGTGTCAAAATTGCCAGGTTGCTTTTGATAGAAGTTAAATCCATTAAAGCCTTATTTAAATGACTGCCTCTGTCAAAGTTTGCATCTCCCTGTGTAGTGACTGACTATTGGTGAACATGTTCATTATTTTGAGAACTGATGTTTTGTCCGGAGTATTTCAACCAGCATTGCTACATTTATTAACTTTCTGTTAAAAGATGACATTAGAAAATATGCAAGAAAACCAACAACACGTTCTGAACACTTTGTAAGTGGTAAAAATCAAATACATTCTTTAAAGTATTGCGCATGTTGTAGATTAAAATATGATTCTGAGGGAAGCAGAAAGCTAAGATATGCTCCCAAGAAAGTACAAACATGAATTACTGATACAAAATAATAGGTGCAAAACCAATACAAAATTGATTGATACAAAATTGATACAAAATTAATTGATACAATAATAAAAAGGTGCTTCACTTAAATTGCAAATATTATATAATCTCTTCAGAGCAGAGGCGTTTATGGTAGGTTGCCTACTACTAACCATAATGGGTTTTGGATAAAAGTTTCTCCTGAGTGCTTTTGTGACATAAATGTTAAGGAAATGACAACACTATAGCTTTACAGACTAAAAAAGTAATTTTCCAAGTCAAAGTTTTGATTCTAGAAGTCATAAGTATGTAAGATTATTAATTCCAAAAATTAGAGAAAAAAAAATTAGAATATTCCAATAAGTTATACTGATTTATATTATGTGCATTTCAAGACCCTTTCAGACATATACAAAAGGAATTTTGCACAGAAAGAAAACTATTTTTCCTTTGTGTTTTCATTTGCATTTTTTTTAATCTTGAATGACTACATGTGAGCTCACTCACAGTTCCATGTGTTACTGAGTTTCATTATAGACCACCAATGAGACCTGAGATGGATTCACAGCCAGTCCTCTCCATGGGAGACAGCTACATTGCTTCCTCTTCCTCTTCATGTTCCTTTTCTCCGTCCCCTGTCTCCTTGACTGCAGCTTCTTCTTCTACCTCCTTCCACCCTCTTGGTGCCTGCTTTCTATTCTTGGGCACATTAGGTATATTTGTTTCGAAGAAATGTAGATAGGGAAAAAACCAGACCCTTAAGAGAGCTAGTTAAATAGAAGATGCTCTACTTGCTATCAGTAAATAGATTCAGCTATAGCCATTCTTTTTTACCTTGAAGGATGTATTGCTAATTGGGGAATAGAGTATAAAAATAAAATAGCATGTTAGGTTTAAATGTGTAGATAAGATATCAGCATTATTTTGTAACCAGGTATTCTTATAATCCACCTGGAAGCTTAATCTGTAATACTAATTTAGCTGTGGTCACAGGGTTATAACTGTAGAGATGGATTTTATGTAAGTGTAAATTATTTTTTTTACCATCCATGGAACATGCTGATGTGCTGACCAAATATGAGTAATAATGGTTGGAAAACGAATATACATATATAAAGTACATAAAATAAGGGGTAGAAAGCATTTAAGGATTATGTGTGCATGTGTATGCCATTTTCTCTGGCTCTTATTTATTGTACTGGCTAAAATGTTAGGTTAAAAACACAAAAACAGTGCTTCACAACAAAGTAAAGCAAGTACGAGTCATGACTGAGTTTAACAAATAATGATGACTTATAACTCATTATTTTTTTCTGGATGAACTGCGAGACTATAAAAAGATTGCACAGTGGCTAATCAGAGAAAAACCAATAAACAAACCAAAATACATCCAAAATAATAAATGTTTGTAACTTATCCAGGATGAATTAATCTGACCCACAGCCCAGTTTCTGGCTCCTTTTTCCACTGTAGGATTTTGTTCAAGTTGACTGAATGTAGACGGGGAGATAATAGCAGCACAGGAAAGTTGGGATCACTGCTTCTGGGTCTGATATTTAGCTTAATAATTAGTAGGTGGTACGATCAAGTTGCAGAACTGTTTCTGCAGTTCGATAATGGAAAGTGCTTGATTGCTGTGTGGAAAAGATGCATGCACAGATGGACTGCTTGTAGGTACTGTAATGGCAAAGCCCACAATCAGTGCTGATAGTTACACCACGAAGTTCATTACAAGATTCTAGCCAACCCATCATGGCCGTAGTCAATCTAAATTTTGGTAAACACACAAAAATTCTCTGATAATGGCAGAATCACTTTGTTCTAACTGCCAAATTACAGACAAAAAAATTAAAGTAAACTTTAGGCAAAGACTAATTTCAGCAAGAGAAATGCATGCATAATAAAGTTATAAACTGACAAGTATGTATTATAACGGAAAATCTTATAACAGATTTCGCGGTTTTCACCACCTTTGCCAGTAACAATAGAAACAGGGTAATTACTTTCAAATTCTTTTGACAATGCCATTAGAAAAAGGTTTTACCTCTCAGTTTTTCCAAAACAAAGTCCCTGTTGGTCTTGTATATGCAAGATATTTTACCGCAATGTCTATCATTGTATATCAGCAAATGGTCACTTCTGTGCTACTGATCACCTACACACACCACACGTTCATCCGGTCTTGCTGTATTTCTTCTTGTTCTGGTTTTGAAAAGATGAAGAATAAGTCTAACAATTAAAGTAGCCATGTTTATTACCGTGAGATTATTCATGTGATTTACGTTATTCACATGTTTAAGTATTTGAAAATCTGGAACTTCAAACTGCAAGAGAAGTGTCTTCATGCTGGAAATGAGATTGTACAACCTTTTTTTTCAAAGCCCACCAAGAACAAAATTGTACTAATGGTACTGTTATGAAGGCACTTTCACTAACCTTAAATTTTTTTTGCACCTACATGTCACCTTTCATCTTCTACAGAGGTTGTATGCGTTTATCTACAAGAATTGTCCTTTCTGTAGGCAACACAGTGGGAGCCTGGTCAATACTCAGGGATTCCATGTTATACTTTGTTTTATATAGCATAAATAATGAGTGAAATAAAACTGAATGCTAGACACTGCTTACCCAAAAACTTGGGGGTTTACGTGGGCAGAAATTTTTAAGCAAGACGCAGAAATTTTTAAGCAAGGCACAGAAATTCTTCCTTCAGATGTTGTCTTTGATGTCTGAGGGAGAAGCAAGAATTGACTCTGGTAACTTGTTTGTTTTACAAGTATGAGTAAATTGACCATTTTAGTCTTGTTGATATCTGTCCCTGTCATATAAATCCACTTGTGTGCCTTGCATAATGGCCATTCACATGCATATCCTTATACATGGTCTATCTGACAACACTTAATTAATCTTATAACATAGTCAGTTGGATAAGTAGCATTATTTTTGATCACAAAAAATACTGAGTCAAATCCTCAGATATAGTATGTAAACCCACAGTCTTCAGCAGAAGTATGCTGATACACACCAAAGAACCTGGCCCGTAGCTTACACTAAATGCTACTTTCTTGTTCCATGTAACTGGCTGTTTCACAGCTAAGTAGTGTTTCATGTTACTACCTAAATACTGTGGAAGGATATTTCAAGCTCATGGCACTTTTGTGAAATACCTTCATTAAACTGCATGGTAGATGAAACCACTCAGATTAAGAGTTTATACAGGAGCCAAGAGGACTTCTTACCCTGGCTGGTACTCTCACAGTGCGTGGTATAACCTCTCTTTCTGGGGAAAACTCCCTGTCAAAACTCTCATGGAGCTAATAGGTGCAATCTAGTCATCTGTAAAGAGGGGTTAGCAGTGGTCAAGTCTCCTGTGCTCTGTCCCCTTGCTTAGGTAGATGCTTACCTGCAAATAAGGTCTGAGGGGAATCAGCAATAGTTTGTATCTTTTCTCTCACTTTGACTACCCCTTGGGACAAAATCTGGTCTATGAAATTAATATCGCTGAGCTCAGTGATGAGCAATGCTTTCCCCTCAACACTGTGTTTTAATTGCTGCTTGGGTTTTGAGTTGGTCGCTTTCAGGTTTCATTTCAAGAAATCCATGATATGTGTAAACTGTTATTAATGCAGCGGGAAAATGTAGTTCTCGCTCATGGTTTTCCTCATGTCTGTTTTACAGATGACTGACACATAGATTAGCTTCCTTTTCTTTGCTGGTATATTTATACAGTTCAGGAATACACCTTCCATCCCAAGAAAGGTATCCATAAGGCTTTGTTCTACAAAGAATTAATGCGTTTAAAAATTAGATAAGATTTCAGATGCCAAGAATGTGTTCTGCCTCAGTACATTAGTCTGTTAGATATCTTTAACAGAAAAGCCTGAAAACTGAAGAAAAGCACACACGCAAAGATCTTTGTTTCTTGGATATTAGCTGTAGAGAGACATGAATTTGTTCAGAATAACTCAGCAAGATTGCACAAGTACATCATCAGAGGCAATAGATGGCAGTCTTCATCCGTTGTCTTGAAAATACTGCAGAAGCACCAGTATCTCTTGCCCTTCACCCAACGTCACAGCTATCTTACAGCAGTTTGGAGGTCAATGTACAAAAATATTTGAAAAGTTCATCTTGAAGCTCTTTTTATTCTACAAGCCTGGCTTGATTTACATCCAACCTGCTACCCCCATAAATGGACATCATGGTGAGGACTGGCAGTATCAGGAAGTGGATGGCTTCCTTGCATGTAGCTCAGGAGCACAGTGCAGGATTGTTGCAGCACGAATATAATATAGAGTATTTGGCACTGTGGATGTCCAGCCTGATGAGCAAATCCTGGGTCACCACATAAATAAGCACACTACAAACCTTTCTGGATAGATTTTCACTGCAGCATTCACAGCAAGAGAGAGGCCATGCATCTTGGCTCCCTTGCCCCTTGCCTGGACAGCACTGCCTATTGAGGAGGTCATACAGGAGGGCCTATCGGCCTTCTTTCCATCAAGCCAAAGCACTTTCGTACACTGACGAAAATTAATTTTATTGTAGGCTATGACAACTTTCTCTTGTGAAATGCTGACTAAAGGATTGGTCCCCAAGGCATCTATGGCTGAACAGTGGTTTTCTTTTCCGGTTCGTATGCAGAGAAAGGCTTGGGTTTCCTTCACTCCTGTGAAATGATACTGCGAAATAAAATCCCAAAGGAAATTTCTTCCCTTCCCTGCACTTTTACAGGGGATAACATGATTAGAAATCTTACACAGGATTGCTAAGGGGCTTAATTAGTTAATAAATCAAATAAATCACGGCTACTACAAGCAGCTGCAAGCTTAATCTCCAACTGGTAGTTTGTTCTGCTGTCCTCTGTGAGTAGAGCTGTAGAGCCATTGGTACAACTTCTTTGTGCTTTCTGCAGTGCATCCTGCAATTTAATCTCAGAGCATTTTTGTCACTAGTCAAGAATACAACAAAACACAACATGCCTTGTTACCATAATCAAACTCTAGAGAAAGGTATAGGTCTACATGATTCTTGCCAGAGATGTTTTGCTATCCTCATATATTGATGTATCTTAGACTAGAGTCCGTGTTCTCCAGTGTTGTCACAGATGCTGGATGGATGGGGAAAATGTTTCTAAACCATGGCAAAGAATAAAATTTTGTATCCAAAATTCCAGTATGCTCGGTTATTATTTACAAGAGCTCCCTCTCAAATACAGCAAAGGGACTTCTGGTGACAGAATTGCCACAGAACAATACAATCTAGGTTGCTGTTGGCAAATAGGAATGTTCTAGGAGAATTATCATGGGAAAAAAGACACTTATACAAGGTTGTTGATGGTAGTTGCCCCTGCTAACCAAATCTGATGAAATCTGTGTAAGAAAAGGGGAAAGAATAAAAAAGCGATTCAGTGCATTTCAGGATTTGATTTAATTTTCCCTTGGCACAGCAAATCAGCTTTGATTGTTAGGCCCAATTTGCAGACTCCTGTTTTGTTATAGCAACTAGTAAATTGTGTGTAGCCAAAACTATAATAGGTCATTCATAAAATGAACAGAAGCAAATGTCTGACAAACTGGATTCTTCCTTGGTCTTCCAAATACAGAGTTTGATCTTTTCTATGTCTAAATTTGTAAGGGATTCCGCACAAGGTCCCCATCCAAGATTTCAGACCCACTATAACTTAGAAAAACAATTCACTGAATTTAACGTGGTCACTGAAAGGGGTGCATAGCACTGTAATAATTTTTTCTTTCTAGGAGACAGGTGCTAAGTCACTGAGAATGCTGTGTTTGAGCAAGTAATGATGAGTCCATCAAAAAATAATTTTTTACTTTCCCTTTTTGACAGGCCCTATAGATTACTTGCTATGTCAAATACTTGAGCACTTTAAATAGTCTGGCACCTGAATGTTTCAAAGTAGGTGAAGGATCATTTTGTAATGAGATTTGAGAGCACATAAGATTTGAGTCCAGTGTATGAGACTATACTCACAAAAGTCCATAAAAAAATTACTTTGCTTCCCTGGTTTCTGGAACAACTCCAAAATGAGACATGTGTAACACATGCTGTGTGCATGACTGTACAGCAGTTTTGTAACCTGTTTCCTAAATATCTTTCTAATTTTTTTCTGCAGAATACATTTTTTTTCTGATTTCTGTTGGTGAAAAATAACATTTTTTTCATTGTTCTGTCATGATTCATGTTTTGTATATATATAAACCAACAGAAACTTGCACTCAGGTACTCATGGTTTGCAGGTACCTCAGGTTTCATTAACCTGCACACAGGAGAAGTAACACATTGCAGAAGTACACTGGGCAGTGAGTACCTGGTTTCAAGCTCATGACAAATCAGCGATTAACATGTATCTCTCTAGTTGGTGACAACCACTGTGCCATGTAGAAAACCCTGTTTGTCACACTGTTGACATTATATTAGGAATGTATTTCTATACACTGCAGTTTTTCAGTCAGTAGATTTCACAAAAATCTCCTTTCTTCCT
>Ga0181612_100856_pt1 | contig 10184 bp, 7 predicted proteins | sample HoacroProtozoa21_FD_119630 | JGI IMG/M metagenome (GOLD analysis project Ga0181612, IMG submission 119630) | Hoatzin crop microbial communities from Cojedes, Venezuel. Combined Assembly of Gp0051906, Gp0051904, Gp0051908 | reverse complement strand
TGGAAGGCTCCTCCAAGGTCACGCCGGAGCCTTCTCTTCTCCAGGCTGGACAGCCCCAACTCTCTTAGCCTGTTCTTGTAGGAGAAGTACTCCAGCCCTCTGATCATCTTCGTGGCCCTCCTCTGGACCCGCTCCAAAACATCCATGTCGTTCCTACTTTGGGGGCCACAGAGCTGGACACAGTACTCCAGGTGGGGTCTCACTATGTGTTAGAATGGCTTATCTACGGAAACCTGATCTGCTATCTATGCATCGGTCACCACAACATTTTCCAATAGAGGACTGGGACACATCTTCCGATCCCTCTACTGACACAACTGTGTATTATTCTGCTGTTTCACGGATATAGAAACTGTGGCACAGACCTGTGGCCAGAGCAAGCTGAAAATCATAGACCTGTCATCTGACGTTAGAACCAGAAAGTCTATGAGTTCCGACCCTGTGTCATGAACACAAGAGTATCCTTGCCTTTATTCACTAAATGATTCATCAGTAATTTAAAATCAAGAGAAAGGGCAAAAAAGAGGATAAAAATAAGAAGGGAAATGGATTATGGTTTTAGCCAAATGCTATCTATATGGGTGGAATCAAAATAGCTTCAAACAGCATAGGAAATATGCATCCATTCCTGTCACCTAGCTAAGCAACACATTAGGGACAGCAAATCCCCCTGTAGCGGAATCCCAGAGCTCGTGGGCATGATGCGTCTTCTGTGGGCTGTTATAGTCAGCACTGTCAAGTCCAAAATCTTCCCTCTCTGCCCCTCTCCCACTTGCATCCTATTGCTACAGAAAAAAAAGACAATTGTTGTAGGCCTGTATGAGAGACGCCAATCTAATTATTAGTCTCTCTTTTTTTTTCTTTTCTTTTTTTGGACATTGCGTCTGCAGAGGAGGGAAGTGGGAGGACAGGGATTTGCAATGGTGGGGGCAGCTGAAGAAGGAAAGGAGGGGGGAAGAAGAGAAAATATTTCCTTTGGCAATTCTGTTTCTCTTTCGAAAAGGGACTACTTTCCTCACTCCTTATCCCTCCTGACAAGTACAGGCACTTTGGGCCCTAACTGGATGTGAACATTGTCAAAAGAAATTTGGGCTAAAGGGAGGCATCTGCAGCTCTGTTCCTATTGCGCTCGGTGCTGGAGCCATTTTTGCGAATGTGGCAGGGTAGCTGGTGGGCAGACACCAGTACAGATGGGAACTTCACATACTGTATGCATCATGACCAACTATAAAAACAGTCACAACGCATCAGTTGTTACCCAGCCAGTCTTCCTGGAACCTTCACTTTCAATTTCAATCTCACTGACATCCGCAGCTTAGAGTGAGCTTTTATGTTTAAGCATCAGTACAGTACTAATGCAGGAGCAAAGGGGCGGCTGGGCTACCACAGCAAGGAATTAAACCTCTGTTCTCAGACAGCCATTAGAAGGGAGGAGCAATTCAAGGGGAATAGTGTAACTGGATTCTATGCAAAAGTGGGGAGAAAAAGCAGGGAATGGGAGTCGGGAAATTTTTTGATGCCGTGAACTCACAGCAAGTTGGGGGGCTTCTGAAAAAGAAATGTAGCAAGCAGGCATTCTCCCAACATGTAATTTAATGCTTGGAATAATCCTATTGTGTCAGCTACTCACCACCAAAGAACTGAGGATAAATATAACTTAAAAAAAATTAAGGGGATGGCAATTTGAACAGCTTAATGTTTCTTCAAAGGCTAAGTGATGGAAAGCAGCGCTGAAGTAAATTGACAACTCGGAATTAACTGGTTGCTGGCACAGCTCAGGTGAAGGTTTGATGGTAACATGAGCTTTCCCAACAGTTTCCAAAATGAAGTATTATGAAAAGGTAAATTATGTTTTGTATTCATGACTGAAAGCATTTTATTTTAAAGCCAGCACTGCTGATGCTGTCAAGGTGGAGATTCTAGCTTTATGTGCAGTGCCTCTAGCCTTGCAATGTGAGTGAGGGAACATGACAGCTTGTAATAAGTAATTTTTATACAGTTGCATTTATCACTCAAGTAGGCTTGGCAATATTAAACACAGACCTTAAAATGCTGCAGAAGAGGAAGGACAGGGGCTGGAGGCCATGTATATTGTGTGTGTGTGTGTGTGCTTGGTTGCGTGCAGGAGTGTTTGTAACTATTTTTTTTTCTCCAGGTCCATTCCTGTTAATGTGGCACTTTTTAAGATATGCACGGAAATGCTTCCAAATTGTTAATACATCACTAAAAGGTTACAAATGAAATGACCCCATTTAGCCCAAAGGATGTTATTTTAGGCTTTAATGAATTAGACATTGCTACCATTTTCAGGCAAAAATCAATTGCCTCAATTAACAAATTTGCACAAGTCCAAATATTTACAAAATAAAGGCCCAGAAACCACATTCTTTGTTTCTCTTTCTCACTCTCTACCCTGCTTCTTCATTAACATTTTCATTTCCATGAAAGTGTGAGGCATCAGCTCTTTGTCTGAGCTTGTGAAGGCCTAAGCATTGACTACATTCTTCTTCTTTAGCGGCTCCTCTTTTCTGTTTTAGCAGGTTTTCCTTCTTTGTCATGAATAATTCAGGACAAGCTACAAGTGGAAGATGCCCATTCCTTTTCATGGAAAGGATAAAAATATAGTCAAGCCTTACCTCATTTGTGGAAGAAAATTTTACAAAAAGAGAAGGCAATTTACTTTATGGGATTGAAATAGGAAGGGAATTTTCTTCTGTTCACAGGATTTATAGGAACTGCACCTTGAGTCTGAACCAAGAGGAACCAAAAGTCTCCAAGCCAAATGACAGACTCTTAAACCTTCTGAAGCACAGCCCTGACATACGGTTTGATTACCTCTTCTGTTGCAAGGAGTTACAAAGCTAGGTGGATGCCGGAAAACTCAACCATTTAAAGCTGAAATAATGTCAGATCGAAAGCAATACAAAATTGAAAAAAGACCAGTCTCTGTTATTATTCATATGACCCAGTTGAGAAAATCATGCATTTTCACTGGGAGGTATGTCTAATTTGGGCATCGTGGCTGCCTCAGGACATTGGCTGTACGGGGAGATGAGAACTTGCAGCTTTGTGTAGTGAGGTGTCTAGACTATCAGACAGACGAAAGAAGGACCTGATTGTTTTCGCTATTCCTTTTGCTTATTTCATGCACCTCTGCTATCCATCAACGATGTTAAATTTAATTTTTTACCCATCTAACCCACACTGGTCTGAAGAGGACATTCCAGGATCCATCGGTTATGGAATTTCCCAGGACAGCATTTGAGGGTGACAATGATTTCTTCTTCTTCGCTGGGACATGAGTCTCTAACTCTTAGTAAAGGTCTCGAGATAGATAAGAGACAGTGCCAGAAAACAAAATCAAAACCAAAAAGAAAACAGTCAATAAATGCAGGGAGTCAAGGTCTCTTGCTAACTTTGCAAATTAGTCCATAAATCAGCAAAAGGAACTAGGTCTTCCACATAACAAGTACTCACCGCCAACGTGATTCTGAGTTTCAAGGTTTATTTTGTATCATTTACTTATATTAGTAAGAAGCTGACAGGAAGCTTTATTTTTTCTGCCAGAAAATTAAGGTTGATACAGATCTGTTGCAAAATGCTGCTGCTTTTTTGCTTTTTTCCTTTGACTATGGCTACTAGAAAATTACTGCTTTGGGGTCAAAAAAGTACTTCTATTTTCTGCTCCATATTGCGAATACAACATAAGCACTAGAACTTAGTTGTGGCTAGACATTAACAAAAATCTTCTAGCAAAACCTGGAGAAGTTGCAGTCCTCAGTATTTCAGATTTTAAAAAATAGGTTAGACAAACATCAGCCAGAAATTATGAAGGTGCATTTGATTTTTCTTGAAAAAGCAATGGAGTGAGTGATCCGATCTGGTAGTCCATGGTCTGAGTTGGGATTTCAGCAGAAGAGACTTCCAGAATCTCCAGACATTTTTGGAAAATTAGACTAATTTTGAGGTAATTTTGACAAAGTTGAAAAGACCTTGGGGTTAAGGTTCACCTTACTGAACTTGAGAAAACTACAGTACCCATGTTCACACTTGGTTTAGTTACCCTGGGATCACTTAATAGACAATGGAGAAACAGGCAATTTTGAGATATGATTGTCTGACCTACTAAAATGTTTAGTTTTGGCCACAGGAATCTCATCCCAGGTTTTTTTTCTTTTCCTATGCTCTCAGTTCCATCAGAGCACCCCTTTTCCAATCTAATCCAATGACTATCTGCTTGATGTTATGAATCTCTGGTAATGTCCTGGCTTCCGATGCCATTAGCCCAATTCTGTAGACACACATATTGACTGTATGCAGACCATCTTGCTGAGAGTGAAGGGATATTCTGAAGGTGTGGAGCTTAACATGGTCATAAAAGTTGGCAGGTTAGCTCCTAAGAAGACAGGAGATGTAAGCTAAGAGACTTTTGTAATGATTCTCCTATACACAAGCCGTTCTTTGATACTGCCTAGAGAGATGCATGATACTGCTGTGTCTCTGACATGCAGTGCAGCAGCTCCTGCTATCTCCTATCTCCTGCTTTGAAAAGACAGAACTCATGCTGGGCAAAGAAGGATCTGTAGTTTCAGTAGTCACTACAGATTTAGGATAAGTGTAACGTTGTCTTTAAATACCATCTTAATCACTATCAGAATGAAGTCCAAGCACTGAGTTTTTTATGCAGGATCCTTCATCTCAAACATAAAATAGACTGTTTTACTTTGATTCCATGGACTATATCCACAATTCCAGCTTCATAAAATTCTGAAAGATGCTCCTATTGATCGTGTGCAGCCAGGTTATAACTTCCTGTCCGAGAACTTGAAGTACATTGAGTACCAGTATATCAAATAATTTAGTATTATTTAAATCTTCTATGCAGTTTGTATTCCAGGTGAATTCATGCATGTATCTTGTACAAGAGTTTGCACACCTGCAGGATGACATCTGTCTAGACAATAAATTCAATTATTTGAGTTAACAAGCCCTTGTCATTGTTAGAAATTTATTACAAAAAACGTGTATTGGTAATCAGGTGCAGAAAAACCTGCAAGAGATACTCACCCATGGAGGATGGAAGGTGTTCAGCTGTCCATATTGTACATTTCTGCAGTGAAAATATCTCCAAATCAGTTAGCTATGTAGAATTTTCTGTATTTAAGGAGATGAAATATCACATTCAGAGCACAGTTTGCTTGATTAGCATTTAAGGATTAGATGTTTTGAACCCAGAGGCTATCTTTTTCGCTTCTTTTATTTACTAGGGGACTAAAGAGAGTTAGACCTTATGTAGGTCTGCAGTATAAACCTGTATGTTTGGAAATATGGATCCACTTCTTTCTTCTTCATATCTTTATTGCATGAAGATGCATTTTCTGCAGAAGGAATCATGGGAAAAGGAATCACGGGAAAAGGAATCACAGGGTTCAAAATTACTTTCCTGAGAGTACACAACAGGATGAGGGCCTGAAGATCACAAAGTTGTCTTGACCACTAGTTCTTTTGCTGTAACCACCAGACTCCTTTTTTCCTGTGTTCACAACAGTGCATTTACAAGTATTGCCTCTGAGCAAAAGTAACCTGTAACATTTCCAGAAGAGGGAAACTCGAGTTATTTGACATATGACATGGATCAGTCTATGCTCAATATGACAAAGCTTGAAAGGGCTTCATTTTGAAATGGGTTAATACTCCCCCACCTCTCAAAGCAGATTTTTTTAGGATGCTATCAAGCACTGCAGCATTTCAGTACTTAAAGCAACCTTATAATAAAGATGGGGACAGATTTTTTAGCAGGGCCTGCCACGAAAAGACAAGGGATAATGTTTTTAAATTAAAGAGGGTAAATTAAGTATGATGAAGATATTTTTTACAATGAGGGTGATAAAATCCCGGTCCAGGTTGCGCAGAGAGGTAGGAGATGCCCCATCTCTGGAAATATTTAAGGTTGGACGGGGCTCTGAGCAACCTGATCTGGCTGAAGCGGTCTCTGCTCACTGTGGGGGGGTTGGACTAGATGACCTTTAAAGGTCCTTTCCAACCCTAACTATTCTATGGTTCTATGATTGAATAAGAGACACCCTCATCATCATCATCAGACTTCTTCAAAAGCTTTGCCTTAAAATACACAATCACATTACACAAACTGAGAAGAGATGATTCTGTCATTAGAAATGTGGGATCTGTACTCATGAAACCATGGAAAAAGCTCTGCTACAAGCTTTCTGAGTTCCAGAATCACATAATTTAATGTAGGTGTGATGTACGTGTAAATCTGTGCTGCTGCCTGAGCTTTCACTGTAGTCAACAGGAATTAAGTCTTGAGACACTTGCCTGAGTTCAGGCATCTCTAGTAACCTTTTAGATACTCCTTGGAGCTTAAAACTCTCGTCTGGCACAGACAGGAGGTACGGGAGAACTTCAAAACTCTTCTGAAGAGGAAGGATACCTTTGGGCAACCCAAGTGACACTAGATGCCCATGATTAGGCAAGTGAATCAGGCCCCAGACAGTGCTGTTAATGGAGTTTAATGGACATGTTAGCTCAGTTATAAGTAGAAACCTACATTTGGTCAACTGAAGAGCTCTGGATGCCCTAGGGAATCTGAGACATCTCCACCAGGCTGGTAAATATTGTAGAATCATAGAACTGTTTGGCTTGGAAGGGACCTTAAAGATCATCTCGTTCCAACCCCCCACCATGAGCAGGGACATCTTCCACCAGCCCAGGTTGCTCAAAGCCCCGTCCAGCCGGGCCTTGAACCCTTCCAGGGAGGGGGCAGCCACAGCTTCTCTGGCCAACGATTACCCAGATGTTCTCCAAGCAAGCCTGGGCTAGGTGGGGCAACCATCGCTGCCTTGTTTTCCTTTCATTTGATATTACTGATTTCGACTGGGGGGTGGCATTTATAGCAGCCCCCGGCTTGGAGGGGGTTGATGCCTGGGCGTAGCGTGCGGGAGCTGATTCCCACCCAGACGCTGTCAGATGCGGAGGCCGACGGGGGCAGTGGGGTGGTGGCACCTTGGGTGGTGGCATCACTGGGGGGGTTTCGGCAAGGCTGTGCCCCTCCGGTGGATGCACTGAAGCGATGAGATGTCAGCTCATTAGGTAAAGCTGCAAACAGGAGGGGCTGAGGGGGTTTGTTAATTGTTCTGGCTGTGAGAGGAGCCCAGCACGGAGCAGGTCCCGTTACTGCTCGGGGGCCGGATCGGGTGGCAGGAGGTGGAAGCTCAAGTAACGGGAGCGCAAGCTGACCTGGCATGGGATTAATGGCGCAGGCGGGGATGGGGAGGTGGTGGCGAGAGCTGGGGGGGTTCACGCCGCCGTTCTGAGCCGTCCTTCCCATCGCTTGCTGCCGGGGCTGGTCCCGAGCTGCCGAGTGTGAGGTGGGGCTGGTGGGTTCCCCGCTCTACCTCTGCCACGTGCCTTGGGTGGGAGGAAGAATAAATAATGCAGGGGAGCTGCATGAGGTAAATACTTTCCGCTCGTGGTAAGGGTTTAGGTTTTCTTGCTTCTCTCGTTGTCGTGGGTTTATGAGCAAGGCAGAGGTGTTGCCGGAGCCCACCGTGCAGATGGGCAGTGGGAGAGTTTGTTAGGATGTTGCTGGGTGGGAGACAGAAACCTGGCCCTGCATCATCAGAATTAAGAAAGAAGCCCTTTCAGCTCCGCAGATGGCCCCGACGGCCGGTGAAAACCGACTGCATTCCTCCTTGGCTGTCCCTGCTTCGCGCCGTGGATCGCAAGGGCTCGTTTTCCCCGACCGAGTAATTGGCCAGGCTTGTGTGCTCAGAGCGTGTTAAGCTGCGGCACCAAGCGGTGCTGAGTCCAGGCACCACTGCCAGCCCTAACTGCTCGCTTCTGCCTAATGTTTAATTTTTCTCCTGCCTCTTTCAATTAATTTCCTATTAATTGGGTTTGGAATGAAGTTCTCAGATGACTGATAAATCTTCCTTAAGCCTAGGGGCTAATCGGTTTTGGAGGAGGGAGAGCGGTGTTAATAGAGGAGGAAAAAAAGTGCATTAGTCATAGCAAATCTGTCAGATATGAACTGAAGCAAACGGTAAATCATCCTGGTGGGTTAACAGGGGAAAAAAAAAAGGGCTCCTGTAGTACCCCACGTCTATCATCTTCTTGCAGTACTCGCTGGCATGAATATTGGTCACTAGTAAACCTTGGGAGATGGTGTGTACTCTTCCAGTAGTGCTTCTGAGCATTTCATATTTTTTTTTGGCAAGTGATGAAGTGTTTTCCCTAAATCTTGAAGGACCCTGAATACTGCCGCTAATTAGAAGAGGTTGTATGCTATAGGGGCCCCGCTATTCAATTAAAATCATTAAGAGCCTTTTGTCGGCTCCAGCATCAGAAAGCGCAGATGTGACCTAAACTGTTCTAAGAGTCTCTCAGTATCCCCAAGGAAATTTAGAAAAAACAAATTATATATAGATATATGCGTCGCAGAGCGTTCAAAGGCGTGAAACTAGAGGGCTTTTCAGCAGTGCGTTATCCTGCGGGGATGGGGCTGAGACCGACCCTGCCCGGGAAGGGTTCCGGGGGCCAAGAATTCCCCCGCTGGAGCCCAGAAGGTTTAACGTGTTCTGGAGTCACGGCCAGTGCAGTTGGTGACTGGGGGTAACGGCTTCTGGGGGGTCGGGGTCTCACCCCGGTATGTCTTGGTCAACTTATCATTAATTTATCTGTTCCAGCAAGTTTTTAGTTCATGTGAAGTAACTGGGTAGGGGGAAAGTTGTTGTGAAATACGCAGAGGTGATGGGAAAGTGCCATTTTAAAAACCTGAATGTGGTCCAGTGGTGACTATTTTTAGAGGGTTTCTGCTGTCATTCCCCAAGCTGGGAACAAAATAAGGAAAGTCACGGTGCTGGAAGGGGCTGAGCTGTCCCAGCAGGAGTCGTGTTGGTTGGACTGGGCAGGGGAAAATCACCAGCGCTCCCTGTCACAGGACGACTGAATCGCTGTGGCGTTTCTGAGCCGGATTGTTGGTTTTCGGGGTTTTGGTTTGCCTCCGAAGCTTAATGGCAGACTGGTTGGTCCAAAGACTTCCATCTCCTGGTTTGCAACAGGTGACAACCGCTGATGTCCCACATGTCTCCCTCTTCTTCCACTTTTTGTTGTCTGGATTTTTTCCCCCCAGCTTTTTCTCCGCTAACCCGCTTGGGGGGACGAGGGTCCCCAGCCGGGGTGGGGGGGAGCAGAGCTCCCCAGCACATGCGGGGAGAAGGCAGAGGCGTGACGCCAAGGTGCTAATTGCACGAAGGACATGAATTTCCTTTGGAGCATGCTGCGGTAGGGTTTGCTTGTATTCCTCAGTCAGGTCTGTGTCACCGGGAGGAGCTCGGAGGCTCGTCACGGTGCGGTTAAAGCCCCCAGAAGAGGTGACTCGTTGGGGGGGACAGGAAACGCAGGGTGGTCTCAAACGCTCGTCGTGGGCGGTCTGAGCTTATAGAAATAGGTGGGACCGGCTCATGGATGTCCCACTCGCGACGGTGCTACCGTCTGCCGGCGGCTTTTGTATTATAGACAGCTCTTGGTGGCTTTGAGGTTGGTTTTACTGGGGGTTTGGCGGTTCCTTTTACCGTGGAAGGATGACATGTGAGGCTCCTCTGCTTGCAGCGCGGTGAGAGCAGGGAGCGTTGGAGGGGCAGAAGGTGTTGCGTCTCGTCCCGCTCCCTCGAGACCAGCACTTCCTCAGGGTGGAACAGCGTTACAAAGTCTTTCCTCTGATGAAAAGCAATATTTGTGTACCAGTTCCTAAACTGGGTTTTATTTGGGCGGGGTGTATGTGGAGCAGGGAGCCGCAGGGCATTTCGCAGCGCTGCCCAGGACCGGGTTCAGGGCTGGGCAAAGCACTTCATGTGTGGAAATTACTGCAGCCCCTTGTCCTGCGTGGCATTTCTGTATTTCTCCCTGGTTTTACCAGGCTGCCAGCAAGCTGTCCGTGTGTCGGTGGTCAGCGAGCATCCCTCGCTGGTGCCTGGGAGAGGGGGAACATGAAGGTGGACCACAGGTTGACCATGAGCCAGCAGCGTGCCCTGGCTGCCAAGAAGGCCAGTGGGATCCTGGGGTGCATGAGGAGGAGTGTGGCCAGCAGGGCGAGGGAGGTTCTCCTTCCCCTCTGCTCTGCCCTGGTGAGGCCCCACCTGGAGTACTGTGTCCAGTGCTGGGCT
>Ga0181612_100712_pt1 | contig 10184 bp, 5 predicted proteins | sample HoacroProtozoa21_FD_119630 | JGI IMG/M metagenome (GOLD analysis project Ga0181612, IMG submission 119630) | Hoatzin crop microbial communities from Cojedes, Venezuel. Combined Assembly of Gp0051906, Gp0051904, Gp0051908 | reverse complement strand
CACCTGTGTATCGACATTGGAAACACGCAGACTAAGGCGGCCGTTGTGGCCGCGGGCTCCGTGGTGGAGCAGGCTGTGTGGACGCAGGAGCCGGCCGCATGCATGGCCGAGATGCTCGCCCGCTTCGACGTGGACGCCGTGGCTGTGGCGTGCGTGGGACGCATGGCGCCCGAGTTGGCTGCTGCGCTCGCTGCGCTGCCTTGCCGCGTGTTGAACGTGAGTGGCAGCACGCCGTCGCCGCTCGCTTACGCTCGCGAGGAATATGCTTTGCTGGGCGCCGACCGCTTGGCGGCTGCCGTGGGCGCGTGGGCCGAGGCCGCGGGACAGGACTTGCTCGTGGTGGACGCCGGCACCTGCATCACTTTCGACTACGTGTCGGCTGCGGGCGTGTTTGTGGGCGGAAACATATCGCCGGGTTTAGGCCTGCGATTGCGCGCCATGCACGAACACACGGCGCTTCTGCCGCTCATCTCGGCCGAGGGCGACGCTCCCGCGTGGGGCATCGACACGCCGACCGCACTGCGCAGCGGCGCCAAATGGGGCGTGCACTTCGAAATTATGGGATACATCAGCAAATTCCTTGCCAAACACCCCGATGGCAGAATATTTCTTGGAAAAGAACCACTCTTCGAAGACGAACTCTTCGAAGATGAGCGCATTTGTGTGCGCAAAGATATGGTTTTCACCGGACTCGACAAAATTTTATCAATTGACAATTGACAATTGACAATTGACAAAAAAATACAAAATGAAGAAATGAAGATTAGAAATGCAAAATTGAAAATTGTCAATTGTCAATTGTCAATTGTCAAGGGCCTCGCGCGTGCGTGCGCGTATATATTAATAATGTGTGCGACGCTGACGGCCCTTCCCGCCGCCGCTCAGACCAATGGCAGCAATTCGCCCTATTCGCGCTACGGCTTCGGCCTGCTGAACGACCGTGTGGGCTCGCTCGGCACGGGACTCGCGGGCGCTACGCGCGGCATGCGTGGCGGCTGGAACCTGAACCCCACCAATCCGGCGTCGTACTCCGCCATCGACTCGCTCACCATGCTCTTCGAGGTGGGACTGTCGATGCAAAATGCGAACATTTCGGAGAACGGCAAACGCGTGAATGCCCGCAACACGAGCGTGGACCACGTGATTGGCGGATTTCGCGCGCTCAAGAACGTGGGCATAGGCTTCGGACTGCTGCCCATCAGCACCATTGGCTACAGCATGAGCAACGAATCGACCTACACCACATCGACCGGTGAGGCCACGCAGACCGACACCTACAGCGGCGACGGCGGCGTGCACGAAGTGTTCTTGGGCTTCGGCTGGCGCCCGTTCAAAGGCTTCTCGCTCGGCATGAACGGCGGCTTCGTTTGGGGCGACCTGACCCACAGCGTGACCGCCAGCTTCAGCGATGCCAACACCAACTCGCGCGTCAGAACGTACGACACCCACGTGCGCACCTACAAACTCGACTTCGGCGTGCAATATGAGCAGCGCGTCAATCCTCGGAACTCCTTCGTGATTGGCCTGACCTACAGCCCGGGCCACACCATCCACGGCCGCAGCTACTACTACGACCAAGTCGTAGTCTCCAGCACCACGCTGGGCGACACGGTGAAGTGCAAGAACGGCCTTGCCTTGCCCGACCAGTTTGGCGCCGGCTTCGTGTGGAATTGGCGGAACAAAATGCGCATTTCGGCCGACTATTCGATGCAAAAGTGGAGCAGTGTGTCGTGGCCGGTGCTGAGCGCCGACGCTGCGGGCAATGCCACCTACACATCGGAGCCCGACCAGTTTAAAGACAAGCATACGATGGCCCTCGGCTTCGAATACATCCCCGACCACTACGGCCTGAAGTGGCGCCACCACATACGCTATCGCGCCGGCATTTCCTACAGCACGCCCTACATCAAAGTGAATGGCGAAGACGGGCCGAGCGACCTGATTTTGAGCGCCAACGTGGGCCTGCCCATCATCAACTATCACACCAACCGATGCCTCCTGAATGTGGGCCTGCAGTACGAACGCGTGGCGCCCAAGGTGAGCACGATGGTGAAGGAGAACTACGTGCGCTTCTGCATAGGCCTGTCGTTCAACGAAGAGTGGTTCCGGAAGTGGAGAGCGAACTAATAATTGATAATTGATAATTGATAATTGATAATTATATTTTCCGGGCACTCTTGCTCGGGCTGGCGCTGCTCATGGTGGGCGGTTGCGAGCACGAGGAGACGCCGATGCGCGACTTGGGCGGCGTGCGCGACTCACTGTCGGTGATGACGACGTACGGCGTGTCGAAGTTGGTGTCGGACTCGGGAAATATGCGCTATCGCATCATCGCCGAGGAGTGGCGCGTATACGACAAGACCACGCCGCCGCGCATGTATTTCCCGAAGGGCATACTGCTCGAGCGTTTCGACAATGCCTACAACATGAACCTCTACATCACGGCCGATTCGGCGTGGTGCTACGACCAAAACGTGTTCAAATTGCGGGGGCGCGTCGTGCTCTACGACAAACAGAAGCGCAGCCGCGTGGACACCGAAGAACTCTATTGGAACATCAAGGAGCAGCGGCTCTATTCCACTATGCGCACCCACGTTTTGGAGCCCGACCGCGAGCTGACCGGCAATCGCTTCACAGCCAACATCGTGGGCGAGAAGCCGATTCGCTATCGCATTTGGCAGGGCCACGGCTATATGCCCATGCCCGAGGACGCCAAAAAGAGCGGCGGCGGCAGTGCGAACGCGCCAACCGCAGCGGCGCCTCCCGAAGAACCCGAAACGGCTGTCGAGGAGCAAATTTCGGAAGAAAATTCCGACAAACAAACGGAAAATTGAAAAAATTTTTTCCAACTAAGACCCTGAAAGTGAAAAAAACGGCCGCATTTTTGGCACTTTTCTACCCTTGCACTATTTTTGCACGCCAATAAAAATATCGGAAAAATAATATAAAATCAAAAACATAAGAAATGGCAGTACTTCAGAAAATCAGAGGCCGCAGCGCATGGCTCATCGCCATCATCGGTCTCGGCCTGTTCGCCTTTGTGGCCGAACCGCTTTTTGAATCCATTAAGACGCTCTTCAACATGGACAGCCAAACGGTTGGCAAGGTGAAGGGCCAAAGTCTCAACATCCAAGACTTCCAGTCGGCCGTGCAGGCTCGCAGCGATTTGGCGCGCCTCACGAGCGGCAATGCCTCGCTCTCGGAGCAGCAGCAGAACCAGATTCGCGAGACCATCTGGCAGGAATTTGAGCAGAACGCCATCGTGAGCGACCAAGCCAAGAAGCTCGGCCTCTCCGTGTCGGACGCCGAAATCAAACAAGCCCTGCAGACCGGTCAGGCACAGTGCCTGCAGCAGCTGGCCGCCATCACGATGGACTTTGGCAACGGCCAAACCATCCGCCCCTTCGTGGACCAGCAAACCGGACGCTTCAGCAACGAAGCCCTGCAGCAGTTCTTGCGCGAAGCCGGCCGCGAACCCGCACTGGCTGAGCAATATCAGCAAATCTACCGCGTTTGGGAATACTCCAAAGAAGAACTCCGCAACGAATTGCTCGCCCAGAAGTACTTCTACGTGCTGCAGGCCGGCATGCTCTCGAGCAACCCGACCCTCGCCAAGATGACCTTCGACGACATGAACGTGCAGTCGAGCGGCGAAGTAGTGGCCGTGCCCTACAGCAGCCTTGGCGACGACGTTCTCAAAGTGACCGACGACGAACTGAAGAAAGCCTTCAGCAAGTACAAAGACATGGCCGTGATGAGCGGCCGCGGCGGCGTGACCCGTCTGGCCGAGCGCCCCACGCGCACCGCCACCTTCAAATACATCAACGTAGAAGTGCAGCCCAGCGACGTTGACCGCGACACGCTGCAGAGCGAAGTGCGCAGCTTCGAAGAGAAATTGCGCGCCGCCAGCGGCAACTACGACGCCCTCGTGAGCGAAGGCCAGTCGGAATACGCCTACTCCTACCTGCCCATCGGACGCGACCGCCTGAAGCGCCTCGCCCCCGAAATTGAGAAGCGCCTCGACAGCGTGAGCGTGGGTGGCACGTGCCGCACCTTCTTCGACCGCGGCGCATTCGCCACATTCAAGGTGATTGGCACCACGCAGGCCGCCGACTCCGTGCGCTACCAGTTCATCGTCGCCGGACCCCGCGTCCAAGTGGACAGCCAAGACCAAATCTACGCCGAAAGCGGCAAGGTGGCCGACTCCATCATGGCCAAGCTGCAAGGCGGACAAGCCTTCGGCGAAGTGGCCAAGGAATACAACCAGCAAGGCGACTCCATCTGGGAAGACCTCTCTCGCAATGAGAACTTCGGCTATACCGCCGACCAAGCCAAGGCCGCCAAAGCCATCGGAACCCTGCCCGTCGGCGTGCACAAAGTGGACATCGGCCAAGGATTCATGGTTGTGAAGATTATCGACCGCAAGAAAATCAATACGAAGTACGACCTCGCCATCATCAAGCGCGAGCTCAACTTCTCCAACGAGACCTACAACGACGAGCTCGCTCGCCTCAACAAGTTCTTGGGCGAAAACAAGACGCTGGCCGACTTCGAAAAGAACGCCGCCGGTGCCGGCTACGTGCTGACGCCCGCCAACGCCTATCCCCAGAACGACCTCACGCTGCAGTATCAGCTCGGCGGCGAGGGTGCCAAGGAAGCCATTCGCTGGATTTTCGACGATGCCAAGAAGGGCGACGTTTCGAAGATTTATGAATGCGGCGACGCCAACAACCGCCTGCTCGTGGTGGGCGTAGACGACGTGAACGACGGCGAACTCACTTGGGATAATCCCGAAGTGAAGCAAGTGCTCACCCAACTCGTTCAGCGCGAGAAGGCTCAGGCCGCTCTGAAGAGCAAGGTGGACGGCGTGAAGACCTTCGAACAAGCCAAGGCCCTCCCCGGCGCCGTGACCGACAGCCTGAAAGACCAAGTGTTCTTCGGCAACGTGATGGTGCCCGCAGTAGGCACGCCCGAGCCCAAACTCTCCGGCGCCCTCGCAGGCATGAAGGCAGGCTCCTTCAGCGGCCCCATCTACGGCGCAGGTGCCGTCTACTTCGTGAAGGCCGGCGAGAAGAAGCAGCCCGAAACGCCCTACGACGAAAAGCAAGCCATGCAGCAAACCGCCCAAATGTACATGCAAATGGTGGGCGACCTCTTCGGCTCACTCACCGAGGGCGAGAAGGTGAAAGACCAGCGCTACAAGTTCTGATTTCGCCCGAAACACATTCCCCACATAATGCGTTCGCATCGACAAAAATCGGTGCGAACGTTTTTTTTGCAAAAACGCGCATTTTTCGGGGGCCTAATGTTTGTTCTTTCTTTGAAATTCCACTACTTTCGCAGCCTAATTCCAAAGCATCATGGAGAACATCAAAATTGACATTCGACAAGCCGTGCGCTTCCTGCCCGAAGGCGCACTCAAGGCCATCGCAGGCGAAGTGAAAGTGGCTCACGAGTCGCTCGAAGACGGCACCTGCCAGGGCAACGACTATCTGGGCTGGCTCCACCTGCCCTCCGAAACTCCCGACGCCCTCATCGCCGAAATCAAGGCCACGGCCCAGACGCTGCGCGAACGCTGCGACTGCATCGTGGTGGCCGGCATCGGCGGCTCCTATCTGGGCTCCCGCGCCGTGATTGAAGCCCTCAAAAACAACTTCGAAGAACTCACGCCGCGCATTCTCTACGCCGGAAACAACATCAGCGAAGACTACCTCTTCGAACTCACCGAGTATTTGAAAGACAAGCGCTTCGGCATCATCAACATCTCCAAGTCGGGCACCACGACGGAGACGGCGCTCGCCTTCCGCTTGCTGCGCGAGCAGTGCGAAGCCCAGATGGGCAAGGAAGAGGCGCGCAAAGTAATCGTGGCCATCACCGATGCCCACAAAGGTGCCGCGCGCACCACGGCCGAGAAGGAGGGATACGCCTCCTACGTGATTCCCGACAACGTCGGCGGCCGCTTCAGCGTGCTCACCCCCGTCGGCTTGCTGCCCATCGCCTGCGCCGGCTTCGACATCGACGCACTCATGCAGGGCGCTCGCGACATGGAAGCCATTTGCCAAAAGCCTTTCGCCGAAAACCCCGCCGAGCAGTACGCCGCCGTGCGCAACCTGCTCTATCGCGAAGGCAAAAAGATTGAAATCCTCGCCAACTTCCAGCCCAAGTTCCACTACATGAGCGAATGGTGGAAGCAACTCTACGGCGAGAGCGAAGGCAAGAACCACAAGGGCATCTTCCCCGCCTCCGTGGACCTCACGACCGACCTCCACTCCATGGGACAGTATATCCAAGACGGCGAACGCTCGCTCTTCGAAACCGTGATTTCGGTCGACAAACCCGAACACAGCCTGCTCTTCCCGGGCGACAAAGAGAACCTCGACGGTCTCAACTTCCTCGAAGGCAAGCACATCGACGAGGTGAACAAGAACGCCGAACTCGGAACGCGCGTGGCCCACGTCGACGGCGGCGTGCCCAACCTGCGCATCACGGTGCCCTGCCTCGAAGCCTACTATCTGGGCCAGCTCATCTACTTCTTCGAAATTGCTTGCGGCATCAGCGGCAACGTGCTCGGCGTGAACCCCTTCAATCAGCCCGGCGTCGAAGACTATAAGAAAAACATGTTCGCGCTCCTCAACAAACCCGGCTACGAGGCTGCCGGCGAGGCCCTGCGCGCACGTCTGGCCGAAGAAGATTAAGCATGGATTTGCTGCAATCCAAAGCCAACTACATCAAAACGCACGGCTTCGGGGAACTCTCCCTGAAGGCCGTGCTTTTTGATATGGACGGCGTGCTCTTCGACTCCATGCCCTACCACGCCGAGTGCTGGCGCGAGGCCGCTGCCGCGTTTGGCCTGCACGTGTCGCCCGAGGAGGTCTATATGAACGAAGGGCGCACGGGCTTCGACTCCATCAACCTCTTCGCTCGCGAGCAATGGGGCCGCGGCGCCACGCAAAAGGAGGTGGACGACATCTACGCCGAGAAATGCCGGCTGTTCAACATGCGACCCGAACCGCCCAAGATTGCCGGCGCCGACGACGTGCTGCGCTGCGTGCGCTCCGCCGGACTGCTCATCGCCTGCGTCACCGGCAGCGGACAGCAATCCCTCCTCTCGCGCCTCGACCGCCACTACGCCGGTTTTTTTCGTCCAGAATTCATTGTGTCGAGCCGCGACTGCAAACTCGGCAAACCCCATCCCGACCCCTATTTGCTCGGCCTGCAACGCGTCGGCGTGGCGCCCAACGAGGCCGTCGTCGTGGAGAACGCGCCGCTTGGCGTCGAGGCTGCTGTGGCCGCCGGCATCTTCACCGTGGCCGTGAACACCGGCCCGCTGCCCGATAAGGCTCTTCTCAGCGCCGGAGCCAACGCCCTCTATCCCTCTATGTCGGCCTTCGCTGCCGACTGGCCCAACTTTCTTTCCGCCCTCCGTTCTTGATGAAACTTCCCGAACTGCTCACGCTCTATGCGCACCATCCGCGCATTGCGGCGCTGGCCAAACTGCTTGGCGAGGGCCAGACGCGCCACGTCTTCTGCGATGGTCTGCGCGCCTCCGCCGCCCCCGTCGTCTTCGCCGCCCTCCACGAGCGTGCCCTGCAGGAGCGCACCTCGCTCTTCCTCTTGAACGATGAAGAAGAGGCCGGCTATTTCTATCACGACCTTTCGCAAATGCTGGGCGAGAGCCGTGTTCTTTTTTTGCCCACCTCGTTCCGCCGCGCCGTGAAGTACGGCCGCCGCGATGCCGCCAACGAAGTGCTGCGCACCGAGGTGCTTAATGCGTTGAGCAGCAAGCCCCGCGGCGTTTGCGTGGTGTCCTATCCCGCCGCCCTCTCCGAACGCGTTTTGCCCAAGGTGCGACTGGCCGACCGCACGCTCCACCTCGCAGAAGGCGGCAACTACGACCTCGCCACGCTGGAGCACCTGCTGCGCGAACTCGGCTTCGAGCGCCGCGACTACGTCTATCAGCCCGGCGAATACGCCCTGCGCGGCAGCATTCTCGACGTTTATTCCTACGCTGCCGAGTTCCCCTATCGCATCGACTTCTTCGGCGACGACGTCGATTCCATCCGCACGTTCGAAGTGAGTTCGCAGCTCTCCAAAGAGCGCCTGAGCGAAATCGACGTGCTCTCAAAAGTTGATGCCGAGGCCGAATCGCTCGTGCCCCTCACCGATTATTTGCCCGCCGACACCGTCGTTTTCGCCAAAGATTTCGGCTTCTGCATCGATGCCATTTCCCAGATTTATAAGGAAGGATTTTCGCGCCAAGCCCTCGCCGAAGAGGCTGATAATAAGGCGAAAAAGCAGGAGGAATGGGAGCAATACGAAGAGACCCTCGGCGAAGTGAGCCGCACGGCCGCCGCGCCGCCCGAACTCGACAAGAAAGCGCTTTTGGCCGACGGCCCCGCCCTGCGCGAAGCCCTTGGCGCGCTGCCCCTCGTGGAGTTCGGAACGCACGCTTCGAACTTGGAAGAAAAGAGTGGGGCAGAAGAAAAACTGTCAACTGCCAACCGTCAACTGTCAACTGCGCGAAGCGCCAAGCTGCACTTCTCCACCGGCGTCCAGCCCATCTACCACAAAAACTTCGAGCTGCTCATCTCGTCGCTGCGCCAGTACGCCGCGAACGGCTACCGCCTCTACATCGCCGCCGACAGCCCGAAGCAGCACGAGCGCTTGCGCACCATCTTCGAAGAGCAGGCCCCCGACGTGCAATTCACGGCCGTCGCGCCCACCCTCCACGCCGGTTTTTTTGATGATGATTTGAAGGCGTGCCTCTTCACCGACCACCAAATCTTCGACCGCTTCCACAAATACAATCTGCGCTCCGAGCACACACGCGACGCCAAAATGTCGCTCACCCTCAAGGAATTGCTCCAGTTCCACGTGGGCGACTACATTGTCCACATCGACCACGGCATCGGTCGCTTCGCCGGCCTCGTTCGCGTGCCCGCCGCCGACGGCTCGCAGCAGGAAATGATTAAGCTCGTCTACCACGGCGACGACATCGTGCTCGTTTCCATCCACTCCCTCCACAAACTCAGCAAATACAAGGGCCGCGAGGGTGTGCCGCCGCGACTTTCGCACCTCGGAACGGGCGCGTGGGAACGGCTCAAGGAGCGCACGAAGTCGAAAATCAAGGACATCGCGCGCGACCTCATCCGCCTCTATTCCAAACGCCGCGAAGAGCAGGGCTATGCCTTCAGCGCCGACACCTATATGCAGCAGGAACTCGAAGCCGGCTTTGCCTACGAAGACACGCCCGACCAAATACGCGTCACGGCCGAGGTGAAGGCTGATATGGAGAGCCATCGGCCCATGGACCGCCTTGTTTGCGGCGATGTGGGCTTCGGAAAAACCGAAATTGCCGTGCGCGCCGCGCTCAAAGCCGCCGTCGATGGCAAACAAGTGGCCGTCCTCGTGCCCACCACCGTCCTCGCCCTCCAGCACTACCGCACTTTCACCGAGCGCCTGCGCAATTTCCCCGTCCGCATCGACTTTCTCACGCGAGCACGCACGGCGCAGCAGACAAAGGCCGTCCTCGCCGACTTGGCCGACGGCAAAATCGACATCATAATAGGCACGCACAAACTGGTCGGCAAGCAAGTGAAATTCAAGGATCTCGGACTGCTCATCATCGACGAAGAACAAAAATTCGGCGTGTCGGTGAAGGAGAAATTGCGGCAGCTCAAGGTGAATGTGGACACGCTCACGCTCACGGCCACGCCCATTCCGCGCACGCTGCAGTTCTCGCTGATGGGTGCGCGCGACCTGAGTGTGATTCAAACGCCGCCGCCCAACCGCCGGCCCATCCTCACCGAGGTCCACACCTTCTCCCACGAGGTGATTGCCGAGGCCATCAACTTCGAAATGAGCCGAAACGGCCAGACGTTCATTGTTTCCAACCGTATCGCCGCGCTCGGCGGACTCGAAGCCCTTGTGCGCAAGTATGTTCCTGATGCGCGCGTCGCCGTGGCCCACGGGCAGATGCCGCCCGCCGACCTCGAGAAAATTGTGCTCGACTTCGTGAACTATGAGTACGACGTGCTCATCTCCACCACCATCATCGAAAATGGCATCGACATTCCCAACGCGAACACCATCATCATCGATGCCGCCCACCGCTTCGGCCTTTCCGACCTCCACCAAATGCGTGGCCGCGTGGGCCGCAGCGACCGCAAAGCCTTCTGTTTCCT
>Ga0181612_145905_pt1 | contig 10185 bp, 11 predicted proteins | sample HoacroProtozoa21_FD_119630 | JGI IMG/M metagenome (GOLD analysis project Ga0181612, IMG submission 119630) | Hoatzin crop microbial communities from Cojedes, Venezuel. Combined Assembly of Gp0051906, Gp0051904, Gp0051908 | reverse complement strand
CTGGGGGCCTGCGCAGTGGGTGAAGGGGCACGGCCGCAGGCTGGCTTCCCAGGGCGGGGGTCTGCAGCGGCTCCGGGCGCCCTGACAGCCTTCAGGGAGCTGGGCCAGGCTGTGTGTCCCCCCCCCCAGCATCCCAGGGATGGGGTCTCTGCCCTGTGGGGAGCCCTGAGGAGCTGCCTTGGGCTGTGGTGCGCAGCCTTCCTTACGGTGCCTGGCTGGGGCATGCTCTGGGCAGGGAAAAGGCTCAGCTTGTCTAAAATGGCCACCTGCCTTATGACCCAGGGTTGGCCCTGGTGCTGTGCACCTCGGGGCTCTCTGGAGCAGCCCCTCGGGCAGCCAGGTCTGCTCCTGAACCTGCCGCTCGCTCTCCTGGGCCCCAGGGACTGGGCTGGGGGGAGCTGGAGGCAGTTGATGTGGCCGCAGCATCTGCGGGGCAGCCCGGGGATGCCGGTGTGCTGAGGAGGAGCAGCGTGTGCTGGGAGGTGTCCCCAGTGCAGCCTGCTATCTGCGCAGCGAGGATGGGGCAGGATGTGGTTCACCTTGTCTCCCAGCTGGGTGGTCTGGCAGTTAGCAAAAAGTGCTCCTTGATGAGCCACCTGTGGGATAAACTGCATATATAGCACCCATGGCACAGATAGGACCCGTGCTCACCTTCCAGAGCAGATCTGTGCTCCTGCGTAGGGCTGAGCAGAGCTGGTGGGTCATTAAAGCCACCGTTAGGGCTGTGGGGCTGCCTCCCCAGGCCCAGCCTCTGCCAGCAGGCAGCTGGGAGATTGGGGTGCTGGCTGAAGCCCCCCCGCCCTGGCATGTGTGTCCTCGCTGCCTTACAAGTGGGCTGCCTGTCCCGTACAGGTGGTGAGGGAGTGGGCTCCGGGCAGTTGGTATTTGCTGCGTTTTCATACCTCTTGCTCGGGAGGTGGAACGGAGTCCTTGAATGTTCCTCTGGTGCATGGTGTGTGCACTGGAGGGGCTGCTCCAAGGGCAGCCATGCTCCCCCATCCCTCCAGGTAACTTGGAAAACTGATACCTGCAAAAATGAGTTTTACACCTGAGTGCCTAACAGGCAGGTTTGCTTGTGTTCCAGTAGAGAGGTCTCTTAAATCAGGCTTTTTTGCACTCTTTGAGCAGCATGTGCTGTGTCTGTGGACTCACTGGACGTTGTTGTGGTCCCTGCAGGTTGAGACTCTGAACAAGGCCATCTTCCCACGCAGCAATGGCACCCACGCTCGCTACCGCCCATCGCCGGCGCTGGTGGATGGCATCCACGGCCATCGTTGAGAACCTGCTCTTCTCTGCTGTCCTGCTGGGCTGGGGGTCCCTCCTCATCATGCTGAAAGCAGAAGGGTTTTATTCCTACCTGTGCCATGAGTCAGGTAAGGACGCTATAGAGACTTTTGTGGGTAAATTGCTGCTGAGGTTTGCTGCTGTGGTTCCCTGTCTTACAGGGGTGTGGAACTGGCTAGAGTAGGGCTGAGCTCCAGGTCAGTCCTGGGGTAGAAGGAAGGGATGTGCGCTCCTTGCCAAAACTGATGGCTCCCTGTGGTGGTGTAATGTGTCTGTAGTTGCTGCTGCTTTGCAGAGTGATTGGAAAAGAAGCCTTAAAGACTAGGCAAAGCTTTTCTGGACAGACTTTTCCACTTGGCTATGAGTTGTTCCTCTGCATGGTGGCCTGGCTGATCTCTGCAAGGGAAGGCCTGGTGGGTTCTGGAATATTGTGGGGAGGATGTCCTGAGTTTGTAGGAGGAAACTATAGGCACTCTTTCCTTAGTGGTAGGTGGGAAGAAGAGTGTGGGGTGACAATAAGATCAGGGGAGTCCAGTGCTGCTGTTTAGGAGAAGCTGCAGAAGTAAATGCTACTGATGTTTTGTTCCTCTCCCCCTTCAAACACCCAGGATGTGTCCAAACCAGGCTGTGTCTCTGTCAGAGCTGGAGATCCACCTTCCGGCCCAGCCAGAGGAAGCAGTTGTCCATGTTGCAGACACAGCCTTGCAGGGAACAAGGCAATCTTGTGGTTTGGGAAGGATAACTCTGGGAAAAACAACATGTAGGTGGACATAAATCCCCAGGCTGGGCACGGGGAGAATTGTGGTCTGGGGAGTCTCACAGCATGGTAAGGTGGACAGCGATGTTAAAAGGAACCTGAGAGTAAAGGGATGGTATGAATTTGGAAAGCTGCTTCAGTGACAGAAGGTTTACATGTGCTCAGAGAAGGGAATGGCAGAGTGGGGAGAGACAGCAGTTAGGTGTTTGGGCGTTGTCCAGAGACGTGTGATGGTGGGTGAGAAGAGAAGGTGGATCAGCCCATTCAGGGCTGGCGAGTGTGGAGGTAGAGTGGGAAGCAATAGGGGAAAGAAAGAGGTGGAAATAAGAGCATGGACCCCAGAGCTCTCAGTGGGTAATGGCTGAGAATAGTGGGGGAAATCTGTGAATGGTTGTGATGATACTTTGGATTTTTTTCCTCATTCATCAGCTGCTTGTTATGGTTGTCTTCTACTTTGTGTGCTAGTGGGTGGCTGCCTCAGTCTTGTAGGGCCTGGGTTGCTGTCCCTGGTAAACATGTGAATGTGTGTGTTTGCGTCTTTTACGAGCTGCTTAGTTTCCTTCCTATCCTCTGCTCATAGTATGATGCTTCCAAGTGTGTCTGTGTCACTTGGGTCTCCAGTAGTGCTGGAGAGGCTGCATCAAGGAGAGTCCTCAGCGTCTGGAGACCATTCAGGACTTATGCTTAAGGCTGCCATGCTCTTACCAAGCCATAGTGACTTTGTCACAGGCCTGTGTAAGAGATATCATTAAACCTACTAGGTGGAGGCTTTCTGCTACTGAGAAAACATATGAGAATTGATAAGCACATGCTGACTGTCTCTGAAAGCAGCCATTTTCCTATCTGCTTCCCGAGATGTGCCCTGCTGACAAGAGCCCTGCTTCGCCTGGGGCCCACCTCCTGCTCTTTGCTTTGATTGCTTTCTATTCATCTGCCTTTGCTACAAATCAGTGAGATTCACCTTGGCTTCTCACCCATGTTTGCCTGTCTGTGGTTTGTTTGGCTTTCCTGAAGGGAGTGCCATGCCACAGACCGCAGGGAGATGCAAATGTTTGGACAGTGGTGAAATTGCTGCCCTGGGGGCAATTTCTTCCTTCCAGTGACCAACCTCTGCCCTCAGGCAGGAGAACTTAATCCCTGAAAAGAAATTTAGGTAGTCAAATGTTCTCATTGTCCTCAAATATCTGGTCATCATTGCTGAACTCAGAAATGGCTTGTGATGAGCATCAAGGACCAGTTATGCCGGTTTCCTCCTTCATCCATGCTTACTCACTGTACTTTCTCTGTTTTTGTCCTCATTGTAATAATCTCAGTAGTTTGGTAGGAAAGAGTCCTAGCTCCAAGTGTGAGGAGAGCAGACTCCCTCGCAGCTGCCCTGCAGTGGTCACTGAATGATCGGCACAAGCTGAGTTTGACCTTTGCTGGGATTAGGATGGCCTGGTGGTTGCCTTCCTCAGCGTAACCTATTGAATCCTGCAGCCTGAGCGGGTGCTTGGCTGGAAGGTTGGTGCAAACAAATTATAACTAGTAGCCTTTGGGCACTTGTTGTTCCTACTGCTGCTGTGTGCATGTAAGTCTTGGGGAGAAAAAAAAAGGCTTTTCCTAATGAGCCAAAGGTTCTTGGCAGGGCTTTTTGTTTGTCAGCAAAAGCTCTTGCACTTTGTGATGCCTTCAACGAAAGAGAAAACTAGACCTTCTCCCTTCTGCAGGCTCTTCTCTGAAGGTAGCAGCAGCTGCCCAGAAAGTGACTGCAGTTCATGAAGGGCTCCTTGTCTTCCCATTGAATCCCTGCCTGCCCTTGGCTTCTGGTACTGGATTTTACTCAGACACCGTGCAAACATGTGGGGTCTGCCAGACTCTAACTTGGTTGCATGAGGGTGGAGATGGACACCTAGAAAAAAAATCCATGTCAAAATAAATATTTTTAAAGCAATTGTGCAACAGGGTTTGAGGGGGTGGGGTGGGTGTTGCACCCGTTCTGGATGGCAGGTCTGGCCACATCCTGAGAGGTATGTTTGAAATTTGCTGACAAGGAGTCTAGTAGTGGCACTTTGTTCCCATTTTAACTTTACTACACTACTACTTGGCCTTTAACCAACTGAAGCAGCATCTTTTATTTGGTGCAAGTGCTGATTCAGCAGTCTTTATCAGGATTCAGGCCTTATCAGCTGGTGGGGAACTTGATCTGTTCAGGGTCTTGCCTTGCTGCCATGGTACTGGGATTAGGAAGCTCAAGGCTTGGGTCTGAGACTTGTTAAAAAAACCTCTTGAACTTGATTATCTGTTCACAAAGAGCAGAGATAAGGAGCCAGTTGGACAGAGGGCCTTCCTTTAAGATGGGGCTGCAGAAAACCAAAGGGATGATAAGCCAATTCACTTAGGGCAGGTTAATGAGCCTTAACACCAGCATAGGAAGAAGGTGCTGCCTTACAGCTCTTTGCTCTTATTTACTTGGGGTCTATGGTGGGGAACTTGCAGTCTGAAGGTCGCTGCCAAGCTGGTAAGATGTGATGACAGATTGTGGAAAGGCTGCACACGTGACCCTGTAAACAGGAAAAGAGTAAATGTGGTAAATGTTCAATTTCTACAGGAAACACGCTGTGTCGATTAGCAGCTGTCAGTGGTATCAGAGAGCTGCATGGGAAGGTGCCGGCCCCGGGTGAGAATTGCTGCAAAACGAAATCGCAGCTGGGGAGAGAATGGGAGTTTGACTGGAGGCTGCGCCTCCGTCATATGAGGCTTCCAGCTGGGTACTCAGAGCGGGGGTCATGGAACTGCGAGGGGATGGACAGGCAGAGAGGGATACCCAAATAAATTGCATTTGCAGTGGTATAAAGCAAGAACATCTCCTCCCAGTTCCCAGAAGTATGACACCATCCTGAAAAGAGAAAACATGTTCTTATGTGGGCAGACTGCAGATTGGTTGTTTGTACACGTCTTTCACAGTGATTTTTTTTTTTTTTTTTAAACCAATGCTCCCAGACTTTTTGCCCTTGATTTTCCCCCCCCCCCTTTTTTTTTTTAAACAAAAAAAAAAAAAAAGGAAGGTGAGGCTGTACAGGCTGTGTCCCACAGAGTGATTGCCAGGGCAGCTGGGGGTGTCTTGCCTTCTTGGCTCAGTCTGATCCATGAAACAAGATGAAAGGAAGCCTCCTCCTTTGCTGTCTGAGATGGCAGTCACTCTTGAAAAAGCCAGACTCGTTCTTCTGGTAACATGGTCTGTGCCTGGGATTTGAAGAGGTCAGCAGAGAGTAGTTAATGATTGACCCTCTCATGAAACCTACAGCACTTAATTTGGGAGAAAGGATGACTTTAAATGTTCCAGTAACAGCCTGAACAAATCCCAGTGATGAGCTTGACATAAATGATTACCAAGGCAGCCTTCCTCTCGCCTAAGCTGTCATTCTTTAAATAGTAACCTGAACTACTAATTGGGCAGTAGAAATCCTGCTGCTTGTAGGGGGAGCGCTGTAAAAGTAGGCACTATGTTCTTGTAATTGCTGATTAAAGACTCGCAGCTTCTGCTGGCTTGACAGTGAGACAGCGGTGAGCGCGCGCGGACTGAGCCTGTGCTGGTGGCTTACCTGGGTGGCCCGCTTGCATGTCAGGCCTGGCATGCTTGCATGCAGTGGACTTGGCAGGAGAGCTTGAGGAGGGCACCAGTGTCGGTGCAGAGACAGCCCTTCCCCAAAGCACTGTTGCAGATGGAGCCAGGCACGTAGGAGAGTTTCCTCAGCAGTGTGGTGTGCGCTGATCTGGAACAGGATCTGAGCTGTGATTGAGGGAAACTGCTGTTTGCTGTAGCCAGGTGCATTAGGTAGGTGAGTAGTTAGGCAGGTTCTCTGCCCATTAATCTCCTAGCTGTGTCACATGCTGCCACTCGCTGTCCTGTGCGGGTGACACCCTGGCACATGAATCTGTGCTCCCCAATGAGATGGCTGTCGGCTGGACCTTGTGCATGCTGCACACACCTGCGGCCCCTCCAAAATGTTCTGTCTGTGGAGGTGGCTCAAAGGATCAGAGGATGTCAGGGTGCCAAGGGCTGTTTGAATCATTGCCATTATGCCTCAGTGGATCTTCTCTTGTTGCTCAGTGGCTGCTTCTATTTTCTCAAACAATTTGTATTTCCACATAGCACTGCTGCCTGGCCCTTCCCTGGAGCTGGCGATGAACAGCTCTAAACAAGGTGGTTGGTACAAGCAGGGACAAAAGTTTGTTGCCCTGTTCCCAGCCTTCCTGGCTGTGGCAAGTCTTCGGAGAGGGCTGAATTTCCTTGCTGTCTGAGCTGTGTCCTCTTTGCCTCCTGGTGTTGTGTGCCCTCGGGAGGGTCTGTGAGCAGGCGTATGCTGTGGGAGCTCCTTGGGGTCATGTTGCAACTGTACACGTCAGTACACTAACGGTAATTCATCTACTCCAGCTTCAAATGCTGAACAGTTCTGTTTTGCAATCTCTTTGTGGGGAGGGTTGACAGGCTCTTTAACGCGTGCAGCCAGAAGTTATAAGGTCACTGCTGTCCACGTCCCTCCACCCTTCTTCCACTCTACAGCTGAGCTGTCTCTGTAGAGTGCTGACACAGGGAAAGCAATACTACTTTGTCACTCCTCTGCCCCCCCCCCTTGTTTTCCTGAGTGTAACCTCTCACCCACATCTGTTTCCTATGAATTTATCTTTGTGGAGAGCCCAAAAAGCCATGAAGCTGTGTGTCTGTGTCTGCCTCAGAGATGCTGTCAGAAGTCAGTGTTTAAGATCCTGGGCCGCACCGAGAGGAGATTGTGAGGGAAAGATGGATGAAAAAATTGATATGTAGTGTGAAAGCTGCAGAGAGCCTCACAAGTCTGTCCTGGACTGATTTCTAAGGGTGTGACTTGGGAGCCCAGGCTGGAGTGCTGTTCTCCCTGCAGAAGGGATGCTGATGGGACATGTGGCCTGCTGGGGATATCTCTGCTGCTTACTCTGGCTATCCATGAATAGGTGGGCAAGACAAGGGACAGATTAAATTATCAATCAGGAGCACATGGCAAAGGGAAGGATCAGTCATCACTGCCCACAGGCTGTTTGAGGCCGTCTTAGTAAAGGTGTTGGTGAGAGCAATGTAAATGGAGAGCAATGCTGTGCGCCTTCCCTGGAGTGCTGAGAGGGGACAGAGGAGGGTTTGCATGCAGCTCGTAAGCCTCGGATACCAGCGTCTGAATTCCTGTTAGTACCTGATGTCTGGAAGGTGGAGTGCGATTTGTTTGCAGTGGACACAAAGCTGGGAGGGTTGGTTTGGCTGGCTAGGAGACAGGGTAAAACCAGTAACTGTAATGGTGCTGAGGCTTGGATAGAAGGGAGGGGTTGCAAGACAGGGCAATGTGATCTCCAGGGACGCAGGGAGGGTGAGTGCAGCCAAGGGGATCTCTTCCACGAGCCGCACCAAGCACTGAGTGTGAAGTCACTTGTACGCAAGGGATTCCTGCTAATTAACTGAATAACCAGGGCTCGCTGGGAATCTCTAGTCTTGCTTCATGCGGATGGTTATGTAGGTGGCTTCTCTCTGTTCCTCCTTTAATATTGAACTTTGTCAGATCTATTATTAAATATGGAGGAGAGGATTTTATGTCACTGGCTTGCAGCAGCAGTAAGAAAGCGAGTGCTTTGTCATACCAGCAAAGGTTACTTAAGTCAGATAAGCGTTTGGAGAAGGAGAGGTGGAGTGCACTAGAGCTCTGGGTTAATGAAAGTCCAAAGACACGTGCTTGCTTGAGGAGTCGTAAGCCACCTTGGGGTAGGCTCGTATGGGAGCAGGGCTGACATGAGATGGTAAAACTACTGCTGCAAAGAAAAGGGAACTGTTTTTTTAAACTGTCCTGTTTTTGTCTCTGTTACACAACGTGGGCTCTGTTCAGCGTGGGAGTTTGCATGCAGAGTCCTTCATGTAAGGGCAGGAACAGAAAGCTGGAGATATAATTGATCTGTATGGCTTAAACCCATTTGGAAAGAATAGAAATTGCTAATTACGGGGCAGAAGTTAAAGATGCATCAGTGCTTTAACAAATGAAGAAAGCAGGTGAGCTGCCAGCCCTCGTGGGAACAGAGTAGTTAAATCCAGGAAGGATTTTTCAGAGCCCGGGCAGTCAGGAAGCAGGGTGGTTACTGCAAAGCCATTCTTCATCCCGATGCCCGCAGTGAGGGTAGGAACCTTTTGGTTTGAGCAGGCTGTTGTTCTGTGCCAGGCCTTGTCAGCCCAGTGCCTGGACCCGAAATAGCTGATTTGGCTGTAGTTATTGCTCCCAGTTTAGTTAGGAAAAAAATTTCTGTGAGAACATGCCAGTTGTAGATTAGGAGGACCTTATTTTTGTATTGGCTCCTTCAGGTTCTGCTGAGTTTAGTCCCATGTAGTTGCCAGGGTCTTGCTGTATGGTTGTTTTTATAAATTAATGAATCTCTGTCCTTAGGTTGTTGTCTTGCTCCTGCTTAGGTGACTTGTCCCCTGGGTGCCTGCGCATCCTTTTCCTGCTCCCAGCTGAGGTCATTGGGTTCTTGTTCTCCTGCTTTTCTTTCCCTTCTCCACTTCTTGATGATTATAATAAAAAAATGGAATGTGAAGGGTGTATGCCCTAGCGTGTTGTGGCACCCTGCGTGTGAGGCTTTTCTCTTCCCTCCCTCCTGCGACACTGCAAGCCTCATCCTAACACACTGCAGTGATGACCCTCTGTCATTCTGTGTAGGAAATGCCACCGGCAGCTCTGAACATGAGAACAGCACAGCTTCGGAGCACAAATGGCCTTCCTGCAACGCCCAGGATGAGATGCTGAACTTGGCCTTCACCATTGGGTCCTTCCTGCTCAGTGCGATCACGCTGCCCCTGGGAATTGTCATGGACAAGTATGGCCCTCGCAAGCTGCGGCTGCTTGGCAGGTTGGTGTCCTGGGTGGGCTGAGGGGCGAGTTCATGCTTTGTCTGGGGCAGATGGGTGCTGTTTGGGTGCTGCACCTGTTGCGGGGTTCCTGCAACCTCAGGAGCTGTATGGGTGATGGCACTGGGATCTACTGGGAGCTGCTGGCTGTGCACAGGGCACCAGAGCAGCTCTGGGATGGTTTTGGCCAGCACAGTGAATTGCTCCATGAGGGAAGGGCCTGGGACTCCATGTCCACAGTGCAGCTCTCCAGTGTTGCTTTCTGCTCCCTGGCCAGATGGAGCCTGGAGGAAGAGTGGAGTCATTTGTGAGTCACGGAGGGTAGCTTTTTCATTGAGCTGGGAGCTATGTCCTGAGAGGCACAAAACCAAGATGTTACATCACTGCTTGCAAGCTGGGGAGTTAACTTGGGGATAAACACATCCTGCCTGCCTTTTCTAGGGCCCTTCTCTGCCATGTATGCTGCTTTCTGCCTCAAATAGCAAGGTCGTTAGTTGTTTCCATCATGGCATGTAGGGATTAGTGACTTGCTGGACACAGTGGACCCCAGCGCTGCTGAATTTTAATGCGCTGAACTTCACCAGAATCCAAACTGGCCTGTAGGCAGAGTGGGGAAAAACAGGGCAAGTTTCTGACTCAGACCTACCAGAGAGGAGCAGGTAAAGGCTGTGAGTGCTGTGACCACAGCTGGGTCTCGGGATGAAGGCTGCTGCCGTCTTTGGTCACCTTGAGGTGAGGGCTGGCAAAGCTCTGTGCTGGAAAACCAGTAAGGAATTTGGTTCCAGCAAGAGCTGCGTCAGTACTGGGAGGAAAGGTCACTGCCTCAGCTCTTGTGCAAGCTTTGTCTGTAATATTTGGGTATTTCCCTGGATTTTGCTTTCCGTATCACCAGCTTCCCTCCCTCTTCTAGGAATTATACTGCACTCGCTTAACGAGGTGCTGAGGAGGTAGAAGCATATGTAATTTACTGCGTGTAAAGCTGTCTGTAAGAAACTAATGGTTTTGGTTCCCTTTCAGTGCCTGCTTTGCCGTGTCCTGTGTGCTGATCGCGTATGGTGCCAGTAACCCGGACTGTGAGTAGGCATTTCTCTGCTGAGCTGGGAGGGCCTTGGGGCTATGATGTGGGGTGGTTTTTTTTGGGGGGGGGAAGCAGACATGCATGCGGGGCGCTGTGTGCTTTTACTGTTGCATATACTTTGAATAATTGGTGTCATGTTTTGGACGGTTGTCAGTGGATTATTTTATGTAT
>Ga0181612_119061_pt1 | contig 10186 bp, 3 predicted proteins | sample HoacroProtozoa21_FD_119630 | JGI IMG/M metagenome (GOLD analysis project Ga0181612, IMG submission 119630) | Hoatzin crop microbial communities from Cojedes, Venezuel. Combined Assembly of Gp0051906, Gp0051904, Gp0051908 | reverse complement strand
AATTTTGCGGGGCGGGGAAAAGTTTTAGAAAAAAAGGGGTACCAAAGAGGTTTATATAAAAAGGTGGTTTTTAAAAAAAATTAGCCTCCTTTGTTAAAAAAAAAAAAAAAAAAAAAAAAAACGTATATCAAAAAGTAGCTGCCCGTGTGCAGCCAGCACCTTTAATGTAAAAACTGGGCATATGTGAGCAGAAGTGTCTCTAGAGCTGGGCAGTAGCTGAGGTTTTGACTACCCCAGTCAAAGTGGGTGCAAAATGTCTTCACTCAAGCTTGGATGTAACAGATATCTATAACTCTGCATGCACTGTTACATTCTTGGGATTCAAATTATCCCTTCTTACTGAAACAGGCTGTGAAAATGGATCCACAGCCATCTTCTTCAATCAGTCTAAGAACACACTAAAATCACAAGCCGCAGAAGCTGTAATTCCTCCCCCCAGCTCTCCTCTTAACAGGGTGCTAACTTCAAAGGTTGCTTCTGACCACTGAAATAGCAACTGTATTAAACAAGCGGTTAAAATGCAAGCAATCCGTTTGAATTGCTGGAATTGAATAATAAGCAGCTGGCTTCACTTCTAACTGAGGATCTAATGGTTTAAAAAAAAAAAAAAGCAACAGACCAAAACAAAATTCCAAACTAAATCCTTCTGTCTGCTGCTACTCAATGAAAGTTAAATAGTAAGTGTGTCACTTTGAAGCCCAGATGAAAGCGTCACTGTTCAGAGAATGTGCAACCTGTACAAACATACTTTTACAAAGGCAGATGCCTTCCTACAGGAGGAAAAAATAAATCTCTCTACGGGTTTCCTCTTCCTCTGTGCCTGTTTTAATTCTTCTGAATCATAAAATATGACGCAAAATCACAACCACATGCACGGATGGATGGTTAATATGCAGCTCCTGTTGTTCTGAGGAGGTTGCTGTTTGACTCATGTCTTTTCAGCTGAGTCATGAAGTACAACTACGCAGTTGTACATTTTTTTGTCTCAGTGCGCCAGGCAAGGAGACTGCTGTTCAGAGCAGCTATCTCTGGCAGCAAGGAAACACAAAAGCGGGGATTTATAGTGCGTGGCGGGGCAGTGCTGAGCTGGTGCATGCTTCTGCAACAGCAGAGAGCCATGGCAGGGCTCTGCCCCAGCATGGCTGTCTGCAGCCAGCAAGCCCTCTCCTACCAGGCAGTAGGCAGCTCACACTTGTATGAGGTGGCAGAGGACAATATAGATAAGGCACTTTAAGAATTAAAAAATCTCAAAGTCAGCAAGTCGATTATCTCAGTCAATAAAGATTATTTATTTTCACTTTCCGCATAGTGCCTTTACTGCACTTGATTTTGATCCGAGAACTACTTGTAAAGAAATATACCAGTCCTTCCCAAACAGGCCTCAGTCATGCTCCAAAGCATCCTCTGAGGCCCCTCCACCCCCACACGCAGTTTGTTTAAATCACCGCCTCCAGCTGTATTTGTGCCCTAGAGCCTTTACTTTAAATGAAAATGCCTTCACGTTGAACCTTAACCCTTATTATCATCCCCAAAAGGAAACAGGCCCAGTGGTAGTTCTGCTCCTGTAAAGGTTTGAGTAGACCTATTTGACTCCTTCAGAGAGAAAAATGACCTTTATTAGGTAGGTAGAAATGTATTGATTAGTGATCTATTAATCATATGCTGAGGAAGTATGAATAGCTAGTCTTTACGTGTCCAGTGTTTTCCATCTGAGTGACTTCAAACACTTCCCAAGTACCTTGATATTATAGTGCCTTAGTGCTTTTGCCTGTTGGATGGTATATAGTATAATGAGCAGCTACTTGGAAGAGATGGAGGGGGCAGCTGGAGAGTGGGAACCGGTACTGAGAGTGACTTGCTGCTCTTCAAAGCCTCTGTACCATGCAAATGAGGCACTGCAGCCCCAAAGCATTAGAAAAGTAAGCAATTGGCTTGCGACTGTCAGATGAGCAGGTTTATGTGCTTTCAGTCCTAGATAGCTGAGATGCGAAGGTGAACAATTTATTTTGCTTTGTCAGGCTAAATAGACAGTTGGTTCCATTGTGGAAGATTCTCACTTCTAGAAAATAGATAACACAGGAGGGGAACCAAAAGCTTAATTTTTATGAAGGCACAAACTGGGGGTCTGATAAGCAGGAAGCTCTAGCACAATGATAAGCAGTGTCACTGGGAAGGAATTCCAGCCACGGGGTAGTGCTTCCTCCAGCAAAGGTGTCTGGCCAGTGCAGTCTCTGTTGTCAGCATAAAATCAGCTTCATGTTTTTTATGCCAGCTCAGTTAAAAATGATTTGTTAAGGGTATCGGTATGATGCAAGTCTAGTTTTTCAGCTAAATGACAAATTGGCAACCATGTAACTAATTTCCAGTATAGTGTAATTCTGCTTAGTATTGGGGAAAAAAAAATAGTACCCAAACTGTTGTTTTTTGTATAGTATGTGAGTTAGTTGTGACTCTTCCTAATGTCTAGGTATTTTATTTCTCGTGCACACATTGAAGCTATTCACTTTTAAAACAAAAGTCAACAATCAATGTATAAAATATGAGGAAAGGCAGGTATAGGTACACTGGATTGAACTGTCTTGCTTAACAAGGAGGAGGGAGTTAAGACAGAATTTTATGTATTGTACACTGCAAGTGGTATCGCTCATAGTAATTCACAGTGTAGGTGAGTTGTCTCTAGAGTTTCGGTAAGTTCATGACTTCTAGAGCCAGGTGATGAATTTATTATGGTTAATGTTTCTGTATTTCTGGTGACCAAGCCTTCTGCCATTTTATTCCACGAAGCTATGGAGGTGAAAAAAAAAAATCACTGTGGCTACTTTTGTATTTACACTTGCATTTCATCTCACTTTCACTGGAAGCAGTGACTTCCTGGTAGGCAGGGCTGTGCTCCCTGCTCTTGCTTTCTCTTGTCTGATTGAAAAGGGCTCAGAGCAGTTACTTTGTGTATGTGTGCCAACTCTTTTTTTTTTTTTTTTTTTTTTTTTGAACTCTGAAGTTTCTGTTGCGTTCTCAGCAAATGTAGCACTGCGGTAGAAACTATAGATGCCTGAAATTAACCAGAAAAAAGATGGTTATATTGATAAATGTTTTGCTTGTATCTCCAGCTGCAGTAACGTGAGACCTGCTGGATAATTCATCCACTGGGAATTTGTGTCTATATTGAAACCTCTGACCTGTGCTTATTAGAAGGTAACCGAGAACTGTATACTGACACTCTCAAGTACAGTGATGACAGATCATTTTTTTAAACTTTGTGGGTACTCTTGGACTGAGACTTGCCTGGCATGTCGTAAGAACAACAGGATTATAAATCACGCTTAATCACCATGGCTTACCTTAATAACCCTTGAAAACCAGTTCCACTGCTGCTTGGATGGTAGGAGGAGTGATTTTTGTTCTGTTGAGAGTAGCTGGATAGAACCACCTCAAACTATCCGATACTTACATTAAGGTAAGATGAGGGTGATGTACTGTATGTTATGCTGGATATCTCTGGTTATCTGCACAGAGAAAAATAGTTTTGGGCTTTTTCACACAAGTTTGTGGTTTCTTTTTTCTCTTTCACTCTGAATTAATCTGCACTTTCTGCATTTAAAACAAGAGTACTCTGGTCTCATTCACAAATGGGTAACTTTTGGGAGATGCCCCTCTATCCTATGGATAGTAAGAGAGGCGCTCTGGTATATCTGATATAGGTGTTGCCTGTGTTCCAGGCGTGGTCTGTGTTCCTTTTCTGTGCGCCTAGTCAGAGTGAAAATACATGAGACGCTTCATTGCTGCCATTCTGGGAGACATTGAAGATGCATCAGCAACAGTTTGGAAACTTTGCTGGTGTAGCTGATATCATTCATAATTTCAAAGCCATGGAACAGATTATTGTCACAGTTTTGTTTTCATACTTCGTTTTAGAGAAGCCCTGAGGTAGCTGGTCTTGTAATCCAAAAAAGTCACTGTTCTCTTTTGCAGTGATTTCCTGTGCCTCCCCCCCACCCCAAGGCTGTGCTTTAGGCAATCACTGGATGTCAAGATGCATTGTGTCTGGAAGAGAGAAAATAGGGAAGAATTGAGTGGTTTGTAAAATTGAAATGGAAAGTATATTTGGTTGAGAAGTTTTTTTTAAAAGCTACTTAAGAACATAGATGACGGAGTGTGGTCAACTACTGCTTAAAGAGCGTGTGTATTAGCTTAACCAATTTGAAATGCCAAATTTGATTTGGCTTCTCTAAGATGCAGCATTAAGAACATGGTGGTGGATAACCTTTTTCTTTTTCTCTATTTTTCTTTTTTCTTTTTTTTTTTCCTAAACCTCTAAGCAAAATTCAGTGGAACTTAAACTCTGGATTCATTTAGGCACTTCTGTAATTGTTGCTTATTCAACATAACAAGAGAATTAATTGAGTAGGAAGTGACCAATAAATGATCAGATATACTTGTTGTATATTGCCACTAATAGATCAGTGAGTGTACCTGCGTATTGTCTGTTGTAGCTTGTATGCTTTGAGATGGCACACTGTAAGTCCCAGCCACCATTAGCAGGCATGGTACATGCATATAGCAAGAAAAGGAAAAAAACAAACATCAGCAGAAAAAAACATCATGCAATTCCTAGTTCCGATCTCAGAATTAAGACACCATAGAGGTTGTCACAACATTAGGGTCACGCAAAGATGACTAAGATGGTCTGACCTTACCTAGTCATGCACGCAGTGAAAAGTGATAGAATATTGTTGTGAATTTGGGAAGCTGTGAATTACAATTCTTATTTTGCGCGTATTGTCATTGACTTCTCTGCTGAGTAATGAATACTTACTTACGAATTATAAGTGGAGAAATAGACTTCCCATGGAAAAATACTCAGAATCTTTTTGAAAGAGGTAAGTGTATTTTCACAAGGTTTAAGCCTGAAATGCAGGTCTGGGCTTCTTAGGTATGTGTGTAGTATCTGACACAGCCTAGATCAGCCTTGATGGTTATGGTGACCACATTGCTTAGTCGAGAGAATAAGTAGAAGTGCAATTTCACTTTGTCGCTGATCTGTTGTAACTGAGCCTTGCCACCTAAATGATATATCCTACTTCCTGTGGGTTGAGTTTCGGGATCATGTGGCCGTGGGAGTTAGTTTGGTCTATTAGGTGATAGAATAGAAAACAAAAAAAAACCCCACCAATGCAAAAATTAAAATAAAACTGAAATAATTAAAAAAAGCTTTCCTGTGGATAGCTTCGCTGCTCTCGCTCCCCTTTCAACTATACAATTGCTAGATCCAGTGCAGGAAATCTTTGGATAGACAGAAGACAAAAGCAATTCTTGTGGCAGGTATTCACAGCTGTGTAGATTTAGCTTTGACATGGAGAAATACCTTTCAAATTGCTGAACTCAGATGTAAGCTTAAGAGAAGGAATTAAAGATTTATTTTAGAATAGACTTTCTTTTCCCTTTCATATTTTCTGTGTTACGGTTTGGTTTACCCACACCAGTTGCTGTATCTGCTTGGTAGGAATGTCATTGTTCTGAACTGTTGCTAGTGGATGCTGTTTCTCAAGAATATCCTAGAAGGAAAGGGGAAAGCAAGTGAGCAAGAGTTTCTGCTTCCTTAGTTCATACGAGTGTGTGAATGTTGCTGGGTAACATGACTCACTGCACAGCTTTGTGAAGTAAATGGGACTGCGTTAGCTTGCAAAGCAAGTATAAACGATTTCCCATAAATAGTCATCTCTAATGACTCTACAGAGCTAAATTTAGAGAAGGAGTTAAGATTTACTTTCTAAAAAGCAGCGTTTCTTTACAACTGCCATTTGACTCTCACATACACATGCACCCCTACCTTAGATGGTGGGGGGAACCCCATTCAGATGTTAGGGGGGAGTGGGGGAACCCCTGGTTCTGTGTGTTCCTATGTGTTTTCTTATTACAGCACTTGCACCTGTATGTAGTGTGTACACACAGTTAGGTTTTCTGTGGTGAATGACAGTGTATGCACATAAAACAGCTGGGCAGAGATTTATATCCTCTGTGCTGAATCGAAAACAGAGTAGAGAATTTACAATTTGGAGTGTGCTGTACACTTCAAGTTGCCTTAGGAATTGCACAGACTGTGATACGGAGACTGCCCAGTAACTAAGGCAGACCTTCTAGGTCTTCCTGCTCTGCACTAAGGAAATCCTTTGGTCGCTGTTCACCCTTTCAGTGGTACAGGCTGTCTCCTGCTGAGAGTAGAAGAGTTGCTGTTTCAGGCAACAGAGGTCAGTAGCACATGACTCACTCACATGAATCAATTTGCAAACTTTTTCTAACCCGTACTGTCGTTTTTATGTGTTTTACTTTTATTCTGGCCTGTGGGATAGCCACATCTCTAAGCTCAAGCGTCAGTCTCTCCCAGTTTGTACTCCCCTTGTCCATCCTCCCCTCTGTACCCTCCGTTGTGGTGGGCTGACAGGCTGGCATGTCAGCCTTGGCTCCCCTTCATTCCGAGATTTGGCCTCGGTGCAGAGCTGACTCAACAGCCATTCGCAGTTTAAAGGGGCCGAAGTCTACTTTATACAGAGTGTAGTACAAGATTTTAACCTCTGAAATGCCATTCCTCTGTGGATTGCCTTCCAAAATGACAGCTGTTGTTTTTCACAAGTATTGTTACAGAAGGGACTATAAGGAGTAGCAGCGTACGTGGACTGACTCCCCCAGGATGTTACCTGGTTGATAGTTCCTGTTGCAGTATCGCCGCCCATGGGAAAGTCCTGTGCACTGATTTTTAGCATTCTTCTGGTTGTTGTTTAGAAGCTGCTGGAGAAACCAAACGTGTTTTCCAGCATTTCATTTTGATAAGAAACCAGTACTGAATGAAAGTTTTGTAACATCGTGCCAGGAATCTACCCTGTTCCAAACAGCTCTAACATAACCTGCCATATTCAGTGGCAGGAGGAGCTTGTGGTACAAAATTTATTCTTCCATCTTTCATTTCCCACCTGACTCTTCCTTGGTTAGACTTTAGGACTGACTATTCCATTTCCTTCCACACCTCTCTGTTAGTTATAATAGGCTAGCTTTTTTTGGTTTGCAATAAAATGTGCTTGATCATCTAGTGTGGAAGATGGAATTTATACAGCAAGATGCATGATTCATGGTTGAAATACTTGTGAATTTCCATTCAGATGTGACTACTGTAACTAAACAATTGACCTTCAGCTGATACAAATGCGTTAAAGTCCTGCGGAAATTTGCTTACCAAGCTAAACAACGTGGGCTGAAATTATGGTGTAAGAAAGTCATTCGTGATCACACAGATCCTCTAAGTAATGTAAACCTGTGGAAGTTAGGCTTGAAGAGACTTATGGATATCTATAGCTGAGGAAGCAGTAGTTAAACTGTTCCTGATAGGTATTTAGGTGCTTGTAAGAAGCTTGTTAATGATGGGGATTGCACCAGCTGCCCACAGAGTCTGTTCCAGTTTTTTTGTCTTGGTATTGTCTTGAAGCATGGCTCCTAAGATGGACAAAGCATCCCAGTAGAGGCTTTAATGACTGCTAAGTAAAGTGGAAGGTTTATTTTACGTATCTTACAGCACTTCTGTTTATACATCTCGGTATGTTTACTTTTTTCACAAGAGTATGGCAGTGTTGACTCTTGTTCAGTTGGTGATCCACTCTAACCCCAGGTGCTTTTCTACAGGACTGCTGGCTAGCTGCTACTTCTCCTGTGTTTGTGCAGCGCACTGTTCCTTAAAAAGGACAAATATTAACCTTGATTTATTTCCTCATTATTTTGGACCATTTCTCTAACTTGACCACATTACTCTGAATTCTGTTCTTGACCTCTGAAGTGCTTAGCCTCTCCTTCCCCCAAAGTGGGCAATGTAAGATTACATCTGTGTGCATTTCTAACTTTATATTTGCATGGTGGAATAATGTCTGTGCCCGCAGAAATGGATTTGGTACAACCTTTCATAGTGATACTACCAATTACTTTGAGCATGTGTCATCTTCAGCTGGTCTCCCGCACATCCATTATTTTGTCCAAAACTTGCTGAGCTTACTTATGCAAGTTGCTTTTAAGGAGTGTCATATCTTCCTTTAAGTTAAATGATATCCACATTTTCCCCATCCATGAGCCTGTTAAACCTGTCACAGTAGAAAGATTAGTTTGATGCAATCTGCTCCTAACAAGTCTGGGGCTGTTACTTATCAACCTATTATCTTCTAAAAATAGTTCATTTGTTCCAATATATTTTTCCAGGAATTGAAATGAGACCAACTGTCCTGTTAGACCAACTGTTCTATAACTGCCCAGCTCATGCATATGGTCTTTCTTTCTTTGTTTTTCCTTTTTTCTTTTCTTTTTTTTTTTTTTTTCCAATTTAGGGATGTTTTTTCTGTTTTTCTGGTGTTCTGGAACCTTCCCATTCCATAGCTTTCAAAAATAATCGGTAGTGGCTCCAAGATAGTTTCATCTGGCCACGTACTTCAGAGAGACTGTATTAGAGACAGCTCATTGAAAGCAAAGGCATCATTTTAAGTAAATGGCCGCTCCTGTTTGTTCCCTCTTCCTGCCAGTTAAGTTCTTCCTCCTTTACTGTGGTTTTTTTTAGTGACATAATTAAACATTGAGCACTTCTTCACCTGTTGGCTTACTGGTTTTAACAAGCTGGTGCCACTGTTCATTGCCAGTTGCAAATAATTGGCTTCTATTTCTGCCTTAACTTAACTACCAACAATCTTGAATCTTCTTGTGTCTTTGTGTCCAGACTTGTGATTCTTGCTTTACAGGATTTTCTGCCTCGCAGAATTCTGCAGACTAAGCCAAAGTGCCTTTCAGTAAACTCAGGATAGATTGAACAGGTCAAGTACAAGTACTTTTCCAGATCTTGATTTATCCCCATAGCTCTTCTCGGAGAGCTTTCCAAACTTTAACAATCTGAAATCTAAACTCACTGAATAAATGTCAAGCATATGCTACATACACGAAATCTGAGCAAGGCTTCTAAATGACTTGACTTGCACCACTTCTGGTTACTGCGGTTACCACATAGCAAGGATGATGCACACGTGATTGCAGTGGAAATGGATCCTATGGCCTGAGGGATGCCAAGACGTGAAACCACAGCAATGTTGAGACAGGAGAGCGAACAATGGGTGGTACTTCAGCTGAACAGCTGGATGTGTCCGCACCATCCTTAGCAACCCAAGTCTCAGGTGCTGCCCTGCTTCCTCCTTTGGCCTATCCATGCACGGCCTCTGATTCGTAGCACACTTTTGCAGTCTCCACCAAAATCACCTTTATTATGTTTCTCTCCCTTGCAGCCATAAGCTGCATCTCGGGTTTTCTTGATTCGTATAAACCTCTTCTAGGAATCCAGCCATAGACTTTGTCTCCCTCTTTGAAAACTTGCCTTTACTTGGTCCACAAGAGAGGCAGAAAAGGGTGAATGCAAAAGGTCTGCAAGAAGAGAACAGGGAATTACAGGTTTTCTGTTGGTGGACTTCCGGCTTGCAAAGTGCACAAGCCAGCTCCAAACCCGCTTTAGCGAGAGGCAGCAAAATTAACCTTATGAGCGGACTCTCAGCAGAGCTATGGGAGCATAGCTCAATTGCTGTGAGGGCTCAGAGGAGAGCTCTAAAATGCATGGTCAGTGGGTGAGGAGTTGAGGTCCCAGTTAAAGGTTTTGTCACAGGCTTATCAGCGCAAAAGGACAAATATGTTGCTTTTGGCAAAATGATTTTTAGCAGCAGAGACCAGAGCTTTGAAATGGAATTTTGGAAGCTCATGATAAATCGAGAACAAGAGCCAAACTGTCCTCGCCCAGTGGGTTTCTGTTCAGTCACTGACACTGTCTTTATGCACAATGCACTATTTTTTTTTAAATGTTCCTATTTAGGGTATTCTCTGAATTGAACTCCTAGAAGGGCTTACCATTCATTTCAGGTGTCCAAAAGGTGGCGGGACATAGTGAAAGTGTGGTTCCATTTGGGGAACAGGAGCAAATGCTGCAGCCTGTTTGCTGTTGGAAAACACTAATGCAAAACCACAGAACAGTTTAACAAATTACATTCTTTCTCTGTAATAGTGGTGGTTACTTTGTCAGCCCTGCACCTCTCTTCTGCATTGGTCTCTAGTAACTCTGCTTTTTGCCCGGAGCCAGGTCATGAGCTGGTGTAAATTAGCCTAGCACTAATGAAGTGTGTGAAGCTTT
>Ga0181612_104082_pt1 | contig 10186 bp, 5 predicted proteins | sample HoacroProtozoa21_FD_119630 | JGI IMG/M metagenome (GOLD analysis project Ga0181612, IMG submission 119630) | Hoatzin crop microbial communities from Cojedes, Venezuel. Combined Assembly of Gp0051906, Gp0051904, Gp0051908 | reverse complement strand
TTAACAAGACAAAACCATAGGACATCAAGCTTCACTAGTCCTAGCACTCCTAGGATTACATTTGAATATAATCCCCCTCAATGAAACAAGCAGAGACACGGTAGAATACCAACACTAAAACCAAAACAGAGTATCCAAAGCATTTACAAGTGGTAAAAAGCATGTCCACATAATTAATCAGAACAAAGGATAAGAGGAGTTTCTGTTCTTCGGCGGTTCTGGAAAGGAAGACTTATTTTGCATTGGCAGAATACTAAGACTGTACAAATTGAGACATCATTAAAAAAAGCCAGAGTAGAAGCAACAGTTTTTTATTTACCCCACAACAAAAAGAGACACTTCAAGGACAAATGTTGTTTTGATAGAGTTCTACAAACATTTCAAGAGTAATTAACAGAATAGATACAGACCTGTCTTGATATTTCCAAATTTGCATTTATTACTGAAAAGTGGTCAAGGAAAGATTTTTTGCACCAATACCTACCTATAATCCTGAAATATACCTTTAAAGTATTTTTTTATACTTGGGCACACATGTTTCAAGGCTTCAAAGTCAGTTTTAATAGCATTCTTAAGACATATTCATGTTTTTTTTCCCATGCCAGTTTGGAGTATTCAGATACAACAGTGAAATTACTCCAGTCTCCTGGTTTACTGATAAATTTCATGTGCCTCAGTTTTTCTAAGTGGATTTCCCACATTTGCAGGCAGAAAGTTTCACAGAGCCAGGAACAGCAGTTAACTCTCCTAGTTTCCTGTTCAGTGACTTAATGAAGAGGCCATCCTGTCTCTTTTGCACATGTACATTGTATAATTCCTTTGGGGACCAAGGGGAGAGGAGATGTGTGTGCATACACACGTCCATATGCACCAAAATGAACTACTCTATCTGGTAATGCAGACCATTTTTCCATGGGAGCCCTGCCAAAACTGAACAATTGGCAAAAGATGTACGTTAGTATGCATTCATCCAAACATTCACATCTAAACACTGTACACGCACCGGGCTTTGCAGCCATTGGGTGAGGGACAGTGATAATAGCACCAGGATTCAAATCATAGTATTTATAGAGCAAATCTTGATCCATCCACAAATGCTTTATTTAATAGCTCACCTAACAGTCTGCATAATGGTCAGGTTTACTGAAATAAAAATCCATTTTACAAACCAGAAATAGGACCTATATTGTTGTCACAAAGCATTTATTGCCAATAGTTCTGATACCTCTTATCACACCCAGACTACACTAAGACAACCTGTTCAGTACAATACATTTAAGGTTTGTAGGTCCTTGAAATACAGACAGGAACTTAGAGAGCCTACCTATGGAGGTCAGTCACCCAATAAGATATTCAACTGCATCATTACATACTAAAACCCTTGACAAATCTGCTTCTTTGTTTGCCTATGGGCTGAATTGTAAGAGGAGGCTATTCAAACTTCCCTAAATCACATAGCTGCTGTGGGAATTTGTTGATGTTCACAGCAAGTGCTTTGAACATGTACTGTAAAGCTGCTATTCAAGTTCTAAGTATTCAGCAGGTCTAGGTTTGCTCAGAAATTCTTGAACTCTCAAGGAACCTGATCTAAGTTTCAACTGTAAGAAAACTTGAAACCAGTTGAGATTTGCCTGGTCACATATTTCTCTGAGTGTTAACATAACTGATAGTGATCCATTCTGATATATGTTCCACTTCCTTGAGTATTTTGGTTTACTTTCTAATGGTCAGACAACATAAATATGTGACACTGCTTTTGCAAGAGAAGCGTGCCTCTAACAAGTTGCTCATGTATCTTACACATTCATGTGTTTCGTGTATTGTAAGCCTAGTTAGTTCAGACGTTTTCAATACTTAATATATAGCTTCATTAGGAATCATCTTAGCATACATCCCCTGCGTTGAGCAAAAAAGCCTACACAAATATATACTTTGTTGTCTTAAACAGTGATAAAAATTGAGTCCAGTTATGCTATGAGTGCAGAGCCTTTCACATCCTCATTTCATCTGTCTTGCATAATGAACTTTCATCCCTGAAGAGTCTTGTGGAGTGTGGTGAAACTTTCCAGAGCTCACAGAATTGAACGTAGCTCCGGAGACCCAAAGCCAGCAGCAGATTCCCATTGAGTCACCACTTCAGACTTTGTCACTCAGCTGACTGCAGACAACTACATACCCACAGCATTACAGATGTGTTTCTGACTGTCCTTTTACAGCTAGGATGCACATTTTGTAGCCCGCCTGCCCCACCTAAATCTAGCTCTGTTTAGTAGAGACATTCAGCTTAGCGCTCACAGTATCTAAGCAAACTCCAAAGCACAGAATGGGACCTTGTCTCTCAACCACGTCCATTTAAAACTCTCACAGAGCACAAGCTAACACAATGTTTAGCAATGCTTATATGTTAAGTACTGAACAGTTCAAAGCTACGTAAATGACCCTTGTGCACCACAGTCAGAAAAAAAATCAGAGGCAAAAATACGCATTTTTCTTTAGCAATAAAAACATCAAATATTTTGCTGGAAATCATGGCATATCCACAAGCTATTGAAGTCCAGAAAAATCAGTAATTAATCCTTTTTCTGTATCCATTTAGGTAACTTTGCACCTCTTTTTCTCAGGTTCAGCTCAGCAGGTCACATTCACATCCAGTATCTCATAGAACCTGTCTATGAGGGACTTAATATCCAAATAAACTCTAAACATCATATCATTTTGAAGAAATGTCAAGTACAAACACATGCTAAGATTTTTCCTTCCATATACCTGGTATTGTCAGTATTTTTCTACCAGCAATAAATATCCAAGGTATGAGGCAAAAAAGATACAACATTCTTCATAGTAACTAAGAATAAGCAAATAATGAATCACACGGGTATCTTTGATGCCTCTTTTTCTCTACAGGGTGCTATTCCTCAAGCCTTACTTCCTTGGCCAAGCCTTCTCCTGCTAGAAGCCATCTTACAGAGAGCCACAAAACCTCAACCTCACAGCACACTTCCAGTCAAACACCCCTCTCTCCCTCCAAAGCCTAATTCCTACCATCATTTTTGTGGCAAGTAGTCCTTTATTTCTTCCTTTATAAGATCAGATCTCCTCACAAATCACCATACAACAGCACCTTCCTGAAAACTTCATTCACGTGATGATGACTCCTTCTCCTCCTTATATGACCTTCCCCTGAGTGTTTTTATTCCCTACAGCTGTGCTCCCTCTGGCACCCTATGGTCTGCTTTCTACCCTTTCCCTGCCTTGTGTGTTGTTTTTTTTAACCCCACACCTAATCAAGTGTAGTTTGCCTGTACAGAGAATTTATTCTTTTTGCTATTTATGTGCTTCTGTGATTTATTCCTCCTCACACCTCTAACATTACCAAAGTCCCCAAAGACATTAAAAAGTGCTACTTAAAAAAGTTCATAGGAATGACCCGATTTGGACTTCTTCCAAAATAAGGTTGACAGAAAGTGGTGGTTGCAATCTGCCATGAAATAGAGGTAAAACTCAACTGTCTCTGAAGGAGCTGAACATAATGAAGAAATAGTAAAGATTATAAATGAAAAAAAGCTGTTAACTGCTGTGGCTTAGCTATTGCTTTGTAGTGCATTAACCTCTCCTGCAACACTGGCAGAAAGTTCAAAATTTCTGAAGAGGTGGGCAGACATAAAGGAAAATACTCTTTAGGATCTAGGGCCTTTTGCTTCTAGTCCACTACTAGAACTAGAGGCTTACCTCAAGACACCTTGAAGTCACCCAATTCTCCGCTAAGTTCAATCATTCACCTCTAACAAAATCACTACCCTTTCTGGTGTGTCAGTTTGAAGTACCCGAAACAGAGGAAAATAAAATCTGCTGGTCACTTTAAAATCTTTATCCTGTGACGACCTGAGATGAGAAATAACCAGCTTGGGTCCCTAATCCTGCAGCCTCTGAAAAACTGAGGTGTTGACTTTGAGCTCCCTAATAACCACACCAGCTGCAGTTGAGATGATTCATAGATTTTCCAGCCATTAAGATAATTCAATCTGTTTGAGTAATACAACACTTAAAGTCTTACATGGCAGTTCATGCAGCACAATGGCTCCCAAACCATGCCGTAATTTTACTAATTCTAGAACAAAGCCTAATTAAGTGACTAATACTGAAGTAAATAAATTGAAGCTGTAAGACACACAGACATAAAATTGTCTTTAAACAGAAAGTTCCTTGGCAATGGCTGAATTCCAGCACAGGGGTTCCTTAAAGAGTATTTTTAAAAGTCATCTGACTCTGAATTATCGTCTTTTCCTAAGCTCAGATTCTAGCCTGCAGTCACACTGGGGAAGAACAAATAGTTTTCGTTTATGCACTCCCCAGAGCATATAATCTTGGTAGGGCAGCTGCATTGCAGCAAGCAGGATGTTTTAAGATATATCACTGATTGCTCCTGATCTATGCAAGTCCTGTCACAGTAAAAAAATAGTCAAGTGAGACAGGAAGAATGTGGAGCTTTCAGCAGAGGGAGGTATTGACACAGCATATAACTCCAGGGGAGGGGATCTGAGACTGACTGTTTCAGTGCTTGGCTACAGTTACAGGCAATATATCCCTCCTCGGGCAGTATTTTTCTCTAAAAAAAAAAAAAAAGAAAGAAAAAAGGGAATAGCCTGCCCTTAAACAGCTTTGCTGATTTTGTTTTCCTGTTTGCAGATGTTGAGTTGCATTCTGTTGCCAGTGGAAAAAAAAATAAATGAGAGGGTGAGGGGAAAGGAAATAGAATCATAAATTTAAAGAGAGAAGCCTTTGGTCACTAAAAATAGCCACGGCAGATAGTGTAACTAAAACCTGCCTAGTGCCTACGCTGTCAGCGCAGCACACAGGGCAAAGTTACATAATATTTTCCACATTTATTTCAAGCAGGGCAGCCTGCCAGCTTGATAGATTTCTAGAAAGGGTGGGAGAGAGAGAGTGGTTTGATTCACAGACTGCTGTATTTACAGCTCACCCTACGGTCACTCTCTTCCCCTCTTTGGATGTTTACCTTTACAGTTTGCCAGACAACAGTGTGAGCATAACCCTGATATAGAAAGCAAGTCACTCTTCAGACTGTTTAAAGCACTACAGCTGCACAAGTTAGCTTTGGTTTTCTTGTTTTGGGGGTGCTAACGTGCACTGATTTGCTGAAAGCTCAATTGCTGTCAAAGTCCAGAATTTTTCTGTAGGAAAACTCCTTGACAAAAAGAGGAGGAGAGAGGGGACTTTCAGCTTCTGTTTCTTCACTGCTCTCACCTCCATCAACAGACTCCAGAACTGAAGTCTTTAGAAAGAAAAGGTTTCTGCAAAATTGTTGAAACAGAAGTTAATCCTGAATTTTCTCAGAAGGCAGGGCTGCTCTGATCAAGTACCTGGATGAAACCAGCTACCTAGTTTCCTGTGAGGAATTGTGAGGAAAGGTATAATTATATGAAAAACATTCATCAAGAACAGTCATACAAATGACTAAATGAACAGTTCTGTGTTATGTGTCACAGGACAATCCATAAAGCAAAGCATTGGCCTGTATATTTCCTGCATTTATTCTGTATTTTCTTTACATGTGGCAGGTTCTCCAATGGAACTTCTCAAATACCTCATTAAGATGTTATTATTGACAGCAAGCAATAACATTGCGGCTTCCCATAAAAGATAGACAGGAAAAATTACTAGAAAAACAATAAATAAAAAAGTCTGTTTCCTACGACCAACTTCCATGATGAGAAAAAGGGGGTGAAAGAAAAGGAAAAAATAGAACACTGATATCTCTGTAATAAACCCAGTATGTTGTCCATAAACCAGACTACAGAAAACAGAGGTTAAGATTATCCTTCCCTCTCTCTTTCATAATGTATGCACAGCACCATATATGACTCTGCAGGGATATTTGAATGAGATTGAATGGAAAAATGAGCTGGGCCAATTCTCACTAAACTGAAATGTACCTACAGAGTATAAAAGTTGTTAATACATTTATATAGAATATTAGTGTCGTCACTAAATCAAACTATTCCTCCAAAGCAAGTTACGCTGACCATGTTTTTTAAACAAAGATGCCAGCTAAATACCAACATGTCATAACATTAACCTGCAAAGAAGAGATGTTCCCAGACCAGCAAGGAGATAAAACAAAAGCACATTTCATGTAACAATGCAATGATATCAAATGAGGTGTAATATTTCCTCATACTAGTAACATTGTGTGCTTTGAGAGTAATGCCTTTGAGCCTGAAATCATCCTCCAAAACAAACTTTTTCCTTTCAACGTTGGTCTCATCAATAGTTTACAAGTGGATTTTACTGGGTTTGGTTATAATGTCCTCCCAAAAAAATGTTGGGGGTAGAACATCTTCAGAGACGATTTTTGTTTCTTATGACCATGTTTAAAAGGAATCCCTCAATTTCTTTTCTATCTTGGATGACATTTTATCATTTTCACATTTTTTCCAATACAAACTTGGAGAGTCTTCACACTGGCAAAATCTATAAATTTACCCAGAGAGAACTCAGTATCTGCTTTTTTCCCCTTGAAAAGAAGCCAATTTTTAATAAATTAAAATAAATAGTATTGAACTTACAGGATCAATTGTGAGCTAAAAAAAAAGACATCTTAGAATTTGGAAAAGGGCAACCAATTCACAAACTGATAAAAAGGAATAAATCATCTCTAACACAATAAGCAATGAGATTATGTAGCATCATCCAACTGTAACAGTTTTTTCCACAATGTTATATTGCCATTCATTGAGTTTTCTGGATATTTAAAGATCAAATAACGAAGAGTGGCAAGAAGGGAAAATAGAAGCGAAGGCATAAGTGCGCTGGGGGGGAAGAACAAGAAATCAGAAAAAAACTGAAAAATGAAAATTGGGATGTTTGAGGGGAGCTGAGTCAGACCCTGAAGAACAGAGAGTGACTAGGACAATAGGCTGGGACACAAACACACTGGTTCAATTCCAGGCTCGGCCACAAACTCTGCAGCAAGCTGTATGATTTACTGGGAGCCTCAACAAGCTAGTGGTGAAAGGGGACAAAAACCTTCCACCTCAGGGAAGGACTAGTTATGACTATGAGGCACAAAGTGTGTGTATGACCACTATGCTACAAGGTATGCCAGGGACATACTCCATTTGGCTTCAAATAATATCTGAGGGACAAGATGCAGTATCTGCACCAAAGTCAGTCAGCTCTCCTGAGGTGTTATCACCCCAGTATGACATTATTGCCAAACAGCAATACGCACTGCAGTTTCAGTGCAAAGTTTGGGGTCACTATGTTGTCCTCCTAAATACCTACAGTAGGTTTGCCAAAGTTCAGGTTTTGTACTTCTGCTGCAGAACCACACTAAATCATGGTTCTCTTTCTGGCAGTTGAACTAATGTATCTCCTCTGTGATATACTCTACCATGTAGAAGTAAAGCCACACATTGAACCATTCACTTAAAGGAATTTAAAGTAGAATATATATTGTATTATCTCTCAAAGGGAGAAGAATTTATCACCGCATTTCCTAAGGCACTAGTAAACAAGTTGCACATTGTAAATGCACGCTTTCCTTTGCTTTTGGCAGTAATTAAACAAAAGTTATTTAGCATGTAATTTACCTTCTTCTATTCCAGTCCTTTACAGTTCATATTCCCAAGTCTTCAGAAAAGGAAATTCAAAAACTGTACTACACAGTAGGACGCAGGAGGTCACCACGGTTCCCAGGGGAGGGCATGCCCTTTCACCATATCCTGACGATGTCCTCGGGTAGAAGCAGTCTGAGCACCACTTTCCTCACCCATCATATGCTCCTACCTGGCTGTTCTCAAAAGGGAAGTGTATGGTGAGAGCTGTGGTGTTGTTGAACAGGCCCTGGACTGGACGCGGGGAACCGGGACCAGCTGAGCTCAGCCAATGTGCTTCACTACTGCCCCTTTCACTGCCACAGTCTTAATGCTGGGATGTTGGGTTAAAGCACTGGGTTTTGACATGGCTGGATAATGTTGTCTGCATTTACTACAACTATTCATGTAGGACTTTCTATTTTAACTACAGAAATATTCTGTTAAACTAAAAAGTGATTGCAAACGTCAACTAAATTCAAAAATTTGAAATAAACTACTTCTGTTTTGATTGAGAATGATCTTGGGTCTTCCCAAAGGTGTGAGAAAACTCTTTTAAAGGTATCCCTCTCTATTGAGGCTGGGTTTCAATTATATATTTATTTTTATTACAAAGCAATATTGCTAGACTAAGGACTATTATTTACATAGTACTATACATGTGTAGGGCACTTCAAAAACTATAAAGCAGAGTAGCCCCAAAAGCTCTTAATTTATTGACGTAGTGTTGCAAGGTGACAAGAGCCCTGAATTGCCACTGAAGCTCCTGTGTAATGGGAGTTCTCAACACCTTGTAGGAAATTAAGGAGACACATACTCGCTTAAATATAGCATGTTATATTGCTATAGCAGGTAATTTAATCTAGAAGAGCCAACAGAATAGTTTAGAAAGTGATATGAAAAGTTGTAACTCAGGAGCAATAGGGGTTTTTTGATAGTTGGGGCAATTTTGCCTTAGACATAACCAAGATGCCAGCAGCTTTGTTACCTCCATATTTAGCAGAGGGCTGTTAGCACTGCTCCACCACTATGTAAGAGGTTGAGAAGAACTCTGCCGTACAGTCTGTCACAACACAAAACTCCTCAAAACCAGAGTGCTGAATATCTTTAACACATAGTCATAATGAACTCACGAAGCAGTATCTGACCAAGATCATTCAAGACTGGTGTTGTCCAGGTAACACAAGTACTACCTATTAACAACGACACCATACAATTCTCGTTTCCACTACAATTCCGCCAGGAGAAAAAAGCAGAAAACATGTCTTTTCTAAAACCAATGATGATATGACCCGGGAAGACACATAACTTGTAATCAGGTTACTCCTTCTGCATTATCATAGATACAAAATATATGTACTGTAGGACTGTAGAAAACTGCCTTTGGCAAGGTGCCTCTCTGCTCTTAAATTCCTGAGCAAATGTGCTTTCACATTTGCCTCTGTGCTAAGGTTTAAAGGGTAAGGTGAGAACGTTGGTTCCCAGAGCAATATGAAAGTTGGATACCTCGTGACATTGGAGTTTGGCGTAAGCTGATCCTCTTCACAACTGGTCATAACACACTGTTACAGCAGCCCAGGACAAGGCAGTGACTGGCCTTTATGTGGTTTCACAGCATTACCAGACCAGCAGGAATTACAGAGCTTTCCACTGCCCAGTGCCTCTTACGTACAGATCTTGGGCCTTTCTCCTTCTGGGCTTAGACAAACAGATCTTCTCCCAAAGGGCATGCAGGCACTGGCACCATCTCACAAGCAGTTTGGACACCCTATGGAAAATTTGTCATGTATATGTAGCTCTTCAGCACCACAGAGCATTTCAAGAAAGGGTTATAGAAACCACAAAACATAACCCCATTCTGTCCTGCACAGTCTAGCCTCAGCCTGACTTAAAATCTGACGTTTGCTTTCATTGGGATTCTTTGTAGAGAAAGGACTAATATGTGAAAAAAAGAGAAGAGATAAATGTACTGTTAGTACATGATGAATGCAAAGGAAAACAAAGAACTTCCACTGAAAAGAAAAATTCTCAAATTATATATTAATTATAGTAACACCTACATCTGGGTATTTGGAGTATAAACTGGATCTAACTTGGAGTCCAAAACTGGAGATTCTGCAGAAATGTGGCTAGATTCCTTTTATGTCAAAGACAAGACTATTTTTCCAGTGTGTCAAAAGATCAGAAAGTTGCACTTACGTTTTTTCACTCAGTTGTTTTACTGTACATTTGAGATTTAAAAGGCACACAACGCCACAGAGATTTAGAGGATACAAATTAAACAGATATTAGATTCTACTATCACAATTTGCAAATTAATTCAGGCTCACTAGGAAAAGCGCTTTGTAACAAACCATTGTAATCACAAAAACTGAAAGGAGATTGAAATCCACAACATCCAGACGACGTTACAGCCAGCATTAGAAGACATCAGAAGAAAGTACTGAAGAAACAAGTCTCCCTCTCTGCAACTTATGAGTGCCTACTGCCTAGACTAATACAACCTCATGTGCAGCTCTTCTAACCGCACAGTTCATCAGCAGTTTCAGTGGGCGGCAATAACTCTATGG
>Ga0181612_143273_pt1 | contig 10187 bp, 8 predicted proteins | sample HoacroProtozoa21_FD_119630 | JGI IMG/M metagenome (GOLD analysis project Ga0181612, IMG submission 119630) | Hoatzin crop microbial communities from Cojedes, Venezuel. Combined Assembly of Gp0051906, Gp0051904, Gp0051908 | reverse complement strand
TACTCACCAGCTTCACTCAGGCATCTCAAACTGATTGAGAATTTGACCTCGTGTTAGCAGAATTTTTCGGAGTAGGTCTCCTTTTATGCAGAAGTCAAGTGGCGAGGGCAGTGATGTAGGGAGTGGGATGTGCACATCAGACCTGCATTTGACTGCACTTGTTTGAAAGCATGCCTCCTACCACCAAGGAAGTGCCATTCTGCATGGAGGGACTGCTCCATCCTGTGTGAACATTCAAGTATAGTTTACTGATTTCTGATCAAGTAACACTTGCTGAAGATACATCCCAATGAAACTTTGAGTTTTCTTTGTCACAGGAGCGATAGTGAGAAAAAGACCTTAAATGTTTGTGTATCAGCATAAGTAGAAACAGCTCCAACTTTTTTCCTGCATGCACTTGGGTCACATAAAAGTACTTAAAATGATAGAGATGCTCAACCAGGCCTGCAATAATGGATGGTTTTGGTCTTTTCATATTTAACATTGGGCAGAATGAAGTTGAGTGGAAGGGAGTGATGGTGCTGAAACATTATGTGGCAGTTGTAAAATGAGCATTGCAGACTCTTCTGATAGGGTGAAATCCAGGCTTCTTGGGTATTTGAAAACTGAGGCTATAAGTGAATTCTCCAAATCCTTCCTTCCTTTTTAAAGCTCAGGGACAGCATTGTAATGTAGGACTGCTGAAACATCTGAGCTTTCACTCTAATCTACACTTTAGCTTTAAGCATCATCAATTAAAGTAATCAAGATTAATAGAATTCAATTCTGAGTAAGGCAAGGAGTGCAGACTCTTGCTTGTATCTCCAATTGTCCAGTTTAAGGGATATTAAGAGTACTGCATGGATTCCCATGAAATAAATGTGTGTAGTTGTGCTAACTCCTCTTCTGCTTCATTGTGAGAGATTTTCTGAGCAGCACACACTGTTTTAGGTAACAGAAATTACTGTGAAGGATGGGATATTAGTGAATGTATTAAAACTGAAAGATTTAATTTGCAAACTGATTATTTTGCAGGGAAGCTTTTATATCTTCAAAAATATATCTTTTTTCTGTAGCAAACTATCAAATGCCTCTTAAAATGAGCATTTTGTAGTTTTGAGAAGAGCAGAAATTTGAGCAGGTAGAAGTTAGCTTGTTGCTTATTAGCTAAAATGTATCCGTTGCCATGCATGGAAATGTACAGGTTGCGACAAATTAAATTTCTAGAAAATGGAGAGATAACAGAAAAGTGTGGTGGCATTAAAAGAAAGTTTTCGTTAATAAATGAGGAGTTATTCATGAAGCATTGTTATTTTTGAAACGTTGTGTGTAAACTGTGTGCGTACGTTAATTCTGATGTTAAAATTGCTGTAGTGTAATTTTATCTGATTGGTGATGCTGCTCATGGGGAGTGACTTGTGTGCATGGCACATCGTAGCATGTAATATAGGTAACGTTAGAGGACCCAGGGCTTTCTAGTTTGTAAAAATAGTAGCTAGCACATCTTCTGGCTCCTGTAGTCTTCAAAAAATCCGCTGTATTTTTGAAAATATTACTTCTTTCAAGTGGGAAAATGAGCAGAAGGCAATGACAAATACGATCTTTTCTTCCTAGGGAGCACACAGAGCAGTTTTTGTGTTTTTAGGATAGTCAGATTAAGATTCTCACTGAAGAGTTTGGGAGTGTTTTCACAGATACATTATGGAAAGCATGTTTTGCCATGTAAGATTTATAATAACTGTCTAAGCATTTGGTATGATGTGGGCCTGTTGGATTTCAACAGCAAATCCCAGCTATAGCAGTGACAGGCAGAGTGCTTCTCCGCTCCGAGGGTTATGTCATCGTGCCCAGAAGGCAGGAGGTGACGCTCCTTGTGTAGAACTGGTTAAAGAGCTCTTGGGATCAGAACATCCACAGAATGCGTATATTTGTCAAATTCATTGCATCTCCCAGGCAACCCCCAGGCATGCCCCACGTGAGGAGCCCTGCCTGCCATGTGTTTCAGAGAGCCCCCGGGGAACCGCTTGTCATCTCTCAAAGTGAGCAGAGATATGGAACGCCTCCGATATCACCCTCTTCACCAAGCCCAGAAAGCAGAGCCCCTCTTTTATTATAACTAAGCATCCGTGCGCTTCTGAACTCTGAGAAAACAGCCTTTGTTCCAGAGCGGAGCTGTAGTTTTGACAATATCTCCATTATATTGCAGTACTGAAGGAAAGAAATTAAGAGAAGTAGTAAAGTGAAGTGATGATGACTGAACAAATTGTTGGGCTCTGTGCTTGCTTTCCGTTCATGTTCAGGTTATTACAGACAATTTAAATGGAAAAGTAAGGATGTAGCCAATTGTATGTTGAGAGAAAACTGTGTGCATAGAATACAGATCACTACAACAGCGCTTTCCAGTTTATGGTGCTTTCAGGAGTGGGATGGATCTGTATCTTTACCCGTGTTTCCAGCGAGTGCTGCAGAAGTGCGTGTCCTTGGTCGAAGGACAACCACGTAACTGTACTGCTGTGTGTTGGTGTTGCCTGCGCACCGTTTTCATTCTCCCCTTTGCTGCGGTGCAGCGGTATTACCGGGAGCAAGGTTCTTTCAAGGCTCTGGGGGGTGTTTGAAATAAACTACTTTTCCAGTGTTCGGCTCACTCCTTGGATTACACTGGGACTTAAGATTTTCTATCCTGTTGTCATACTTTATTGCAAGACTGTACAGATACATAAGAAAAAGCTGTATTATACCACAAAGAAGTATTAAATGAATTTAGTATATGGAGGTAATTTTTTTTTTTTTCCCGGTGTTCCTGTCTTGTGGGACTAAATTACAGCAAAGCCTCTTCTGGCAACTCAGAAAATTTAACTGTGTTAGTAGCTGTATGTACTTATTTGGACTCCTGAATTGAGATCTTGTAGGCAATATTTTTTAATTAAAGCGAGGGGGAGAAAACATTTGAGAAAATCGGTGTTGGATCTTTGGGAGCCAAGACTCCAATGTAATTCTACTAGCTCTGCCAGTGGTTTGGTGTACTGTCACTGATAATTCAGCATCCATGATGCATGAAGAATAATTCCCACGAATGTCATGAAGTTTATTTTAATATTATTGCTATATTTGAATGCCTTAAATTAGTTGCCTAGGAAGGCAAGGTGTTAGAATTATGATATTTTGATCCTTGAATGTGCATACACTGGAGAAATCTCTATTAGCAGGCACAGTTTTGTAGTAAATAGCACTGGAGAATAGCAGAGAAAAGTAGATGTGCAATAGTAGAAGTGCCAATGTAATTATATTTTGTTCTTCTGTACGGTTACTCCTGGGGGAGAAGAAAGTCGGTAATTGAAATGATTAGGTACAAATATTATTGTGGTATTAGCTGGCACACAGGCAGTCCTCAAAGCTTTGTCACTTTATAGTGGAGCTTTCTATATGATTCACTCGAGGTAGAAGTATTTAGAGTAATTAAGGGAAAAATAAGAGCTTAGCTGTTTAGGGGTAATAATGAGTGTAGATGAAATAGCAGTAGTAATGATAATTTGAGACACCTGGTGACAATCTGGCTGCCTTTTTATTTCTGCAAGTATATAGTTAGAGCCCTTGGTAGTTTTGAAAGCAACTGTATTATTTCTCTAACTGACAGATTTTATGCAATCAAGCACCTTTTGCTTAACCTCTGGTTGTATTTGCCCTTATTTTTTCCTGACCTTGAGTAAATGATTGTCATTTTATGTTCTAGCCAAAGTCCTTGAAATGTTCCTCTCCAGAAAAAGACTCAATATCGCTGTTCTGTTCCCAGAAGATTGCTGGGTACTGTGAGGGTGGAAACCATTTGCTATTACTTAATGAAAAAATGTCCTCCATAAATCACCTCTTCAAGTGGAGCCCACAGTGAAACAGCATGAGTCTTTAGCACTGCCAGCACTCTAATAGACTGATATATCCTGGGTACTCATTATTTGCTGGTTGTTAATTATGGAGTGTGTTTAAGACAGGAAATCTGCTGTGCTTCTTAAGAAAAAAGCTGCATGCCCTATCCTACTCTTGAAGGGAGAGGGAAAAGGCAAAGGAGGGGCAGGAAATGTCTTTTGTTTTAATTTGAAGGAATGGACTATGTACGTCACCTACAATGAAACACATTGGATGGTTTAGCATATGTAACTGGTTGGGTTTTTAACTTTATAACGCTGAATGTTGATGCTAAAGGACTTCAAGACCTCTAGAGAGGTTATTGCTGAGGCAGTTTAGGTGTATCTTTGGGAAAATTTGTTTGTCATTACGGTAAAAAGTGCCTTTGGGTACGTGTGTGAAGGATGTCCGTGGGAGAGAGAAACTGGATCTTTAAGATCTTTGTGCAGCTCCCTGCTTATTAGATCAGTTAATCTAATTAAGTGGTTTACTCTGACTTCACGCAGGCATGAATCAGAAGCAATTCATCTTGAAAGCCAGTTGCATGAAATCATTATACTGGTAGTGGGGAGAAGTGGGCTAAATGCAGTGCCTGTGAAACGAGCAGCTTCTGCTCTCTGCTCCAAGAGATCACTTGGATCACTGCTCCAAGATACATTCATTTTACTTTTGCATGTATGTCACTGGATAAAGTACAGAAATAGCTTTACAGCAAGGATTGGCAACCCAGGTTTTCTTTCCTCCAGGCAACTCTTTTAATTGCTGCTCTCTAGTCCTGCCTCTTTCCCATTCTGTCTTTCTGGAAAGTTTATTTTCTTTCTGTCAGTGGCACAACTTCAAGAGGGAGGCCAGGAGAGATTGCCATCCCCAGCATAGCCACTAGGTTGATGTTCATGACTCCCTTTTGTGATGGGGAAAGGCAGGTTTTGAACCCACTCAAAGAGAAGAGAATGCCTGATCCTAGTCGCCTGCTTTCCAAGATGGCTTACAGAAGGGAAGAGTGGAAAGCTTCACCTTCCTTCTTTTTTGGCTGAAAGAGCGCTTGCTCCTCTTTGAAAAGGAAGGCATGGAGGGTAAACATAAAAGGAAAAGACAGGGAAGGTGGCGCGCAACTGGAATTTGTAACCAGACTTTGCTATTTGCCTCTTTTTATTCAAATGTTATCCACAACAATCCAGAGCTGCAGGTTGGTTGTAAATAAGCTCACAGGTGATCTTGGAAATAGTGTTACATTTAGATATCAGGGAATGGAAGACTGACTGCTATATCTGAGATGTTCTCTGTAAAGCTGTCATACCCATGGGAGCAATGAAAATAACTGTAACAACAGAGGTTTCTCTTGATTTCGTGCTAGCTAATGATCCTCATTTATCAAAATGTGGGAGGGAGAGACAGCATTCCTTTCCTCATGAAAAATCTTTATGTATCTTCATTTCTAATAACCTATATACACGTTGCTTAGTGCACATTAACTCTCAAAATCTTATTCTATATGTTCTTGGCTCCTCACAGATATCATTGAGCATGGAAGGTGCTTGAAAACTAACTTGATTCTGCTGGAGTGATCTTTGAATCCTGTCCCGTACATATGTTTTGCCTTGCAGCAGAAAGCTGATATGAAACTGATGACAGACTGCCTTTATGGACACGTTCTTGTGTTCCTACGAGATGAGGACTGTACGTAGTCAAATTGTTTTATCAGACCAGGAAATGTTCTGCAAAAGTACGGGTTATAACTTAAGAGTGCTAAAGACAGTTAACGTAGTGAGTTCCTTCATCTAACAGCTTTATTGTACTATAGGTTTTAATAAGACTAATTATATGCAATTTATGTCAATAATCTGGCAGTCTTAAGACCAACAGTATTAAAGAATCTGCATTAGAAGCCTCTGTTTCCCTAGGAATACTTGGTGCCTTTGAAGACATTGTTTTGAGTGAATTGATGTAACCTAGCCATTATATCATTGTTATTGATGTAGAAGTGTATATTTATATTGATAGGATATAAACTTTACTAATAATTTTGCAAGAGGTGAGTGGCTTTCCGAAGTCTTTGGTAGAGTTGCTGGCAGAATTGAGGATTACAGTTGAGACTTGCCTCCATCAGAAGTGGAGAAAAACTTTCAAATTACTAAGACAAAATCTAACTAAAATGAAAAAACCTGACCTGGAATGTTGCCTGGAATATGTGTCAGTGTCTCTGAATTACAGCACATGTTAATTTAAGTACAAGCTTGAAGAAGGGTTAGTAGCACAAGTGCCATACGCATACTGTGCTTGTATACTGTACTGTGTTGTGCTTGAGGTTTTGAGAAAGTCTGTTTCCTCAGGCCATGCAAACTGGAGAATTGTGTTTGAAGGTTGTCTGGCTTTTAGAGAAGGGGATTACCAAAGAATAGCAGAGGCACTGTTAGAACATATGCGATGAATTTTTGAACATCAGCACTCTGTTGCTTTCTTGATCTGTCGAGTTGGAAGCCTACGTGGATATCCATACATGCAGGAAACGTGTATGATTAGAGTACAGCAAAGATATCTTGGCCTTTAGTTGCTGGGAGAAAGCGGAGCCTCTGGTTCCATCTGGAAACACACATCTGTGTTCAGCATTGGCTCAGAGGGCTGGCCCTTACTGTTATTGTGGCTTCTAAAAGTTTGAAGATCCTGGCATAGGAAAATTAAGTGACCTTCCTACCAGTAACAGAATGCCATGTCCCATAACGTGTCTCAGACAAATCAATGAAGTATGGGCTAGAGAAATGGACAGTGAGGTGCCTGAAAACTGGCTGAACTGCCAGGCTCTCAAAGGGTTGTGACCAACAGCATAAAATTCGTCTGACAGTGGTCAGCCTGTGGTGGTACCCCAGGAGTTATTACTGGATTCAGTACTGTTTAGCATCTGCATTAATGACCTGGAAGATGGGACAGAGCGCACCCTCAGCAAGCTGGCAGGTGATGCAAGGACTGGTGTGATACATCAGGAGTGCTGGGTCTGCTTCTTGGTGGCCTGGTACAAGAGAGACGTGAACTTACTGGAGAGAGTCCAGCAAAGGACCACAAAGATGACGGACTGGACCATCTGACTTAAGAGGAGAGGCTGAGAGCTGGGACTGTTCAGCCTGGAGAACATAAGGCTCCAAGGGGGATTTTATCGGTGTGTATAAATACCCGATGTGGGGGAGTCATGACGAGGGAGTCAGGCTCTTCTCAGTGGTGCTCGGTGCAATGGGCACAAATACAGAAAAGTCAGCAATTTGGAAACTGAGCAGCCTGTTCTATTTGACCCTACTTTGAGAAGGGAGTATGAACGAGATGATCTCCAGAAGTTCCTTCCAAACTCACCTGTGACTGAGATGTTTCTCTAATCTGTGATTGTGTATCGAGATCTTTGTAGTGAGTGTAAGAACGCTTGCTAATATTTTGACATTCCTTTTACGTGTTTCTGTTTCTTCACCTTTCAGTGCTGTTTTTAGACAGAAAAATGTGTTAAGGTCATGCTCCGGCCTAAGACTGTAGTAACATGCTGCTAGTCAAAGTTCGCCCATATCTCCTGCCCTGAAGGCTTATTCTTCTAAGAAGTCCTCCTCTAAATATTTTTATTGCTTTCTGGCCTTAATGAAGAGTGGGAAGCTTGGCCTGCTGGTTCAAGCATGGTCCTTCTGCGTTCAGACAGCCACCGACTATATAACTACTGCTAAGTGCCTAAGACTTCTATGAAAAGATAAATCTTAATTTTGTAGCAATTTTATGACTTGTGCTTACTCTTCACCTCAAAGTCTGTTTCCAGATGCCTGTTGGGGTGCGTTTGGGCCCACTGGTTAAGCTGTTCATGGAATTTGTCTGTTGCCTGATTCAGCACCGTTAGCTTAACCTATATAAGTAACAGCAGTGCCAATTGGCTCATTTCAGTGGGTGCACATCTGGGAGAGCTTACCTGAGCCACCCTGGTGACATCCCAGCAGGGGCAGTAATCTCTGGTGGGACAGCAGTGGTGAGCAGTACAGCCACTGTCAAAAAAACAAGCCTCACTGTGCCCGTCGTCACCACCACAGTAATCACTGCAGAAAAACATCTGCTCACCTGTTTGGTAATTAGGTGTAGTGGTTGTGGCAAATTTATGGAGGTCAGAATTGTCATAAAGCAAGCTGGAAATTTTGACAAACCACAAAGGAAAGATTCCTAACGCTGAGGGTGGCATTAGGCTGCGCTGTGTATGCTGTTAATTAGTACCTCTGTATTTGTTAAGTTTCAGTGGGAGTTATTCAGACCTATGCTTTTGCAATGATCTTTCATAGTATTAAAAGGCATTGCTCTAAAAAATGCGTTCCTACATTTACTGTGGGACATCATTATGTTGCGCAAAGGAGGCTGCTTAAACCTGTGAACTCCAGCTGTGACTTCAGCACATTAGTTACTGCCAGGAGGTGGTGACAGCCCTGCAAGGCTGTTGTGTGGCCAGAGCTGTCAGGGTCAGGGGCCACCCGTGTTTGGAAAGCTATGTCTAATAGTTGGCAATCCATAATAGTCTCGTAAAGCAATCCCTCTTGTGGTGTTTGTGAGGGGACTGTTATTTGCAGTCTGATTTCCTGGAGGCACGCTGAAGGTAAGGAGGCTTGAATAGTCAGATGGCACAGGGAGCAGCCAAAGACTAAACTCTCCTCTCCACTGAATGCAAAACATGGAAAGGGCAGACCAAGTCAGGACTTGCAGGACTTGGGGGCTGGGCTAGAGGACCTCGAAAGGTCCCTTCAAACCCAAAGCATTCTGTGATTCTATGAATACATTGCAGGGAGAGAAGGTGGAGAGGAGCCCAGTGGCCTGCAAACCCTGCTGGAGGAAAACCTGCTGGTTTACATTGACTGTGGCTCTGCTCCGTTTCCATCCGACCAACCAGAGAGGAGCTTGCTTACCATCCCAAAGCAGTATGTTACTAAGTGGAAGGGTTTTGATGAAAAATATTTGGTTTTCAACTTACTTTCTGTCTACAGAAATAGTATCTGTGTAGGGGTTTACATAGATAGTATAATCTATCTTCCTCCATTTTCCCCCCAATAAAAAAGATTAAAGAAAGGTGTCTTGAAATGCTAGGATCCAGGCAGTGAAATGCTTTGCTGTCACCACAAGAAGGCTGAGGGTCCTGCTGTTTTCCCATGTGCTTTGTGTTTGTCACAGCCTTTGGATGAGGAGCAGATACTGGTATGTCTGGTGTGGCACATACTACCTGTCTGCAAACACCTTCTTCAGAAAATAAATAGTTTTTCGTTCAAGCCTGCCCTGGCAAACTCACAACAAGCAAATAAGAAATGTGTATTTTCTAACTAAAAGCATATTGAACATCAGTTAGAGTCCAGCAGGCTCACTCGTTCGCCTTTTTAAATTTTCCTCAGAACAATAAGATACCATGAATAATACTTTCTTCCGCCTCCCAGCAAAGTGGAGATTAGAAAAAAAGCCCTATCTTTCTTTTTCCATAAACTCTTCCTGAAGCATGCTTGAAGCATTGGAAAAATTAGTAGGCATATGATAAATTGGCCACAAGCCGCAGATGCAGTAATCTGTGTGCCTTTCTAAAATAACTCTCTTAAGGGGAACTTTTATGTCATTATTTCTTAGCTACGGTGGTTATCAGAATAGCTTTGCATGGTGGCATATATCATGCTTTTATTTTAATTAAACATAACTCTAAGAAGAGCTTGTAAAAATGTAGCTAGAGGTATTTTATAGGATTTGAACTTGAGGTCATTTTGTTCTATCCATCTCATTTGCATTCAGTAGCTTCTTCACATTCTCTGTGAGCAAAGGGTACTAGGGCAAAAGACGTTGGTGTGAGTAAAGATTGCGGTTTTTGCAAGGTAGCGTTTTCTACTTCAGCAAGCTTCTTTGTAATGCGGCTTATGTATAATACTTACATGTCTTTTATAGAGGAAGAGTGGCAATTTATTTTAGGAACTTTACCCCTTCGTTTTCCAAAACAGGTTCCTGTATTTTCTCTACGCATCTTTGGTCTACAAGCTGTGTCTGTATTTTCCTTCATGGCATCCCCAGGCAGCGTTCTCAAACGCTAAAGGCTATGGTTTTGATTATGCTTAAAGCCTAATATTTCTAGAATCACCTGTAAAAAATTGTTTTCTGTTTTATTCCTTAGTAGCAAAGAGGCAGATGAGCAAAGTGCCCAGTTTCTAAGAATTATCTGGAAGGCAGAGCTGAGGGCAGTAGTTTCAGTACAAGGTAATGTTAAAGTAGAATCGGCATAATGGAGTTGTAGTGGAAAGAGCATGCACAGAGAGATGTGTGAGAGAGTATATTAAATG
>Ga0181612_106909_pt1 | contig 10187 bp, 9 predicted proteins | sample HoacroProtozoa21_FD_119630 | JGI IMG/M metagenome (GOLD analysis project Ga0181612, IMG submission 119630) | Hoatzin crop microbial communities from Cojedes, Venezuel. Combined Assembly of Gp0051906, Gp0051904, Gp0051908 | reverse complement strand
GGGGCCCCCGCGTCGGGGGGGGGGTTTGGCTAGAAGCCCCCCCAAGGGCCCTTCCAACCCCCTCCCTTCTTTGATTTTTTTGTTTTTTTTTTTTTCTCCCCCCCCCCCCCCCCTTTTTTTCCCCCCTTTTGTTTTTTTTTTTTTTTTTTTTTTTTCTTTTTTTTTTTTTTTTTCCCCCCCCCCCCCCCTTTCTTGTCTACTTTTTCTCTACTTTCTCCTCCAATCTTCACGTGTCACTTCATTCTCCTTTCACAGACATTTCTGCTGCTCAGCCCACTTGGCTGAATCCCTCAACCTGGAGCTGATGCAGTGGCTATATAGATTGCAGAAAAGAAAGTCCAGCTCCCACCTGCCAGCTGTGGTCTGTATGTCACAGTCAGCTCTGGGTCTCTTTTCCAGAAGCACATTGGTTTCTATGGCTTTTTCAGCTGGAATTTTTTTTTGTCAAACATTGTTTTGATTGGTTGGGACCAGCACATGTGGTTTAAGAGATCCTGGTTCAAGCCGTTGCCTTCTGTTTTCCAGAGGGGACTTATGCCCTGGTCATTATTTCTTGTTAGAGTTTCATTTTGTATAAATAATTAAAGGCTAGTTGAAGTCAGAAAAACTCTAGGCCAAACAAATTGCAGGTTAGGCATTCACCTGGAGCAAGGACACCAGAGGGGCATTAATGAATTAGCCTCTGGGCTAGCTGCCACTCTGTAGTCTTCTGCTATTTTATTTTCCATATGAAATCCATTTTCTATTGAGCCCTTTCTTCAGTTACCAAAGTGCAGGAGAAATAAATACTGTGCATGGGACTAGAGAGTTCCTTTCACCTTTTTTCTGGGTGTAGGCCTGAGTTTCTTGGGAAGGAACAGATGTGGATTAGCCCAAGCTCTGGGGAACACTGTGATCTTTGCTCTGTTTTATGTGAGTCTAGGGGAGTTGTCTTTTCCAGTGGGAGTAGGAGGGTGTTATGAGGGAGATTTCTACTGAGAGTGGAGTAAAGCAGAGCTGGAGTCTGAAAACCTTGCATTGATCTCACTTGAAGAAGGGATTAGAACAGCAGCCCAGATCATGAGACTGGGTCGGGCAGAGACAAATGAAGAAATGGAGAAAAGGAGATGAAAGGTAAGTGATGAAGAAAAGGGGGAGGAGGGAGGGACAGTAGCTCGGTGTGCTGGGATAGCTACTGTGGCCACCTGAGGAGACCTAGCAACAGAGCAGGCAAGACTCACTATCAGGGAAGATGGAGATACTGAAGAGGGTAGGGGCTGGATGAAAGTGCTGGAAGTGGAAATACATTGCTTTGGCACATGGGGCAGCAAAGAAGTGGGCCTAGGGAGGGCTGGATCTTGAAGGTGCAAGCAGAAGCTGCTTGGCAGCATTTCAGGTTCTGCCTCAGTGTGACTTGGAGTGATTTTCTATCCAGTGCACGTCAGGCTTACAGGACGGGCTAAGGGAGAAGGAGAAAGGCAGCCCACTGAGATCCTGCAGCCCTTCTCACAGTGGGCTGTGTTGCTGCCCAAGCATCCTTGGCAGCCTGCCTTTGTTAGTTGAGCTTGTCAGGCTCACACCAGCACCTTTCAGAGCTGAAAGAGATCTGAACTGTATGGCTCCTTTGTTTAGGAGGAATCACAGAGGCAAAACCAAGAGCAGCAATACTGAAAAGCAACCCCCTGTTACCTTCCTCTTTAATATCATCTTTTCTTATGTGTGTGTGCTTAACTGTGACTCTCAAAGAATATTTTATTAAAAAACTTTCTTAGAAAATGTCACATGAAGTGACTTGCATTCTCACTACTGTCACTGTACTGTTCATTCAAGATGAGAGACTTTTATGAAGTCTTTAATTTATCTCAAAGTTTTATTCCATCATTGTTCTATTTCCAATTCCATTTTTATAATAACAAGACTTTCTTTTATTTACATTGGTGAAGCCTTGAATTCATAAACTGCCAGAGTGATTTTAATATAGAATAAGGCTTTATCACTGCATATAAATATATTTAGCCTGAGATTCGTTCCGAGTAACCTTTTGTGGGCTCAGAATAAATGTAACACTTTTTATGTGTACATATCACTAGATTTAAAATGAGATTTATGACATTCACTGCCATTGTTAGAGAATGGGAGGAAATACAGAGAATACTTTCCCAGTGTTTAAGGCTGCACCACTTTGAAATAATAAACCATTCTCTCCTACTTCAAAGTAATTTTATAGATATGTTTAAAGAACACTGTGAGTTTGTCTACTGCATTTGTAAGTTTTGTACTCAGCCAGAAAAAAGACACTTTGGAAAACATTATTTATTCATTATTGTTTGTATTAAAATACAGTCTGTGGACTATGACTAGCATCAAAGCCTTGCTGTGTGCTCTGTGCTAAGCATTGCTATATAAGGGATAGTTCATGGCAGAGAAGGTACAATTGGATATTCCAGACAGAAAATGTTTTCTAGTTCTTCTTCCCTGTTTTGCAGGCAAGATGTTGTCACACAGAGACATTCAGCCTCCTATGTCAATGTCTCATAATCAACTGAGAAGACAGGTTTCTGAGGGAGCTTAGCCAAGGTCACAAAGGAAGTTTACAGCAGAGCCAGGAACTAGACCCAGACTCCCACTAGGTCCAGCATGCACGTTGACTTGGCTAAAATTTACTTGAACCTCTTGCCTGCAGCTGGGTTTTTCCTTCGGCTTGTTCGATTTTATTGGCAAACTTGTTTGGTCCTCTCCTCAGACAGATATTGCTGATGCTACTGTTTCTCTTGGAAAAGTTTGGAGAAGTTGTGTCTGGCGCTGTTAGCTCTGCAGGAAACGTTCCAATTGATTTATCAATTGTGCTGTAAAATGAACTGTGCAACTGTTTTTTTTTTATTAGAGAAGTGACACAGACAAATTTTGTCACAAGATTCGCTCGATAGCTGTTTCACCAGGAACTAGGAGTGCCTTTCAAGTGAGAGCGCCTCTCAGTTATGGATGTCCTGTCTTCTTTTTAGTTTTCTTGTAACAAAAAATATATGGTAACTACCACCTTATTTGAAATTGTTAGTGGCTGAGGCTTTCTGACCCGCATGGAAGAAGTAGAAAAAGAGCTGAGAACACAGTGGGTGGATTAGCAAGCCTGTGCCTCCAAGTTGCTTTAGTGCTGTTTGAGGGACAGGTGATTTCTGGTGGAAATTAACACTGCTAGGATGACATTGTGGGTACGGGGATGGAAATAGCCTGTCACATCCATTTTCTCTATATGAAACATTGACAGTGTTCAGCCTGTGGTATCCATCTCCATGGCGATCTGTACCCAGTGTCTAAAGGTCTGCAAGACGCAACAGAAAGAAGGAAGCATTATGTGGGTAGGCTTAAAGAGAATGGACAGGAACTTGCAGCTTCTGTGGATAATGCCCGGTGGTGCACAGACTGGAGAATATTGGAAACCTCTGCACTGTACGCAAGTATTACTTTAGCACACAGAATACAAATGTGTGAGTTGCATCTCCTATATGCGTTACATGTGCATGAGTGGTTGTTTTGTATTTAGTACATCTTCATGAGCCAGTGCTTTCTGTGTGCACCGTGCGTGGTTGATGGGGTGGGTGGTTTCCGTGTGTGCCCCGCGTACTCAAACACATATTTTCTGTAGACAATACCTGATCGTTTTCATTGTTATGGAGTCAGGATTCCTGGGGAGACTATTACTGAGCTTTTCTGGGTCAGACCCGATCATGATAAATATCAGTGATATTTCTCCAAAATCAATGTACTGACACTAATTTAAGGTTTGACTTCTTACCTATGTTCTTTTGTGAATGTCTGTCTGTCACTAATGTTCTCCACTAACTGCCTGCTAGATATATCAGAATCTGTTACCAGTGAAGTTATTTCGTGGCTGCTTTTAGAAAATGCATTTCTCAGACTATTTTTGATTACCTTCGTTCTGTCCTTTCTGACAGATTGTGCTTTTGATGTGTTTGTAACTGTATTATTCCTTCAAGGAAGCATTTGGAATCTCCTTTCACTTGTAAGGCAAGCTGTCAGCTCTAGGGCTGTTACCAGTTTTGCGCTCTTGCTTTGCATAGTTTTAATTTAAAGGACAATTGCTTTATTCTTGCTTGCTTGCTTGCTTGTTTTCAGGAAGGGGAAGTTGGTGTGATTTTTTTTTTGTTGTTTTTCCTTTTTTGTGTTTCCTTCCTTCCCAGTAACAGGAGGTTTGTTCTATGACTAGTATCCTGATTGGCAGATAATGGAATTATTAACAGTCCCTTAAGTCCAAGAGCTTGCATCTGGCTGTATTTCATAGTATTATAAAGAGATTTTATTTTGCTTGGGTAAAAAGAAGCAGTAATTGAATTCATGCTAAAATATTTATTTTCCTGCTTATCCTATCCAACACTAGCAGATGGCTGATAGGCGCACGGTGCTTAAAACTTTGAATGAGATTTGTAACATTATAAAAAAAAAATTAAAATCTGGATGGCTTTTGATTCAGCCTTGATCCAAAGTGGAAGATTTCTGAGTATTGTCTACTTTGAATTCAGAGCGTAACTGGGACAAGCCCCAGTGACAACAAAGAACTGGAAAGGCTTTCTTTTTTTTCCCTTTCTTTGTTTTTTTTCCTGTATGCTGAAGCCAGTTGGGAGTGTTATGGCAATCTCATCAGATCACTTGAATGTCACAGAATTTAATCGAGAGATTCCTCTCTTGCAGCATTTTTTAGGTTTGATTTGGCATAGCTGTGAGTTTAGCAGTAGGCCACCTGGACAGTTTCTTGACACTTGGGCACATATAGGCAGTGTATTTCAGTGGATTCTTGACATTGATAACTAAAAACACCAGTGTGAAAATGATTTGCAAAGGAGTAGGGCCAGTTACTTCTTTAGAGCAGGTTCAGAAACATTTTTAGTATGGAAAGCACTTAAGGCATGCGTAAGGAGTTCAGATGCATATCTCGGTTTATGCCCCAGCCCCACCAGGTGACTTGGAGCACACTCAGAGCACAACAGAGCACAAAAGTTGAAGCAGCTGCAGGAATAGGTGCATGCGACAACCTCTGCATGCTATCTTACTCGGTGACTGGACATCTTGCTTCTCTGGTGCCCATGGTGAAATATTTTATGTAACGTTGCCTCTCCCATTACCAAGCAGCTTTTGGAAAGGCTTTCTCTGAGGCTGTTCACAGTAAAAGCCAGGCAGTCTCACTGTGAAGGAGCAAGTAGAGAGAGTGGGACACTGTCCTCATCACTGTTACTCAGTGGGGTGTCCTGGTGCCACACAAAATAGTGAAACTTCAAAAAAACAACAAACAAAACAAACAAAGAATCCCTCCAAATCATAGAATGGTGTCAGTTGGAACCGACATTTTTATAGGTCATCTCGTTCCAACCCCTCTGCTATGGGCAGGGACATCTTCCTCTAGACCAAGTTACTCAAAGCCCCATCCAACCTGTCCTTGGCCACTTCTGGGGAGGGGAGATCCACAGCTTCTCTAGGCAACCTGTTCCAGTGCCTCACCACCATCATAGTAAAGAATTTCTTTCTTATGTCGAATCTAAATCTACAGTGCTTTAATGTAAAGCCATTACCCCTTGTCTTATCACTCCATGCCCTTGCAAAAAAGACCCTTTCCAGCTTTCTTAGAAGCCCCCTTCAGGTACTGAAAGGCCGCAATAAGGTCTCCCCACAGCCTTCTCTTCTCCAGGCTGGCTGAACCACCCCAACTCACTCAGCCTGTCCTCACAGGAGTTCTGGGTGGTTTGTTTAATCTGCCCTTAAGGGAAAGGAAGAAACGAGTTAGCAGGTGGAGCTGGACTGAAGTGGGAGGCAGTTCTGAGTATGGAAGACATCACAGTATTTGATAGCTCTATAACCTTGTTTTAATCATCTCGGCATTAAAGCTTATTTGAATGGAATAAATTACTAGATAGAATTGTAAACTCTAAAGATTTGGGTTTCATCCTACTCTTGTTGTACACACACACACACACTCTGTGTCTGTTTCACATAGTATAAATCAAGATAAATGTTTCAGTGAAGTCAGTAGCTCTTCTGTACATGAAGCAGAAGAAGAAACCATAAGTTTGTTCTGCAACACAGACGAAAGTCTTTGGAAAGCCCCAACACAGCACAGTCTGCTGCATGGAGACTGAGACACCAGAAGTTTGCTGTAGAGAAATATCCTCATTTTTGAGAAGCGAAAAGCAGCTCCATGCAGCTTCAGCGTATGGTTGTGCTCTAAAGGCAGTCCAGAGCCGAGGGAGTGCCTGGCAGATGAAAAATAAGAGAAGCTGGACCTCAGAATTTAAAATCAAAAAGTTGCAGTTTTATCTACACAAGCTGTCGGTGAAACCATTGACATCACTACTTCTTCTCACAGTCTGCCCTGTGTGTATGTACAACAGGTGTATTTAAAATCATGATTCTGACTCCCTATTATCCATGCCACTCTTCAGATGTCATTAAACTGCAGCTGGTTGAAGCAGGCTTGGTGGAGTGCTTACTTGAGATCGTCCAGAAGACTGTGGACAGTGACAAAGAGGATGATATTGCAGAGCTTAAAACAGCTTCTGATCTTATGGTTTTACTGTTGCTTGGAGGTAAGTACAGTGTGTCACTACCTTCTGCAAGCAACAGCAGATAACTGTAATGCTGTTTGGCTGCTGAATTTTACTATTTATTAATTTTCTAAATAACCTAGAGGACCTGCTTACCTGCCAGTTAACATTTAATGGGTCAGATTTTGTCTGTCATCCCGTTGCAGGACTGGATTAATCGTAGTGAAGCCAGCAGAGCTTCACAGGTATAAAGAGAAGAGTTTTCCCTATCACACACTTCTTTGGCTTGCTGACTGTCTATGCTTTTTACCGCAGATGAATCCATGCAAAAGTTATTTGAAGAAGGAAAAGGCAGTGTGTTCCAGAGAGTACTTTCATGGATTCCTTCCAATAGCCATCAGCTGCAGCTTGCAGGAGCATTGGCTATTGCAAATTTTGCCAGAAATGGTAAGAATATGTCATAACAGCTTCTGTTAATTTATCTGTGCCCTTCTATCATGCTCTGTCTGTACAGCTACAAAAAAAACCCTGCATGTCACGGAAAAGCTGGTACTGAGCTATGCAGCAACATCAGTAGTTTTACACTTTAGAATCCTGAAAAGTGTTAAGCCTACTTTAAAATACTGTTTCACATTTGTGAAGAGGTATAGGGGATTTCTGTCTTCTTCAGTGTTTCTTGTATTGCTCGTCTAAATTTGTCGTGAGCACTGCAAGTCCTGTTGGCAATGGTGGTCAAATTCTCAACAATAAAATACAGAAAGGAGCAAGGAAATAACCCTTGTATTCTTAAAAAGCTCTTGTAAAAACCTTAGTAATAATCTTCCATTCACAAGTGACTTATCTCACCTCACACAGATGGAAACTGCATCCATATGGTGGATAATGGCATAGTTCAGAAGCTGATGGATCTGCTAGACAGACACGTGGAGGATGGAAACGTAACCGTGCAGCACGCGGCACTGAGTGCTCTCAGAAACCTGGCTATTCCTGGTAAGCCTCACTTTGCGTTGCTCACTACCCGAAGGTGAAATTCTGTTCTCCCACCGCACCCCCCTGGGGAGGAGGGCGGGAGAACGGACTGGCAGTCCTAGCGGCAGGTCAGACCTTTGCTTTTCATCCAGGCCCATCATTGCTTTCATGTTTTTTGCACAGCAGTTGTGACCAGCAGTTTTAAATACATCACAGGCCTACTGACCATCCTTTGTCACTTCAGTCCCGCAGTGTCAGCCCCCACCAAGGAAAGGGCAGCTTTGTGATAGGCAGGGAGCTGAGGCCACCTCGGGTAGGATTTCTCAGTTCTTTCTGTCCAGAGCACTGCATTTTTTTGTCTGCTTCATTTGGGATCTCTCTGTGCCCACTCTGTTGAAACACTGCCTCTTACTGTAGCTTCCTCAGGCTTTGACAATTCCCAAATTAGAGCTGGAGATTAGAGCTGGAGATAGACACTTAGAATAGCCAGCCATTGCAATTAGTTCCTGTTTGTGGGCAGTGAACTGAATGCTAATTTTATCATTTTTAATAACTTGGTTTGTACAAGTTTTGATTAACCAAGCATAAAAGGCAGAGGGCATGCACATAAAAACAAAGCAAGTCTGTAATACTTGTGTATGTTTTCCCGCACCAAGCCAAAAGTAAATCCTTCATCCATTTAACCTTATTTTACTATTTTCAGTTTTGACAAACAATAGCTTTCTAAAACTTATCATGCATACATAACTAAGCCCATACAGCGTTAGTGGTACGCTATTTGCTTACCTGTCTCAGGTGAGTAATTCTATTGACTGCCATCAGTCATCAGGCTTCCCTGTAGCCTGTGCGCAAGGATGTCTGCCAGAGACCTACGTAAGATTTCATGTGTATTGGTACAGAAAAATGAGCGAGTAATAACTGGCTTCGGTGATGAACTGCTTGTTAAACACTACGTTGAATACAAAGTAAGTACAATATTGGACCAAGCTCGCATCTGGCAGATGTTTCAGAGAGCTCCCTGGAAGTGGAGAATGGAGACTAGTGGAGGCGATGAAAGACTGGGGAGTGCGGTACAAGAACTACAGGCTCCAGACATGTCAGGCCCCAATATTGTTTGTGTAAAAAGTACTGGAACTGGGTAAGAGGTTGCTCTGCTCTTTAGGTGCTTTTACGTCTTTGCTTATGAGAAATAGAAGAGTGTTGCTGGGAATCAGAGAAGCTTCCTCGTATTTGCCTGGGCATCTGCTTAATGCATTTTGTGGAAGACGCCTTTTCTAGACCAAGGGGGAAATGTCTAGCCTTCAGTTTACATTCAGGCTGAACACTGGAAATGGGATGTGCATGCTAGGAAAAGGCACTTAATTTCACCCCTGTGTCTGAGCAGTCATGACACGTTTCCACAGCGTGGTGTTGTCAGTGCACACTCACCTTCCTAAAGGCTGTGCTCACAAGCTATTTTTCAAACTGTGTCTGAAAATTTGCTTCAGGACTGTCTTGGAAATAAACTGCATCTTCCAGAAACATTCTTGAGATCATTCCTGTTCTTTATTCATGCAGTTGTAAATAAGGCTAAGATGCTGTCGGCTGGTGTTGCAGAAGCTGTATTGAAATTTCTCAGATCGGAGATGCCCCCTGTTCAGTTCAAGCTGCTGGGAACATTAAGAATGTTAATAGATGCACAAGGTAAAAATAAACTATTCTCTGTGTTAAGTGATTCTCTTTGGTTCAGTCTGTGGTATGCTGCCAAGATGCTTACAAGAGAGAAGCGGGGGGGGTTTAAAATTTTACTCCTGAAGTCTTGGCATAAATCTAATACATATGTAAAGGGAGAGGAATGTGGGTTGACTTTTTTTCAGAACTCCTAAATTGACTGCCAAGGACCCTCAGAATAGGTGTCAAATGCTTATTTACTTTTGTATTTCAGGAGTCTCCTACACTGTCACATTACAAATATGTATTGAGGCGTGAGTGTTTTAAGCTACCCCTCCTGTTTTGCTGTTCACTTATTGCATTTTCTGGCTGTACCTAGCTCCTTGGAACAGACTAATGCACTTGTTAATTGATAAACAGCAATTTCAAAATGAACAAGCACCTTCTAGTTTAACAGCTTGTTCCAGGATGAGGATTTATAAAATCAGAGGTCTGCTAAAAACTGAAAGTAGCTGATGAGATAAATTAGCCAAACATTTATTTTTGACCCAGTCCTGCAGATTTTTTCAAGAGATCCATTCTAGTTCTACGAAAGGTATTAGATGTGAAATAGAAATTCATTGAAGAAACTTACGTGACTGACAGTCTATAAAACCTAATCTAACTGACCACGGGCTCCCTTCTGGTTTTAGATTTTTGAGGTAGCTCACCTGGGAATGGGACATCACCTGTATTCTCCCTACTGCTAATCAATGCACAAGCCTCATTAACTGGGCTGATAAATTGTTTGCATAAACTGGATTATGAATGTTTTTTCTGTATTTTGTTTCTATTTTGACTGGCTTTACTGGCTTCCATGCAACCTAGCCTTTTACTACTGCTAGTGCAAGCTCGCTTAAACCTCCTCCTAGTTAGTAACTTTCAGCTTATTTTTCTAGCACTTGCTTAAAAAAGTGACAACTTTGTTGTTGTGTTGTTGGCTCTGGCATGATGTAGCAGAAGCAGCTGAACAGCTGGGCAAAAATGTAAAACTGGTGG
>Ga0181612_158913_pt1 | contig 10188 bp, 3 predicted proteins | sample HoacroProtozoa21_FD_119630 | JGI IMG/M metagenome (GOLD analysis project Ga0181612, IMG submission 119630) | Hoatzin crop microbial communities from Cojedes, Venezuel. Combined Assembly of Gp0051906, Gp0051904, Gp0051908 | reverse complement strand
CATTTGAGGCTAAAATCATAGAATTGTAGGATAATTGCAGTTGCAAGGGACCTCAAGATGTATCCTTCCTACTCCTTACCATAAACCAGATTTTAGAAATTAAGCCAACCAATCAACAACCACAAGTAACAACTTCGCTCTCTGAAAACCATTTACTGCACTCTGTCCATTATCATGATAGACTGCAAGCTCTTGAGCTCTGCACATAGAGAATCTAATACATATTTCATGAAGTCCAGAAAAGAACAGTCTGCAACCAACCAAACAAGAAAACTTGAAAACAAATTTTTGTCAGTACATTAAACATCTGCAGATGGTGTGTCAAATGATTTCACAAGGGATAGGCAAGACAAAAATTTTGAAAATGATGGTAAAAATTTTTTCCTTCCTCTGAGCTGAGCATTCGCATAAGAGACAACTTCTTGCTTTCCATATTAATAGTAAATGTACTGAGCTGCCTACATCTGCCTTAGCACAAAATACTTATGATTTAAAATCTTAACTTTTGAAAGAGTCATACAGATAGTGTAAACTACTCATCCAGTCCCCTTCTGTAGTGAGTACAGGAAGAAATTAATGTTAGCGGTATTAGATGCTTATTCTTTGTAGAAGTGCCTCTCTTTCTCCACTGTTTAAATTATCTTAAACTACATATCTAACTTTCAGACTGATAGTTTAGTGCAGCAAAACCACCTTAACCTATCCAATGCAGCTATAGCAGTTTACCTACCGTCCCCCAAATTAAAAAAAAAAAGAAAAAAAACTTGCAGAAGTTGCTAAAATTGTATTGTAAATTGCAGAGGAAATCTTGATGGCTCAGTAAGAATACTGAAGGATTTTGGCTGTGGTTTCTTTTTTCTTTTTTTTAAACTCTCAAAATAAAAATTTTCAAGTTTCATTGAATTCAGTATCAGTTTCAGTTGACTGTTTAAAATACACATTGTACAGGGGTTCATCAAATTGCCTCAGTGTCTATACAACATGTATGTTGAAGTCTGAATACTAGGCAGAAGTAATATGTACCTATACTATTCATATTGTCTTAAATTAAAAAGCTTTATCCCTCAGAAAAAAAAATTATAACTGTGTGTCTAAGTGTTTGATATACAGAGCACCTCCCAGTAGCCCTTGATGCTGTCATTTAGAAAGCTTAAAAACTCCTTGGTAACGAAGATTTAAAATATTTATCAGTGTAGACCTTTCTGTTTTCTCATAGGATAGTCAGCTGCAAACACTAACGTGAATGTAACAACCTTTGTTGTTACTGTCCACATAAATTAATTGTGGTTGACAGGTCTCAGTTTTAAAGCCATTGTGGCATTGGTATTCTGTGTGAAGAAGAATGACAACAATCCTTGTTTGGGATAGAACTGTTGCTTTCCTATGGAACATAATCAACAGGTGTAGGCTGGATTATTAATTATTCTCATCAAATACTACTTGAAAAAATTAGTGTTGTGGTTGTACTGCTGTACTGTTTTGTATGAACTTATTCTTTCCCAAAGGCTACTGTATTTTGTTAGACTAAGATTTAAAAAGTTAAATGATCTCACCCACAGCAAGTGAAAACATTTATCTATATACTGCTATTTAATTTGGACTTTGGCATGTTTTGCCACTTCATGAGTGAATTCTTACATCTGGGGTTCATCTGTATTCTGAATATGATAATAAAAAATCCTATTGTACATTCTATTGCTAACATTATGCTCAGAATTTAGAAAGAGATTATTACCAAGGGCAGTAGAACATTTTTAAGATGCCATGTTGTGTAAAAAGTCTATATATGTTGAAAGTAGAGTCATGTTACTCCTGTACTTTTCGGAAATCATCTGTAGTCTATAATGCACCAGCTTGTGAGTGAAATCTGTATAGGGAACTATATTAGAGACTTGTAGTTACGGAGCCACTCCCAGGACTGCTTGCCTTGGTGCTGTGATGAGACATTTTGTGTCAGTAAAGAACAAAGCATGTTACAGGAGGTATAACTTTTATGGTTCTTATTGTGCTGAACTTGATGGAGAGGAAGCACGTCTGTTCCACCGCAGAAAATAGATTCATACAACATAGCAGCAACCAGGGACAGAACATTTACAGATAACACTTCAGGGAACATAACTTACACCTCTAACAATCAGCTGACATTTTCAAGATGATGTCCACAACAAAGAGGTTTGGTAACATTCTCTGTTTCAAAATGTATGAAAGTTGAGATCAGCATTGACATTTAGAAAGCTTGCTGAGTCAAAGGAAAAGTTATGACCCTAGTTTTATGGACTCTAAAATTTAACTTTGCTTGCTAGTGGTCTAGTTTTGTATTTCCAGACAGAAATTCAGTTCTAAATGTGGTTAGCATTATTAAAACTAAGAAGAAATAGCCTATGATAAGCAATCATTATAATTATTTTTGGTTGTTTGGGCTCAAAATATTTTCTTTTTTAACTGAAAAAAAGTTTACATCCATTCTTGTCTTTTCTGCTTTTGTAACTGTATAAAAGAATAAAGTAATGAATCAGAATATCAGTAAATTAAGCATTCCTTGGAAATGATGGGAACAAATGAAATAGAACTTTTATGTCTTTACTGAAATAGAACACCATTTCCCTTGAATTTATGAAAGAACCAAATGTGTTCTGTTTTTACTTTAGCAACAGACAGGCTACACCTCCAAGATGAAAGCCATGACATGTAAAAATTATACTATGTGTTTATCTCTCTGTCATCCAGATTTCTAAGAGTTCAAATAGCTATTTGCTTTGTTCTCAGTAAAGATTTTTCTGAAGGTTTTTCAGAGGGCCTCTTATCTGTCATCTTTATTTATGACCCTATTCATGTCAACAGTAATTTTCTAGTAGTTTCTAACAATTTACTACAATTTTTCCTGTAACTCCTTATTTCTGGTTCTTTCTTATCCTGTCAGGTGCCAAATTCTATAGCAGACATAGTCTTATTCCTCTGCTGATGATGCCATAATTCGTATATTTTGTGGTTTAATGAAATTTAAGTAAACCTTTGCAACATACATTGGTTCCATTTTCTCTGAGTCATGCATGTTCTTTATACTTGGATGACTGAACATCCAAGAAGGAGAAATATGAATGCACTCAAGATCTTCTTAGAAGATATTCTTAAGTGGCACACAATATACTTGATCATCTGCAGGAAATATATTTCTTTCTGCAAAACAAGTAGTGATGTCTGTTCTATCCTGCAGCTTGATGTTTCCAAGCGGCAAATTCAAATATCTTTCAGTTTATTTTAAAACTTAACGATCATCACCAGAAAATTCCTCAAAATATTTTTCATGAGTACTGGTCATAAACATCCCTGTAAACACCAAATCAGTATATAAAACACTTCACTGAGAAGTGAATATTAGACCATGGAAATCAATTATAAACCAACAGAACATTTATAAAAATTTTGAAAAAAACTAATATTTCTAAAATAGCTTTGTTACGTGTCAACCTCTCTATTAGTTAATTCGGGTGTGCAGGTGAACAATATCTTTATCTCTCTGTTCACTGCCTTGTTATTTAGAGATGGAAAAATCCCTGTGTTGGCCAGTTTTACACACTTCTTATTTCTACCCAGACTAAATATTGCATAGGATTGTTATCTGCCTAAGTGTAAACTGATTTGTTACTCTTTTATGTATTGAGATATTCAGGAAACCTCAGCGCATGTGAAGAAAGTAATAATTAGTCTGTGGGTTTAAAATTTTTTTCTTATAGCAACATTTTAGCCCTCTGAGAAGCAACATGCCCATCTTAAAGCAAATGTTAATATAATATTTCCATTTTCTGCACGTAATGTTGCACTTTGACTAAAAATATCAAACAACAGCAGAAGCAAGCAGAACCAAAGGAGAAAGTTGAAAACAGTAAAACAGGAAAGAAGTTATTTTAGACTACCCTTATATGTCTGAGTTGAATGTAAAAGATAAATTATTTTGCGATGACCAGCCCAGATTAAAATACTAAATGAAAGAAAACCAAGAAAAAAAACACAGCAATTATTTAGTAGGAAAACTGAGAAGTCTTCAATGATAAATTACTAGAAGAAAAAAAGAAAAAAGGATAAAAGCCTTTACACAAAATTATTATGAAGTTTAAAAGAAATTAAAGAATAAAATATTGGGAGAAACTGTGGGCTATTATTGTAAGAAAAGATGGATTATGAAGATACAGTCAGGAACTGAAAACTCTAATTTGCCTCAAACATAAGTAGGAATTTAGCTTCAGAATGTAAAAGTTTTTTGGTGAGTGTGAAATATTACTAAACTAAGAGAAATTTTATGTACCAAAGACTAGAAGAGAGAAAAGCAGAAATGTTTTAAAATCTCAGGTTTAAAGGGCATCTCAGTGGCTCTTTTCAAGGGTTGTTCTATATTATGGACTTAGATTTTTAAACACTTAAGAAGGTGGGCAAAGTGTTCCAATGCAACCACAGTTTCAGTAGAGAAGGTATCATTTAAATAATGTGAAAAGTAAAGATTATGGGAATAAAGAGGAAAATTGGTAGACTTTTGGAGGTTTGCATTCTCAGAGATAAGAAATCTGTGAAGAATGCTGTTAATTCATGAATAACACCATACAAAAATATTAATAAAAACATAAAATAATAATTTTAAAAATGTAAACACTGGTGGCTATTTTCCTACCTTGTGCATAACACAGTGAATATTTCCTCACCATTTCTGTACGCTTACAGCTGCAGTGGTGGGGGTGACTTCATTTTAGCATGACAGTGTCTAATTCCTGACCACAAGAAGCAGCCAGATTCACAGTCGCCAGCGGGGAAGAAGTATCTTCCTTTTTGGCAACACTGAAGTGGTGGCTACTGAGCTGAAGGGAAGAATTAATCTCCACTAAGCATATGGAGCAGAAAAGTTCTGTGAAAGTAGGTACTTCCACCAAAAGCAGACCATCCCTTTCTCAAAGGAAGGTGGTCTGACCAAAGCCACTACTACTCAGAGAACTTACCTAAGATGTCAGAAATTTAGGAAGCCAAGTCCCAGCTCTCAGAAAAGTGATAACCTCACTGGCTTGTCCTTTCCAGTGTAGGGAAGAATATTTAAGTGGCTCCTACGAAAGGTGATCCATTTCATAAAAGTAATTTATTGCTTCCTGGAACCAAAATGAAAATCTGAATCTAATCCATGAAATAAGACATGAGAACAAAGGACACAGCACTGCCAAATGGTGTGATCATTGTGTCTTCAGCACCAATTATTTTATTTTACTGATCTGCTGCTACTGACCTGCACTTCTCATTAATATAGATGTCACCAGTATAGGCAATTGTTTGCTAGCACTTGATTCTATGCCTCAGTGTTGTCTGCTGGCACAGATGTAGTGTTAAAAATTAGTTACTCTTTCTCACAGCAGGACCAATAATAGAGACTAGGGAAAATCCAACAGAGAATATCCCAGTTGCAAATAGCAGTACATGTTCTGTTCCCATTCCCTATTTTCAATAAAGCAAAAAGAGAGACTTACATCAGAGCTCCACCATTTCAATACTGTTCCTGAGCAGGAACATCCTTCTTTGCCATCCTTTTTGAAGTTAGGGAAGAACACAGGCAACATGCCTACTGAAAGTATGTGAGGCAGAAAGGGAATTCAACACTCAATTTTGACACAAAACTTACGACTAGCAGCTCTGCATATGCTCAATAGCAGAAATTGAGGTTTTAACTTTACTGTAGAGAACTTAAGAATTTCTAGTGCTAGAAATGAGGTTTGAGGATATAGGCAGCTAAATTGTGGTTGCATGCCAGAGGTGTTCCTATGTTAATCAAAGTCTTAATTTACAGTGTTACCAAATTCTGAACCCTCTCAGAAACTTTCTTTAACAATAGCTACCTCCATAAATCTAGAACAATTGCATTGAAATAGTTCTTTTCGGTCTAAAAATGTTTGTACTTAAAAGATACATATTATTCTTTCAATAAAATTTTTAAAAATTTATGAAGAAATCAAAAAGATAGTCTCAGCTTGTCTTGCTACCAGGAAATATAATTTAATGAGGGATAAAATGTTTTTAGAAGCAAACATTAAAATGTCAGATCATGACGGGAGATGAGCGTGGCCTATAAATAAGTGAAGCAAATAATAAATTGACTTTAAGAACTGAAATTTTATATTGTTCACTAAAAATAATTTTATTATGGCAAAAGAACAAGGCTCAGTACATCTAGACACATATTACCAGTTAGGGAGCATAACCTCCAATGCACATTTCTTCAAATTAACATTTTTCAATGGGACAACTTAACGGTCTTCATTAAGACAAGCACAACTTCTTTCAGCTGTCTCAAAGTATGAGTGAGCTGAGAAAAACATACATTTTTCCTTAGCATCTTACTTTCTTTGACCAAAACTATAGATGAAGAATTTGTGTATCAAGAAGCGATATTCCTACTCTGAATTTTCTTTCTGAGAGAAAAGAAGTTATATTTTAAAAATTAGTAAGTTTACAGGCATTACTGAACTATCCCTGCAGAAATTTACACAAATAAAATGGGCCCAGTGTTATTCTCATTTATTTCCCATGAAATTCTGCTCTAGTAAATGGATTAATATTGAATAAAACCTTGCAGAATTCAGCTCACTGGTTCAGAACTAAAGGTCTAAATGATGGCATTCTTCCTTTGTATGGTAGATTACCTCAGATTTCTTCTATAGTTCATGAGTGAAAAAAATTACTGTATTTTTGAATATTGGCATATAAAATACAATTTTGTATGCCTGAGGTAAAGAAAGAGTGGAAAGAAAATCAATTACTTTGCAAAAATACAGGAAAATTTTAATTTCTTACCTAACTCTAATCTAGAGCCTAATGCTCATTAATAAGAATGGAAGCCTAATCATAGCCCACGAGAAGAAAATAACTGTTAGATATCCTTTGTGATTATGACTCTTGTACAAAGTATTTTAAAATTTTTGAGCTCTAAGGGACAGTCATTGTGCCAGCATCTGAAAATACCTGTATCTCCTTCCACTTTGGATTCCTAGTTTCAGATCTCTCCTGAAGTTAAACAACTATACTCTTGTTCCTTTTTTTCAAACACATCAAATGGTAATTGTTACTTCTGAAAAAAAACAGAAAAATCAGCCTCCTCTCCTGCTCTACTATGTTCAACAGTTCTGTAGTTACAGCATTTGCCCAGGAAGTGAAACAAGCACTTTCAACTTCCCTTCCAATCTGTTGGGGCTTACAATCACACATATCACATCTCATTGTGTGCCTGAGCAGTCCAAGTTGTTTATTTTTGAGTGATTGCTTACTGTATGCACGTCACAGTGAACAGCCCATAGGAGAAGGGTTTATACATCATCGTCATTCAGGTGTTTTCATCTTCAAATTCAATAGACATTTATATTTAGACTTTTGCTGGCTCATCAGATGTGTAGTTTCTTTTTTGCCAGTTAAAATAGCTTCAAGAAGTCTACTGACCATATTCCTAAACTTTCCAATCTAACATACCAACTTGTGACTAGAGCATTTATTTGGAAGACAAAACAGAGGACTTAAGTCTTCCACAGACAGAAGGATTTAAGCCACATGCATCCATTTTCTAAGCTATTTAATATTCAGTAGTAAAGTCAGTACACTACAGGTTTCCTTAGCTGACATCTTTCTTTTTTTTTAAGTCTTGCCAACGTATTTGACTTCCATCATTTGACATCCTCTTAAAAATGTACAAGTACAATCTTCTTTGGTAAAAGAATGCCTTGATTCCAAAACACGGTTAAACTTTCAATATTACCAAGAACAGGAGGCTTTGATCATAAACAGAAGCTGAACTTCATGTGTCACGTATCTTAAAAGTTTAGGCATTTCTTCTGATAACTTTTGAAGAGTGGGGTCAAAACTGAAATTTCTAAGTTTCAGTTAAACTTCCTAAGTCACATTTTTAGACCTGGTTCTTCAAAAGTTTCAGTGCTTACAATTCAGTGAAAACTCAAGGTTTTCATTATCTTACAGCATTTCTTGTGGAATCAAATCTTGTCCAACCAAGTGACTAAATTTTAATTATATGTCCACTGAGATCAGCCCAGCAAGCTGTTCCTCATTAACTAATGTTTTAGCCTATGCAGGGCTCTCACTTTGGACAAGAAACTACTTTTACTGGCCAGTATGCAAGTTTAGGACTTTCTATGACAATTCAAGTTTAAATTACATTAAGTAACAAGACAAAAAGAAAATTGGTTTTACTTACATTAAAGTCAGAAAGAATGACAGAACATATTCACATGGAATTTTTCTAGATAAACTGGGTAGAATTCAGACTGTGGTGTAATCCCTGAAAGGCAGAGGCACACCACAGCCATCTCTGAGGGAAGAAAATGCTATTAAGGAGCAGCCAGCAAGATTGCACAGATGAGTGTATATGTGAAGGAGATTAAGAACCAAGATTTTGAGACTTAGGAAGACTATCTCAAAAGGAAATGTCATGGACATCTGGTAAGAGGTCATTACATCATTTCTAGCTGTGGTTATTCATTCAGCAGTACCTTATTTTGGATATGAAACTCAAAATTGTGTTTTCTTCAGGTGACAATGGGAATATCAGCAGTGTGATTCACTAGACTAGAGGTGTAGTTATTCACCTTCTGTGACATCAGACAGTTCTGTGTGTTTATTTAAAGTAAATAGTACCAACAAGACAGATTGAGAGTATCGTTCTGTAGTAATTTGGAGTTTTATGCATACTACTGGAAAGAAGAAAGTGCAAGTTTGTTTCCCAAACAAGCAGAGAAAAAAAATGAACCCAAATCCTCCAGTTATAGGTAAGCATTCCAATATTTGAGCTGCTGTGTAAACATTTATTACTCTCGATATTTTATGTGGAAAGAACAGCAGTGTCGAAAGATTTGCCAGATATAAATCTGTCTCTTCTGCAACCACATTTGGACTGTGGAAGAAATGATTTATCTGCTTATGATTCAGATTTTGATCCTTTAGAAGTGTATACTATATATTTCTATATCATTAGGAAATAAACTAAATCAAGGCCATGTCTTTACTTGACTGAGGTGCCAAAGAAATATCAGTGTCAGCATTCCCCAAACCATCTCCTCTCTTTCCCTTCTTTTGCCTCATGGTAACGGTAGCTCTGGAATTAAAACTGTTTCAGAAAAAAAAATGACATGAAAATCACTGCATTGCAATTTCTAGAACTGTGGAACACTGAAGTCACAAAGAGGGCAACTTCGCAACATCCATCAGCCACAGTGACATCATATGGATAACTGGCATTGGCCGAACTACTTCATCTGGTACTGCAGCTGGCTCATCTGCCTGGGATTATCGAAAAGAGCGGGCAGGTGCTTATAACAGCCATAATCTTCAAGGGGACAATGAAGCAAACATCTTTGCTACTGTACTGGGTCTGACTGGGATGGAGTTTACTTTCTTCATAGCAGCCCACATGGTATTGTGTTCTAGATTTGTGATTAAAACAAATTTGATAACACAACCATATTTTGGCAATTGCTGAACAGTTCTTGCTTACCCCCAAGGATTTCTCTTGTTTTCCCTCGCTTCTCCCACCCTTCCTCAAATAGTACACCGGTAGTGTGCAAGAAGTTGGGAAGGGACACAGCTGGGACATTTGACCCCAAATGACCAAAGAGATATCCCATACTGGATGTCTTCATGTTCAGCAATAAAACCAGGTGCATTTGTCTTCCAAGGCAGCCATTTGTCGCACAATGGCCGGGCATTAGTTCTGCCTGTGGGAGGAGATGGATGACTGCCTTTGCATCACTATTTTGTTTCCCTACTTTTCTCCACTTATTAAACTGTGTTTGTCTCAACCTATGAGTCTTTTTGCTTTTGCTCTTCCTATTCTTTCCTCTGTCCAGCTGGGAAGGGGAGTGAGCGAATTGATATATGGCTGCTTAGCTGCTAGCCAGGGTTAACCTATTGCACGTACATAAGACCAAGATAAGCTCAAACAATTGATCCATCTAACATGGTTTTCTGCCTCCATCAGTGAACATAAGTTGGTTTCAGGGAAAAGAAGAGAAGGAGAGATCCATAGGGTATGGTATGATATGGTGTGGTATGGTATGGTATGGTATGGTATGGTATGGTATGGTATGGTATGGTATGGTATGGTATGGTATGGTATGGTATGGTACAGTATGTCCCTCCTAAGACTCTCACAGACTTTTT
>Ga0181612_176643_pt1 | contig 10190 bp, 7 predicted proteins | sample HoacroProtozoa21_FD_119630 | JGI IMG/M metagenome (GOLD analysis project Ga0181612, IMG submission 119630) | Hoatzin crop microbial communities from Cojedes, Venezuel. Combined Assembly of Gp0051906, Gp0051904, Gp0051908 | reverse complement strand
GTCTCCAGCCCATCCCACTGTACCTGAGGGGGGCAGCAGGGCCAGCCGCTGAGAACCCACATCATCAGGAAGATTTGTAGGGATAAGGCAGGTCCAGCACCCATCCAGGAAGCCAGTTGGTGGGGCAGGATGCAGAAGAGCAGCATGACCATAACAGATACAAAGACAATCTCATGCACAGCCTAAAAAAGGCTGAAGTACTGGATCTGGGCTTAAATACAGCCTGTGATGGCTGGGGCAGGTGGGGCTGGTCAGGCCATCATAGCCCATTAGCTCTCCCAGCCCTGACTCCACCGGAAAGGGCACACATGCATCCCCTTGGTAGATGACGTCCATAATTCGTGATGAAGAAGGAGGCTAATTGTTCCCAAGGACCGATCATTACTGTAAAGGGGCATGGCCAGGTTTTGGAAGTGTCTGCAGTGGCTTTGCTTAGTGCTGGGGCTCTGGGTAGCCCTGTCCTGTGAATTTGGGGGTCCTACCAACACAATGAACAGTATTACTCCTTGGTGTTCACCCCAACAATGGGGGAAGGGTTTTCAAGCTGTAGGTGCTGAATATCCCCTGCTCCCAGGTGCAGGAGGAAGGGACCTTTCAGGCTGATGATGTCTCCCATTGCTGGGCTTTGCCTCAGGAACTGCTGAAAGCAAAAAGCAAGATGCACAAGAAGGGCCCCAGCTTTAAAATTGTCTTTCACAGCAGTTCAAAGGTGTGATACCACTATTCGCCCCATCTTCAAAAGTTGTCTCAATAAAGAAGAAAGACAACAATTTTTGTGAATGACTTGTGGCTATTTTATTGCCAAAGAAAGCAAAAGCAAACTCTGAACCAAAGGAGATCATGAACAATAAATTATGATTCTTCTAGTTACAGTCTCCTCTGTACTTCTCTCTGAGGAGACTTTGCAACAAAGATTATATATGGCAAGAGTGGATTTACCCTTGGAGGGGATCTAAGTACCTTTTTCCTAAAATGAGTTGTAATCTTGTTTTAATGGTAGATAAAAAACAAGGCGCAGACATGGCTTGTCTATATGTATGGGGGGAGTCTTGTAAATCCTATTTTGGTATATCAGGGATAATCTAAAAAGCTAGTAATAAGAAACATGAATAATCTTAAGTAAACCCTGTGAAGCCAGTGCAAATATTTAAGTCACTTATTCAAAAGAAACCATAGCGAGATCTGCCTCAAGAAAGGCATATCAAAGATTATCAAAATTCTTAGCTCTGAATAACATCACACTACCCTGCCCCATGACACAAATTTAGCTGGTCTCTCAATTGCAAGAAAACATTTCTAACCAATTTGATGTTTACTGGAGAAGCCCTTAATATTGTGTATTATAAAAGCATTCTGACATCCCCTTAAATCAGATCAAAAATGGAAATAAAAATTTGCGGTGGTATTTTATGGCTTCATCTCATCTGTGAAAACACAGCTGGGCAGAGACCACGCCGCGGCTGCCCCCTCTTGTGCTTGGCTCTGCTAAACCGCCTTGCTCACACACCGAGTCCGCGAGGACCCCGGGCGAAGGACGGGACCAACACGTGGCTTGGAGCTCATTGCAGAGTTTTCAGACCGTGCTTGAGCCTATTGCTTTGTGGAAAGGGTAGCATGACATTCCATATAAAACTGTCTGCTGTCATCCCTTTGTTGGGGGAAGGACCTGGTAATATCTTCAGCTCATGAATATGTAATCTGCTGAATGCCTATGCAGTACACTTCTAATTGCCTTTGTTCTTGCAGTGGGAAATTCTCAGAGCATCTGAAGAGTTTTTCTTTTATTCAGTCAATTTTCTGAGTCATTCTTTTAGTTTCATCAGGGTCTAATAGTAACTGAAATTCTGTTTCTAATAAGTCCAAACAACCTTACTTTTATGTATAAAAGTCTTCCAGCTCTCAAAATAGTCTTCTTAATTTAATTAATTCTTAAAGAGTGCCTTTAAACTTGAGCAGTCATTAAAGAAGTTATTGTCCTTTTTTCTTAACAATGTTTAGTGAGGTGCCTCTTGACAGACAACTAATTCCCCAATTAGTATAAATACTCTCTGCTTCATCTACTGCTATAGTAGTAACCAACTGCAGCATCATCTGACCTTGCTGTGTTGTACGTAAAGCATCTCACCAGTCAGGCAGCAAATGCAGAGGGGAAGTTGTTTTGTGAATGTCTGCACGCAGATGCACAATACTTGCAACTGCACGTCTCAAGAGAAGCTTGTCATTTCAGACATTTAAGGAATCAACCAAGCTTTGCAGCAACGAGAGGAAACACGAGTTGAACACGAGTAACTAACATCTTCCAGAGACTGTTTTCTAGTCCTCGGTTTGTTTTTGTTTGAAGTCTTGAAAGTGTTTATAGACAAAATTACTTTCAGTAAGAATAATATATCACTTCTTTTAGCTGATATAAAGTAGATTTTTTTTTCCTACAAAAAAAAAAAGAAGCTTGATATTTATCATATGCCTTATGAATCTGGTCATACATTCCTACATTCCTCTTTTTCCTAAATTTTCTGAAAGGTTTATTTTTTTGCAATAAAACTCATGTCTGTGCTAAAACGCTTGTTTTTTTTCTTTCCTGAAACACTCTTTTTAGTTGTTGTGTGTTGACCAAATGGTTTCTGGCTTTACAATCTGTCAGTAGTACTACATTTACAGCTTGCAATTAAGGGCTTTGATTAAATATTTTGCACAAAGCTGCATGTTCCAATAGTCAATCCTTATATATTTTCCAAAACATGGCAAAAAATATAAGAGTATTGAAAAGTAAACCAAGACTGAAGTTATAAAAATGGCCTTTAGAGTCTGGATAAATATACACAGTGTTTTATAGCCACGGATGTTATCTCTTATGATGCTGAGACTTGCCCTTGGGTGACAGAAAGCAGAATCTTTCCTGAATTTCTTTAAAAGAGTCTGAAAGTCTTCCTTGGTAAAGTGCGTTTATAACACGGGCTGATATTCACCGCAAGCATGCTGGATATTTTTAAAATGGCATGTTTCTGATGACTTAGCATGTGTTAAGATAGCATACATTAATGGTGCTATAAGCCATTTTTTTCGTCAGTATGGATATTATGCCCTTAATTAATGTAGAAACCCCCGTGCTCTTCTCTCTTTCTCTTACAGGGGCTCTAAGTCTTGCCAGAGGTTTCCCCTGGTTTCCACCATGCTCCCAGGTGAGACCAAGCTCTGCTCATGCTCTCTAGCCTTGTGGCATGAGAGGAGAAGGTCCCCACAAGCCACAAAGCCTTTTCTTTCTGCATTTCACTGCATTGTAGAGCTGATTACAAACACCCATGCTGGGTTTTGTGGTGGAGTGCCAGCAGCTGGGATCAATATTTAAGGCTGGTGCAATCTGCTGGATGAGTGGAGGTAGGCAATTGCCACCAGGAGACCAGAGCTTCTTGGGACTAGCAGAGGTGTGTGCTGATATGCCTGGCACAACAGTGGATGGGAGGGCAGGAGAACAGCACGTTGCCCTGTAGCCTCCTCCTCCTCTGCTGTAGCTTGAGTAGAGCAGATGTCAGCCAACCCGGACTCCTTCCCTGAGACTTCGCCAAGGCACCGGGGCTTGGCAGCCGTCCGAGGACACAGACAATAGGAGGCTGACTGTCTGCACGCCATTTCGCACTCACTTGACATGAATCATTTTCTCCTGCCTGGCTCTTGGAAGCAGCACGGGGCTGGCTGGCACTGGTCCTGCCAGCAGACCGAGGAGCAGGGGGAGGCTGGGTCCTCTCTCTGCTCCTCTCCTCGGCTTCTGCCCATCCCTCAGTAGCTACTATGTGCTCCTATTTCTCTATCAAACAGTGATTCTGCAAAGGAAAAAAAGTCCTTTTCCCCAGATACTCATTGAAGGGGGTCTCCCTTGGAGATGGATCAGCTCCATGCAAACTGCTTGCAGCCAAAGGCTTCTCTGTTCAGACTTTTGGGGTCCATTTGGGATGGCCCAACAGGACTTTTCCCTGCTATCCACCACACTCTGGTGGAGAAGCTGATTTAAGGCTTGCTGCCAGACTGTTGAACGTATTCTTTTCTGTCTCTTCGCCTCCTGACCTGGAAAACCAGGGAGATGTGACAATCATGTGTGGTGCTGGAGGGTCTCTTTCCTTACAAATAAAAAACAAGACCCCAGAAAGCAATGGATGAACCCAAGTACAAGGGTTCTTCTCTGCTCAAATCTGACCATTCTCCCCGTCTGGTGCTGCTGAGCAAGCTGGGATGCTGACAAGGGTGAGGACTTAGTTATCCCACCTCAGCAGACTGTCACCTCCCAGATGACAGTGGCTCTAGCACTTCCTCCCTCCTCCAAGCAGGCCTGCAGAGGCAGCAGGAGCCATTTAACAAAAGGAAAACTGTTAAATTAAGCATTTTTCCAGCCTGTCTGTTATCCTGTTGCAGTGCAGCAGCAGATGCTGGGGGACACGCAGGGCAGTTTCCAGTGACACAGAGCCTGGGTGTATCCTAAGCTTTATTTACACCCACCCACCAATCCTCAGACAAGTCCGGCAATCTCTTCTTCCAGGGCTCCTCTGAGCTGCCCTTCCCAAGCACTGATTTTGGCTAAAGCTTTCAGTCCAGTTGAAGACCCAGGCACAAAAGAAATTGCCATGAATTTCTCCCTCCAAAACTGGCTCTACAGGCAATCCTTGAATTATCCAAACTGATCTTCCTCTTTCCTTCTTTTCTAGACAACTTTTTTTCTTGGAAATAATTTCTTCCAGCTCTCATTATTCCTGTTGCTTCCCCCCAATCACTCTCCTGTTCTCCCACCTCTTCCTTCCTATGTGGTAACCCCTCTAGCGAAGGAGCTCTGCTGTGGTGTCACCAGTCCATAGAATTAATGCACATCTCCTGCATCATCTGCCTTCTTACACAACCTGCGATGATGTTTGCCATTTTTGTAGCAGTTTGATATCCTTGACTCATGTTCACTCAGTGGAATGAAATAAACCTGAGATCTTTTTCTGCTGAACTGAAGCCTAGCTCACCTGCACAGTCCATCATTCCTAGGCATATTACTTTCTGGCTACCCCAGCTGAATCTCAACCTCTTCTTTTTTCAGTCCATTTCTCCAGTTTGTCACAGAGGTGTTTGAAGAAGGGTGTCCTTGACAAATCCATGGCCACTGAGACTCCCCTCCTTGACACCTCCCAGATGCCTGTAAATAGTATATTCATATCTGTCTATCAGGATTTTTCATGGATTGAAGTCAAACTTCTGGGTCTATACTTCCCCACTTCTGCTCACATTCCCAATACTTTTTAAAAGTTTGGCATTTCTTGTCCGTTTCCAGTCTTCTGGTGCTTCCAGAGATAACCACTAATGACTGGGAGATTGCCACAACCAGTTCTGCAAGTATCCATGGCTTAAATCCACCAGGTTTGGAATAATCTTCCCAGAAGGGTTTTCCTCCTTACCTCTGCCAGTCAGCAGCTGGTTTATCACGAGGAACAGAAGGGATTATATCCCTTGTAAGCGTTTTATCCGCTTATCTGTGGTTGCTCATTATCTGTCTATCACTCTCTGAATCCTCTGGAGCCCTTGCCCTCCATGGTTGTTTTGTAGCACCAAGTTCCACAAGTCAGAACCTTCCTCCCACCCAAATTTCAGCGCAATCAGAGCCAGACTCTTCTTGTAGCAAGGGATGAGCGGCATTGGTCACAAATAGCAAGAAGGGGAATTTTGACCACGTATGAGGAAAAAACCTTCACAACGAGAGGTTGAATAGAGCTTGGACGAAGCTCCAACTCTGGAAGTATTCGGGGCTCAACTGGGTCAGCCCTGAGCAAGCTGACCCAAGTTAGACCTTCTTTGAGCTGGACTTGGACCCTCTAAAGTCCTTTCAGCTGTGGTTTTGCGATGCAGCACTTCTTTCCACAGGGGCTAAGGCCACAACTACATCCCTCCCATCCCTCCTTTTTGGTGTCTCCTCTTCAAGGGCTGTCAAGCGGAGGACCAGCTCCTTTCACCTCCTCCTGTACCAGCTGTTGTGTACAACATCTAGTGCCAGGGTACCACGCCTGTACTGATGTGTGTCTCTATCCAGAAACCCCCAGTCCACCTAGGCAACCTCAACACTCTTTCTGGCTGCCCAATGTAATGATAGGTGTATTGGGATGGACACAAAAATATCCTCTGAGGATACCAAGGGGTATTTTTCCTCAACATCTCCCCAGTGAAGCGAAACCAAAGCCAGCCAGTGTGGAATATCAGGACAGCCCCCACCTCCTTAATTCCCCACCAGTGAAAGCAGACCTGTGAAAATCCATGTTTAGACAAGGGAGGAAAACTTGGAAGGAAAAGCATCAAATTATTCTTCTCTGAGACCCACACATTGTCTCCATGAGACACGCTGCTCTCTGCTTCTGCAAGTGCATGTCCGTGGGTTGAGGCTGGCCATAGCTGCCCAAGTCAAAGCCTTTGTGCAGGCAGGAGCATGTCTGCAGCCAGACCCTTTCCACATCTCTGGTGGTATGTCTATAAAACAACTGCTTTTACCCTTATCAGAGACTCTTTCTTTCTTAGAAACAGTTGGCCATATAGGCTTCATCTCTAGGAACTGAAAAAAAAAGCACAAAATAAGGGAGAGGATCTGGGTAGGTTTGGGCAGAAAATGACTTCTCCAGCCTCTAAAGCTAGTTAAAATTTAAATGTCATCCCGTTCTGAACCTGCGATCACTGACGAGCTTGTCCTCACCAAAGCACTTGGTTGTTGGGATCTCTGGGGGTATGTGAGGGACCAAGATTTGAATCCCTGCTCTTGATCGACCTGGCAGAGCCTTGGCCTTTACAGCAGCCACGTCTTCAGGGTGGTTTGACCACCAGGCGCTCGAGAGTCCTGGATAATCTCCTGCTCTTCTGAGGTCTCTTTCCCCTTGTAAGAGGATTTAACCATATATCCTTCTTGGCTGGGCTAAACCATCTTATCAGAGTGGAGATGTTCTTCAGGAAGGTTTGTTTTTTGAGAAGTTGATTTTGCTCTATTTAGGAAAAAATGGGGGGGGGGGGAGGAGGAGGAGAGGGCGAAAGAAAGGGAGAGAGAAAAGAAAAACCCATTTTATTGAAAACTCCAGTCTGTCTGTCGCTGCTGGAAAGGGATCTTACACAATGCAGCCTGCTTTCTCCTGAAGTGAACTGCTTTCAGCTTTGCTCGACAATAGGAGATCAAAACCCGGGTAAGAAGCCATTTCTAAGTATCTGAGTATCTTAATGGGAAATTCTCCAGCAATTGCTCGTCTACTTTTATCTGCAATTATATATTAACTTTCCAGACCAGAGTATTTTCCAGGTGAAAATGTGAAAAAGTACAAGGTCTTGTCATCTAGTTTTGCTATTTCCCCCCCACGTTTTCTCTTTTTTTCCCCTTATCAGTATGATCAGGGACCTGATGAGGAACACAAGGGAGAGAAATGCCCAGGAAGGGCTGCGAAGCGAGATAATAAGAGGATCTTTGCACTCCAGCGTTACTAGCCTGGCCTCTTATTGACAGAGCCTCCAAGATGCTCAGAGATAGCCTTGCTGCAAGTTGCATTACCTTGAGATTTATCTCGGTGCCACAGAAAAGTGAGGGGGGTGAGGCCAGGGGGAGGGAGGACTGAAAATGTTGCTGAGGGTAGAGTGATTATAACCAGAATTTCTTTTTAATGCAAAAATCTTTAGCCCAACAAAGGATCTGTCGCTGGGAGAGGTTTTTCACTGTCCGATCCCCCACCCCCTTGCATCGGAGCATTGCAAAATGTACTTGGAAGAGCAGCGAGTTCGTTTTAACCGATAGCATTCAGCACTTTTTACTGTGCTATTCATCCATATGACAAAGCTGAGAGGGGAGCCCATACTTCTTCCTGACTTTTTATTGCTTTTCAGCCCAGTGGGAACCAGCCGACACGAAAAAAAAGTGGTTTAACCGCAAAATATGTTTAAGCTCGTTGCTTTTTTTTTTTGCTTTTTTTTTTTGGCATGTACAGGCGAAAGGAGGAGGGGGAGGTGAATAGCAGTGGCAAAGCAGTCCCAAAATAACAATCACGAAATGAAACCAAACCCAAGCCAAATCACCAACGCACAGGAGCCTGATCCTACGCACGAAGGGTGAAGTTTGAAGATGGTGATTGCTGACAGCCTTCAAGTGCTGGGACCACCACGCTATGTGACAAGAAAGAAGACAGGCTCATTTTGAGGTGACTAAACAAAAGCTGCAAGGAGAGACCATGCGCTGCAGGTAGGATTGGAGGTTTCCTGGACCAGTGCTCGCCCTGGGAAATGACAGTGTGTGTTGGGGTCCTCCATGAAGAGACTGGGTTTTCATCCGCATGGACCAAACGGGCGGGTGTTCTGGATGGGACTCTGCCTGCAACCTTGGTCTCGCTCAATGTGACCCTGTTTCTCAAGTCCAAGAAGTGATTTTTTTAACCTATATTTAGGCTTCTAATTTTTCTAAATTAGAAAAGAAAAAGAATCCTCTGCTTAGCAGAACTGTTGCTCATGCATATCACGCCAGAAAGAAAGGAAAAAATTATGAGGTTAAAATAAAATAGTATTTACATGATCCCAGATTTTTCCTTTTTTTTTGTTGATTTGAAATGAAACCTACAGATTGACCCAGAACACAAGCATTTAATTAACTCTCTGAAAAAATCTCTACATTTTATCAAATAATTAAAACAAGTAAGAATCTCTTCTGATTTGGGAATACTGTTGTGTGAAGAGCATGTAGGTTTTCAGCTGTTCCCAATCAGAACAACATCAGAAGTTTTGTGTGACTGCAAAGTCCTTTCTCTGTGCCATTCTACCCCTTCCTGCCACCACCTTCAAAAAAACCAGCTTTAACAGTGGACAGCGAGCACTGCAGTCTGCCCCTAAGACACATCAACAGAGGCTTTCACAACAAGCGGCTGCTCCCAGGTCCAAACAACACAACTCCCCACCAGCTCTACACTCTGCTAGAGAGTCTTTTAAGAGTTTCTTTTTCTCATAACCTCTCCTGATAAAGTGATTCTCTCCAGCTGAGCCCAGTCTGGCTTCAATCTCGCTTGTGCGAGACAAACATGTTAACTCCTTCCCCACCGAGAGCCTGGACAGGGTGTCCCGGTGTGCAGGTCACGGTGTGCCAACATGCGTGCGGTCGGTGCTGCAGTTGCTGAAGTGGACTCATGACACTTTTGTGCTGAAAAGCAGCAAAAGATAATGCTGCTGCCACCTCTACCTCCTGTAATTTGCAAATTATTATAAGGCAGGGTAAAGATGGTGAGAGAGAGGATAGAAATAACTACAAGTGCAGATGCAGGAAGAAAAAACAAAACACCGAGACAGAAAATTTGTCTCCTTTAAAATACAGCAAAGGCTTTACCTGAAAACACAGCTTAATAACTAGCCACACCTACACAGGGTACCAAATCCTGGAGCCATGGCCAGGCAGCAGCTTCAGAGCCTCACCCATTCTGGGCAGTGAAAGGCCTGCCCTCGATTTCATGAAGACTTTATATTTGTTAACACGGGGAGTCTAAGTGGGGCATTAGGGTGCTTTGGTTCTCAGCAAAGGTTAGTCATCTTCCTCATAGTCTTTCTCACTGGCCTCCACAGCCCCTACTGAAACTTCTCCTGCTCCAGCTGTGCCAATGCCCGAGCTGGATGGTTTAAAACTAGATCAGGTTGATCTACAAGAGCTGTGGTCCTCCCCATGGCCTGCAGCAGAGACCGATGCTGGACTGAGGGCACTGAGTGGGCTTCTCCACCGTCACTCTGCTCTGGCTAGCTGGTTGCTCTTGGCTGCAGAGACTGAGTATCAGGCAGGCAACAACCGCTGAGTGCCTGCTGCTCCATAAAGGTGTTGGGATTTAACATATGAAAGTGTGGTCTGAGTGCCACACAGATTCCTCCTTTCCTTGGGAGGCAGATGGGCAAGAGTGTCATCTGCTGAGTCTGTAGTGAAGAAATGCTCACCCAGTTTAAAGCAAGACCTCTCTATACTGGTCAAATAGACCTGTGCTAAGCATGCTAGCTGGTGGGATGTCAGGTGAGCCCTGGCAGGGACAAAGGCTGAATGTCTTCGGCTCAGAATATAGGAGGGGCTGGGCAGGGGATGAGGTGGTTTTGTCCAGCCTGGTGGTCTGTGAACCAGCTCTGGTGGAAAGTCTCACTCGCTGAGTTTCTTTTTTTTGGCAGCAGTCCAGTTTATCACTCCCTGGAGC
>Ga0181612_153565_pt1 | contig 10190 bp, 9 predicted proteins | sample HoacroProtozoa21_FD_119630 | JGI IMG/M metagenome (GOLD analysis project Ga0181612, IMG submission 119630) | Hoatzin crop microbial communities from Cojedes, Venezuel. Combined Assembly of Gp0051906, Gp0051904, Gp0051908 | reverse complement strand
GCAGCCACCTGTGCCACAGGAACAGGTGTTCAGGGTTTCTCTCTTGGCTTCTAGGCTAACACTGGACAGATGAATGATGCCCAGAAGCAATGGAAAATGGCGACCTGCAATTTAGCCCTTATCCAGGTGAGTCACTTCAGCTGGGAGAGGAAAAAGCCCATTTTCTCTTTCACAGCTGCAGCCCAACAGCATCTGTTCCCAGCAATGCTGAATCTCGAGCCATTGATTTGGGGCAGGTATTCTCAACGAGTCAAGCAGAGCCCAGGACCTGACCTTCAATAAAGCTCTGTGTGGCCCCAGAGCTTGTAGTTTAGCTGCAAAACACATCTAGACATTTATTGCCTTTGTGGACAAAGCAAAATAATGAAAAATCTCCTTTTGCAGGGTGAGCTGCAGCACAATCCCTGTTTCACAACAGCCCCTAGATAAACCCTGTCGTTTACTAGCAGTGTCTGAGAATCAGCCTTGGGCAGGAGGGGAGAAATGGGAGAAATGTGCTTCTTGTAGCCCCTTCTGCTTGTTAAAATCCAGCAACCAGAGGTTGCACATGGCAAGGCCACAGGGCTTGCAACATATGTCTCTGCTTTCCCTTATCTCCTTCCACAGCTTTCAGCTTGCTCGGAGTGCTTTGTTGATGGGGAGCCCATTTTTGTGTTGACCAGGGCTATTCCTTTGCTGATGGACTCAGTGTCCTTTGCTGAAATTTTATCTGCCCTTTACATGCCTCCAGAGTTTTTCTCCAGACTTTGTCAGGACTTTTTTTTTTTTAATCTAGTGGAGCCTTACAGGGATGCTACTTAAATACATAAGCAATCAGCATCTCTGCAAGGCTTTGCCCTTCTGGCTGTGTGGCAATGCTGCGGTCGCATGGAGCCAGGGCTGCCTGGGCGCAGATGCGGATGATTGCTCACCAGCTGTCTTTTGGCCCGCAGGTCCAGGCCACTGTGGTGGGACTTCTGGCTGCTGTTGCTGCTGTGATCCTGGGAGCCATCTCCAAGGGCTCTGTGGAGCTCAGCCAGGCTGCCGTGCTGTGTGCCAGCAGCGTGACCACGGCCTTCATAGCTGCACTTTCTCTTGGTGAGTCGTTTTGGTTCCTCAGATCAAACATGCAGAACTCAGGTGTGGAAAAAATTATCCCCTCTGCCAGGGAGGCCTAACAGACATCCCTGGCACAGTGAGGAGGGGTGCAGGGAGCATTAGTCCTATGTCTGCTACCTTCACCCACTCTGCATCCTGCCTTTGCTTTTTTTCCTCCCACGATCTGTTGTTCGCTGGGCTCTCAGCATCCACACAGCAATCAAAATGTCCCACTTCACCTGGCACGTGAAAAATGCTACATGGCTATGCGTGGGTATGCACACATGCGTGCACAGTCTCTCCATGTGTCTTGGGTGACACGTTAGCCATTTACACCGGCCCTTCCCTAGGGGAGAATGAACTAACACTATGCACAAATCAGGGTATTGAGAGTCTGTTAGTGGACATGGGTCACCAATACCCTGGGGAGGACTGTGCCCAGCCCTGGGGCTTGCTGCTGGGAGCTCTGACCCTCGCAGTCTGCTTCCCTGGCAATTCCCCTTGCAAGGGAAGCGTGGTGGGGTGGACGGGCAGAGCTGCTCCGTGTCGCCTGGAGATGCTCAGTTTGCAGGTCTGCCATGCGAGGGCAGCACGACACCCTGAATGGAGGGAGCTGGCAGAGCTGGACACAGCAAGTTTTCTAAATGAAAGGGACAAGTTAGAGCAAGTGCATATCCTGAAGCTGGAGTCAAAGGGTGACTGTAAGTGCCTTTGAAGAAAAACATGGGATGAGGCAGTTGTTAAAAGAGAAAAACAGCAGCCCAGCTTTCATTAGACTCTTCTCTTCGATCTCCCTGCTCGTTGTGATACAGAGAGGCTTTGCTGCCATACCATTGCAGGCTTTCAGCTAGCATTAGTTTCTTCCCTGGACATGGTCACAGGCAGTCTGTGTGTGGGTGTGCATGACGGGAAGCTGCTGTTTTTATGACCAGGGAGGGAAGCAGCATGAACTGTGCTGTGGGGAGGGGAGCATGGGTGTCTGTGAGGGCTTTTGTGGAGAATGCCATGTTGTGTGAGGATGTGTTTCTGTATCAGGGAAGGTGCGCATGTGGCATTTCTGCTGTGCAAGATGAAACTCCTGTGCACGCTCAGCTTTGGTGGGCCTGTGTGAACAGGCACAGAGAGATTGCGAGCTGGAGGGAACCACCATTTCTAGGCTTCCCTTGGTGCATCCTGTCAGCCATGGAAGGACTTTGAAGAGATGTCTTGTGTCTTGTCTCAAGGCTACCCTTGCTAGTCACACGGCAGTGGAGGCTGGCCAGGCAGGGTTTATCCCAGGTGGCTCCTCCACAGGCCTGTGAGGGATCTGCTGGCTGAGAGATTCGTATGTGTTCTTCAGGGTTTGGGGTTTGTGCTCATTAACGTACCTGGGCAAGAAAAACTTCCCTCTTCAACAATACTGAAAAGGAGCTGAATTTTCCAGGTGCAGCTAGAGGACAGAGGAAGAGAGGTGATGTGGGCCACCTCCATAACCCCTTGACGCTGGAACTACTCACAGCACCAGCATCCACCCAGTGCAAATCAAAGCAGCCCCAAAAACTCTGGGACATGAGGGCTCAGACTGATGGCCAGGCCAAAAGGCTCATTCAGGCTGCTGTAAGGAAGCTCGTTGCTCCTTGATGGTTCAAGCTAAGAGAAATTTTGGTCTAATATGGAAAATATATTTGTGCTGTGGAATCCAGAGCAGGGGATGGCACCAGGAGGTTGCCGCATGCCTGCTGTGTGCTTATCTATGTCTGCTTCGTGCCTGGTCCTGCTTCAAGGCAGCAAAGATTAGGCTGCTCAGGAGGGGAGCTTCTACATTTGGGCTGCCTGCTGGTATCTCCTTTGATCCCTGGAATTTGCTTGTGTGCCTGTGGGGCTTTGGTGCGGTTCATAAGGGCAGAGTCATGCCCTCTAGGTTGGTGAAAGCAAGAGGACAAATTCCTGGAGATGTCCAATCACCAGCTTTGTGATACTGCTACAGGCAATGTGCTTCTTGCTTTTCCTGGACCCCGCTCTCCCTCTGGGAAACAGAACAGCAGCTCTGGGGTGAAACGCAGCAGGATGCATTCTCTGATGCCTGCTCTGTGTATTCTCTAGGTCTGGTGATGATTGGCGTGATCATCGGAGCAAGGAAATTTGGGATCAATCCAGACAATGTCGCCACACCCATAGCAGCAAGCCTTGGAGACTTGATAACCCTTTCCCTGCTGGCAGGAATCAGCAGTACGCTCTTCAAATACATAGGTACAGTGTTTAGCAGGGATGTGCAACTCAGCAAGGAAGGGATGAATCCTTGTGAAATTATTGCAAGGTACTTACCCATTGCTGGGATGTTTCAGAATGGAGGCTGTTATGCCACTGGGGTAGAAAAATGACCAAAGAGGCTTTTTACAGGCTCTCTTTTAGTAGCAAACTGGAAGGCAGAGCCTAAGGAACACAACTGGGATTTGTCAAAGAAATGACCAACGTGTGTTGCATAGCTTTGGAACAGAAGGTTGATGACATATGTGACACTGACTCTGTTCCTGCATCTGTCGCTAGCCAAGCATAACTACTTTCTGTGCATGGGTAATAGCAGGTCCTTCCTCACAAAGCTATTTCAGGGTTTTGGCATTTGTAAAATATTCTTGTATCTTCTCACGTGGAGAGTCACAGATAAACAAGATGATATCAAATTGGAGGGAGGGAGGCAGTGCTGCATTGTCTTATGCTCACAGGACTCTAAATACGAGTTGTGGCTGTGGGGCTGGCTGGCAAAGACTTGGGCACCTGTTGACACTGAGAAGTTCATAATGTGTTTCAACTTGGTGATATAGGCCTAACTGTTGCTTGTAAAGTGCTAGGCTATCTACTGTGAGCCTAAACTAGAATACAAACAGGAAAATAAAAAGATCCAGCAAACTCAATGCTATTTGAAACCTAAAATGTTGCTTCAGACTGTGAGCAGAAGCAGCAAGGCGGCTGTTCTCAGTTTGCATAACTTGTTCCATATGTCGGCAGGTGAGGGAGCAAAGGAGCACAGGTTGCAGGGAGAAGCCCATGAATCGCTTCTGTCCAGCCCTCCTTGAGCTTCAGAGGTGCATTTTTTCAATAAGCTTTTTCTGTGACGCCATCACACCTGGCTCTGTAAGGCTAGTTTGTCTTTCAATCGCTACGCCTCTGATAATATCTCCCAGGGAGCACACGGCACAACAACATGATAACCCCTGCGGTTGTGACCAGAGAGCATATGTGGTGATTTCAGGGTTTAAACAGCCTCTTGAAGTGGAAAATACTCAGCACACAGACACCTAGTTATTTGTAACACGAAGTGAAGCAGGCAGGAGGAAGGCACTGTTGATGGTGGTTGAATAAATCCATTTCCCTCTCCAGTGTGTGGTCAGGGACAGGTCATGCTGTGAGAACTTCTGGGCCCTACCAAAATGTATCCTTCATAAATACCAGTGAGCCTGTAAAGTTTGGAGTACAATGTGCCATCTGATGCAGCACTGTCTGCTTCTGTGGGATACCCTTTTGCCAGTGAAGGTTTTCAGTTTTTAAAAACCTAACCCTGGCCTTTCCCAGTCCTGCATAATGGAGATACAAACTGTGTGGAGGCTGAAGTCTGTTCATCCTACCAGAAGTCTTTCTGTGGGATTTGATAAGGTTTCATACACTGCAGTGTTCTGTGTGTGCATTATTTAAGAAGGAATTAATTGCCCAAAACAACAAGGAAGATCCAGTACAGCAGCAAAGTCTGTCATACGACCCATCTGTCCTAAATGGTTCTAGGTAGTAAAGTGCACTGACAAAGCAGCAGCTGTTTACACCCCAGAAGTGGTTGCATTTTAGTGCCGACTAAAGACACGCATGGAGTGCACCTCTTTGTGTAAGAGCCGTTGATTCATGGAAGATATCATCACGTCAGTGCTGTCTCATCCCGGCAGCCCAAGGCCCTGGCAATGTCATTTTGAGAAATGCACACTTTGAGGCTGCTTTGTCTCCCAGATTACCTGCAAAATCTGTGTTACAGCCCGCTGGCTTTGGCCCCAACACAGAGACCAGATGGAGGGCTTTGTTGAAGAAGTATTTTTGTATCAAAAGGATTGGCATCATCCCCATCGCTTGAAGGTGTTTCTCATGCTTCAGAGTCATGTTTATTTTATTCTCATGCTGTACATCTACTTATTTTTTAATTCCTTCTAAAGTTCACTTCAAGGTTATGCCCCTACCAGATGGAAAAAGCACCTAATGGAAACACATGTAAGCTTGCATGAAAGCAACCCTGGATCCTCACTGGTTTATACATGCAAGAGAGCATTTGTTCCTACAGAGCAGACTCGCTGCTCAGCAATTCTGCTAGTTTGTCACTAAAAGTACCTATTACTGCTTGTTTTAGGTGAAGGCGTGAGGTGTCTGTCATAAGTGTGATACAGCTAGCACACAGGAGTTTCCCTCTTGCCCTGCTGTTTGGTTTATATCCTGAAGACAGAAATTTTGTAACTTTTTGTCTTGCGTAGCTGGAGATGGAATTGGAGACTTGTTCATCTTCAAATATAATGTGCTTTGAATCCTGCTGATTTTCAAATAACATCCTCTAGCAGTGAGTTTCGGGGGTTAATTATGGATTTCTGTAGTAGAATAAGGTGGTTGTGTGGGGACTATCTTGGTTCATGTGACTTTTTTTTTTATCTGCTAACGTAAATCCTTCTAAGCAAGAGCCCTGCTACCTTTCTTCCAGAATTTGTGCAAAATGATTTTGGTAACCTGTGAAGTCAGGGGCATTTAATTCAAGATTTCTTTTCCTTGCCAGATATGAAATACCTTTCTCCTCTGATCTGTGCTGTCTTCATTGTCATGATCCCTCTCTGGGTTGCTATCGCCAAGCAAAGTCCTTCCCTTGCTGAAGTGCTGAAGTCTGGATGGCAGCCAGTCATTGTTGCAATGAGCATCAGCAGGTAAACTGAGGAACTGCTCCTGAGCCCACACGCATATGCACGCTGCAGAGAGACTCCATGCTCATTTAGAAAGCCATCAAAAGTGAAACTGGATGGGGCAGCAAAAGGGTATTTTTCCAGTGCTTCTCAGCTCCTAGTGGCCCTTCAACAGGCTGTGAGATAGCAGATAAAGAGCCCCCAGATGACTGGAAAAAGAAAGTCATCATTTGAAGTCTCACTCGCACATCCATGCACCATAGGGGTGCACACCAGGAAACCAAAAAGGGAGATGACGACCATCACAAATAGTCAGCCTTCAACCTCATTTTTATCTAGCTGTAAAGACAGAAGATTTGTGAATGGAGAGCCAGGTAGTTCATTCCACTGTGCCACATCTTTCAGACCCAGATGAGATCTGGGACAGAATTTTAAAAACAACCTGTGAAGACCAGTACAGAAGTGTAGCAAAACTTTTGGGAATGATGTAAAGCTTCCCTGGCTACTATCAGTTTTGCTCAAGGGTGGGCAAGGAGGTCTTCCTGATCTCATTATGCCATTAACAAAAACCGTAAGGTTATTTGTTGGTGAAAACTGAGCTGTAAAAGGAGTAAATGGGGAATGATCCAGCCCTGGCAATGGGGAAGAAGCTGTAACTCATCTCAGTGTGCTATTTTCACAGTGTAGGAATTGCCCTGCGAAGAGAGATTGTTCCACCCTCATTGCCTGTCCTTTTTTAACAGCATTGGTGGGCTCATCTTGGACAAAACTGTAACTGACCCAAACTTTGAAGGCATGGCAGTTTTCACACCTGTGATTAATGGTAGGTTGGGCAGGGGGGGTTGTATGCATGTATTTATTTATACCTCCCCCTGCTCCCCAAGCGTTACAGCATCCACTGTTACCCCTACACAGAGGTCCATATTCAAGTCCCTGCTCCCATCATGAGTGGAAGTGAAGCTGCTGGATCCCCAAGGTTAACAGCATCTGATAGTTGTCTCAGAGAGCTACGTTGACACCTTTACTTTCGTAACATCAAACCTACTAAAGGATGTCACAATAAATCCATTTTTCCTGTCTCTCTCCACTCAGCAATAAGAGCTGTGCAATCATCCCCTATACAGATTGTTGATAAAGATTAATATGTTGGGATAATATATGTGAATATATGTATATATAAAGGTTATATATATAGATTATATATAGGGATTTTTAACATATGTATATCAACATCTTTTGTGTGTATATTTACATTTGTTTGAAGCCTCACAGTATTTTCCTACACACACATACCAGTACAAACTGCTGGGGATCCAGGTGTCACTGAGGATCCACTGGGTTATTTTTCTGCAATTGTGATGTTCTTGCAGGCCAGGCCCGTTCCAGGGGAAAGCCACGTTTCTAGGGCAGGCTTGGCCTCATCCCACCCTCAAAGTGTGGTGTCCTCTTGCAGCGTCAGAGGGTGTCACCCAGCTGTCATCTTACTGGATCTGCATAGAAAGCCACCTTGCTGGCAAACTCTTTCCAGCATGGTTCGCCAAAAAGCCTGATTAGGAAAGTACGTCAAGAGTAATTTAGCTGAACAATGATTGACCCAGACATCGCTCTGTGGGGGCGGGTGACCTGTTTGGCAGAGCTGGTGGCAGTTATGCAGTGCTCCATGTCTTCGCACGAGTAGCTCTTCACTTTACATGTGCAGGGGACCTCTGCAAAGCATGGCAGTGCATGAATCAGAAAGCCCCCATCTTGAGCTATGTTGAGCTAGTCTTAGTATTTTCACTTTGATTCCGTTCTGGCAAATCTCACATTTAATGATGGAGCATTTCCTTCTTCAAGGAAGGGAAAACATGAGAAGCCTGTAGGATCTGGCTCACCGTTATCCTTTCTGTGGCATTCCTACCCTAAAAATAATCAGGGTGGTGGAGAATTGCTTCATAGATCATCGTACCTCTGTTTTCTGCTGGAAAACATAGCTGCTTTTTCATGTTTGCTAGAAGTAATCAGTCTGGAAGAAATTAATTGCCTTTTAATTACCTAACACATTTAGGCTCTGATTCATTCTCATATGATTCCTTCTCTTTTAATAAGTGTGCTAGATGCCTTCAAAATATAATCGCTCTCTGTGATGTTTGTTGTCTTTTAAACAATAATGGCTCTCTGGGTGAGTAAATCCAAGAAGTGGCCATGAGCAGCATCTGCCTTTGCCTGCGCTGCTTTCCCCAGGTGTTGCTCACAGACTGTGTCAAACCAGGTGCAATTACATCATCTTCAGAGGCCATGTGGCATTTACAGCTGGTGCCGGGAAGCAAAGGAAAATGTTTCCAATAAAGCAGTCAGAAGGAGATGGTCACTGGAGCCTTCCTGATTTTTAAGAGCTGTTCCTGCCAAGTGAATAGCGCAGCACCACCACGACATGTGAGATCAGGTTTTCTCTTTCTCTCACTGCTGCTTTCAGTGAGCTTGTAAGTGAATGCAGATTGACTCATCTTGGGCTAGGTTTTAGACTGATGTTTCCTGCTGCAGTAAAGATAGTTTACAAATTTACTGTGTTTTGTCCTCATAGGTGTTGGAGGGAACCTGGTCGCCATCCAGGCCAGCCGTATTTCCACATTCCTGCATTTCTGGAGCATGCCTGGTGTTTTGCCATACAAGATGAGGCAGAATTGGCCCAATCCCTGCACCACATTCTTCTCATCAGGTAGACCTTGAACCTTAGGTGTCTATGTCTCAAGGCGTGTCATCACAGATAGCTCCTTTGTCAAGCCGGGTTGGTGAAGGACTAGGAGGGTTTCAAAGGCAGAGCTCCCTTTCCTGCTTACAGGGAAGATACTCAGATTGGAGAGGAAGCATCTTTGCAGGGGGCAGCTTGAAAAAAAAAATGTGGTATACTTGCTCACTGGCATGCAAAGAAACTGGCCTTCAGGGAGCACTAAAGAAAGTAATTGAAAAAGAATCTCAGATTTTATGAAATACAATGCAATTTTAACCATGGCCAGCCTAGAGCCATCACCTGTGGACAGAGGGGTGAATAGAGCATAACTTTGCTGAAAATCAGTAACTCCTCCATCTTCAGAAATGGATAAACCTAAGCATCAGCAAAACTGGCTTTGGGTCTGTTGTCTTTTTAGATTGCAGGTTCCTCTTGATTTTCTCTGCTAGGTTGGGAGTTGCTGCTATTGCAGTTTGGGAAAGTGGGTTGCAGCAAGGCAGACCAGAAGCAGAGGGAGGCAGAGAGCAGCCAAGACAAGTACTCGGAAGAAGTGGAGTGGATCAGCATGGAGCACATCTTTGGCACATAGTTGCAGTGCTAGACAAAGCTGCTGGGCTGATAACTGCAGATGCTCCTGATCGCTGTGTGATCTAGAAGAGGTGTTGGCAACGTGGTTGGTGGGAGGAGACAGCCCCAAGTCTATGTACCAGCATTAAAATACACAACTACGCCCTCTCCTCCCCCCACTATCTGCAGCCACTGTCATCACTGTTTCTGTCTCTGACTTCCACAGAGGTGAATTCCAAGTCAGCCCGAGTCCTGTTCTTCCTGGTTATCCCAGGGCACCTTGTGTTCCTCTACACCATCCATCTGCTGCAGGGAGGCCACACGTCTCTGTCCTTCACCTTTGTGATGTTCTATCTGACTGCTGCTTTGCTACAGGTAAACCTCAACCTCAGCCAAAGGGAACCTCTCATACTGTGAAAACAAAACAGTGTCCAGGCTAAACAGGAGTCATGGTAAAACTTCCACTAGCAGCCCACATTTCCAGTCATTTCAGGTGTGCTTCCTACCAAGCATCATGTGTCTTCTGTGGATACAGTAATACTTCACCCAGACTGCCAGGGTTTGGTTTCCCCCATGAGCATGACTGCCTTTAAGAGTGAGTGAGGGGTCAGACAGGAGATGAAGAACAAGTTATCACCATCCACCGAGCTGCAGTAAGTGTGCAGGCACACACTTAGCAAGGGCGTACACCTCTTGCTGTAGGTGATAACTTGTTTTATCATGTTCACTCCTTGAGTCTCTGAGCCCCAAATATTTCTAGCCTGCCACTGGTTATCTCCATAAGGGTCAAGTGAGAGGCTGTGAACCCCACCCAGCAGGTTTCCCCACTCATTTTGGAAACCAGTTTCAGGTATCACAGAATCACAGAATGACAGAATGGTAGGGGTTGGAAGGGACCTCTGTGGGTCATCTAGTCCAACCCTCCTGCCGAAGCAGGG
>Ga0181612_103920_pt1 | contig 10190 bp, 10 predicted proteins | sample HoacroProtozoa21_FD_119630 | JGI IMG/M metagenome (GOLD analysis project Ga0181612, IMG submission 119630) | Hoatzin crop microbial communities from Cojedes, Venezuel. Combined Assembly of Gp0051906, Gp0051904, Gp0051908 | reverse complement strand
GGTTGGATGGGGCTCTGAGCAACCTGGTCTAGTTTAAGATGTCCCTGCTTATTGCAGAGGGGTTGGACTAGATGACCTTTAAAGGTCCCTTCCATCCTAAACTATTCTATGATTCTGTGGTGTCTGGTCTCAGATTTTCCTCAGGCTTTGCTCACTGCTTACACTAATGCAAAACGCTGCACTCTTCTAACAGGGCTTGACTTCCCACATTCTTTCTCAGTTGCTCTGCTTGGGTCTGACTTCACCCCCTATCAATAGGTAACTGAAGCTTACACTTTATATTCACATAAATGTAAACACAAGCATCCTCCACCTATCCCTGTTTGCATGCATGAGAGGGTACAAATAATTGCAGGAAGAAGTTTGATTTAACAAAGCGAAAAGTTAGAATAAACTGGTAACTATGGGATGCTTAATTCCATCAAGGAGATCTGTAGCTATGCACATGCAGTTCACTTGATACTTCTCTTTTCTGTCAATCTGGCCTGTTTTTTGGCTGTGAATGCTGTTAAAAACTACAGAGTGCAGACCAACAATTTTTCTTAGATTTTTCATTGACATGGGCTTCTCATATAATAAAAGCATATAAAAAAGTATTCATCTAGCTAAAAGACTACATGCTGAGCTTTCTGGCAGCAGTCAAATCCCTCTGCTAACTTCAAAGTTGACCCTTGCAATGTTAAATCACCTTCCCTAGAAAGAAGTAGCATTTGATATGGGAAGTGGGGTCTGACATTTTCAACTTTTGGGGTGGCAAGGACCCCCATTCATAGCCTCTCGCTCATCTGTTGCCATCAGCGAGGGGAAGCGCATCTGGGAAGGACCTGGGTGCTCCCCCATCACAACCAATGCAGATGACCTGCAAGAAACCCCTGGCAGCCTCTGGCCAGTGGTCCTGCAAAGGAAGGGTATGTTGTCTGGAAGAAGCAGGGATCGGGTGAGCTGGAGCAAAGTGGAACAAGGGAGGAACAGAGGACAGTTTCGACTTGTAATCTCTAGGCATAACTAACTCTCTGTGATGTGCTGTTTGGACTACTGCATGCCAGTGGCCCAAGACCAGAATGGCATTCAGATATACTAAGTACTGGTCACTTCTCTGAGATATAGTCTGTCTTCCACACGTGGAGTCTTTAGTTTGAGACAAGTGGGTGGCAATTTTGGACAATGCAAGGCAAAAAGCAAATTTAACGGTATACTCACCAGGATTAAAGTATATGTAAATCAAGATTAAAGCTCAGGCCCTTTGCAGGTGATTCATTCAAACCCATGTTCTGAAGAACTGTGCTGATCTTGAGATCTCAAGTTTCCTGAGCTATCAGGAGATCTCCAAGAGCTGTCTACATTACTGTGTACATAGAAACTAAGGTTTTTTTGGCTGCAAAGGCAATTCTGACCTCCCTGCTCCAGAACCTGTTAACACTCCACTAACCTATTAAACAAGAAACCCAGAACCTATTAACTCTAAAAAATAAAAAAAAAAAAAGCAGAGAACACTTCTGTTGCCAAGGCAATCCATTTCATACACTATGCTTCCTGAGGCGCTCCGATGCCAAAGTGCGAACACAAACCACGCAGAGCTGTGCTTACCACAGAGGGGCACCAGGTTGTGAATTTCCACTCATGAAATAGCCATTTCTCGCTGATTCATACAGCATACTCTATCTGCAAGGGTAGGCCAGAAGAATCTATTGACACAAATTTAGTGCTGGGAAATTTTTGTTAAAAAAAACTCCTGCAGCTTGAAAACTGTAGCAGGAAATGTAACATAAAAGCAGCACAGTCAGTAAGTACCCCAGTCAGGTAAAACCAAAAGAGAAGAACCAGCTTAGATGTAGTTTTATGTGCTATACCTGCCAAAGTTCCCACATCAGGTTTCTTGGGTTTATGCTCATATTTTCCGTTAAAAGGTATTCTCTCCTTTCACTGTAAAAGAAGCTACACTGTCATCAGAGGAAGCCAACCAGACAGAGTACTTTCTTTATAATCAAGCTTATCCTAAAGTCAAACTGAAAAAAAATACACTGACAGTTTGGCTCTGTAATTTCTCCTGTTTAGCTTATAATAAAAACAGTTAATACAAAGTTTCATTGTTCCTTGTCGTTGCTGAGCTGATAAAAGTTGGAGTATCTGCTGGGTATGCTTTGCTCCTCAAGGGGCTATATAATTATCATTAAGCAAGAATTATACAATCTGGGTCTAATTCTGAGCAGTAGGAATTTCCAACTGTGAAATCAGGTGCAGACTCAGAAGGTTAAATGAAACCAGATCCCCCAGCTACGGGGAGGACAATCTGTCCTTCCCTACTTACCAGCCACTCAGAAATGGCAGGCAAGGGCAATTGCCCATGGACTGCCTAAAGTGTGCTCACATCATTGCCTTGATGAGCTCTGGTCTCCAGAACAGGAATGATGAAATACACTGCCTTATTTTTTTCCTTCATGTCATTGTCCTTCCTTGTGTTGTGACGGGACTAACCCACGTCATCCAGAGATGGGAGCCACCTCCTGTGGCTGCTCAATTCAGGGCCATGAGGAATGAATTGGCTACCTGGAATCTGTGTGCCAAATGAGGGGGAAAAAAAATGTTTCAGCTCACCTGTGGGCAAGTAAATGGTTTTGGCTTTATCCCATTACAACTCACACATGGTGCTAGCTCATGAGTTGGTCCACCTCTGAAGCCAGCATGTACTTCATTTGCCAGACTTTCTCATGAGGTTTGGAGGGATTTTCTCATACAGGAGAATTTGCAAACCGTAGTGTAAACTTCCTAGCAGTACAGGCCTCTGGTTATATTTCCATCTGTCAGAGCTTTAGAAGTTTCTAATGCATCTGGCAAACAAACAAACAAAGGTGAAAATCCACTATAAAAGTGAAAAAAAATGATTCCAGGGCTACAAGACTGAATTCTATGCTTTTACTAAACCAAACCTTCTCAAAATACTATACTTAGGTTCTAAAACATTTTAAAAAATATTTTTAAATATTAAATAAAATCACTGTAATTGCCTCTAAATGAAAATCAAGGATTTATATATTCCCTTCTGACATATGCAGTGGAGACGATACTGGGTATTCCAATACATGAGGCTCAAACAGTCTGCTTAATGAAAGAGACTTCCCTCCAGGGAAGTTTCCTACAGGACCGACACAGTTTCCTGTAAAAGTATGTTTATCTGTGAGATGCTGTCATCTTCTCAGCAGTGTGTCTGATGAAGACAAACCCTTGCTAAAGAGAAACTGAGCCCCGCTAGGAAGACAGTGAGAGGGACATTGCATCATTCAGCACTGATTCATCTTAGCCTTGACTGGTATCTGATAAACTACAAATAACCTAAGTTACATTTTAACACTCTAATCACTTTCACTCTCATTATATTTTTCCAGATCAAACTCAGGGAAACAAAACGTGATAAAACTAATCCTTAGAAAAACCACCTTCTTTAGACTTACAAATGGTATCTTAGTGCTGCAAACAAATACCACACCTCCTTTTTCAGAAATTTGGGGGTACACAAAAGTATATTTAGTTTTGGTTTTGTTCATTACTGGGAACCAGGTGCTCCAGTATAGTTCAGAACTCTCTCTCTCTGTCTCATGACTTCCACTGCTTTCTTGAAACTCTTGTCTCACACTCCATGTTCTCTGCTTATCTCTTTCCCCTGCTTTTCTCTTTATCCTTAGTGAAAAAAAATGAAACACTTGTAAAAAAATTAGCCTGCTCAATCCACCTATGTATTAAGTCCTTGTCATTTTCTGTATTCCTATGAGTCGATATTTTAACCACAGTATATTTATTTTCAGCAGATCTGACCTTCTGTAGACTTTCCTTCCATCCCTCGTTCCTTTTCCTTTATGTACAAGGCAAGGCATGCCCTGATAGCCAGTTCCTGTCCTCTACCTCTAGGTGTTGTTATCTGTCCTCATTATTTTACCAGACAACTTAGAAAGTTAACAGAAGTTTTGCTGACAAGCTGAAATCTAATGTACATAAAACTGAGAAGGGAGTTAATGTATAATGGAAAAGGGAAATGAGTTAAAAGGCAAACTCCTAATAAAACCCCCCAAGAATGTGCCATGCTAGGGTGCCAGTAAACTGTAATGCAGACCATGGGCAAGACTATTCAGTAAAGAGCTATAAAAAACTCCTGTAAAATCAGAGCTGCTATTTACTTTTACCCAGACATGCTTAACTTTTAATTTAAATCAATCCCCTATTTTTCCTCTGTGTGCTTTTCAGAGCTAGCAACCACTTCCCCAGCTAAACCCATGTAAACACCCCAGCTCATCAGTCACACAACATTAGATGCCACAGTGTTTGCTTCCACACTACAAACTGGCAGCTTCAGTAAAACTAACTAGAACAACTACATTAATTAATGGACTTCTACTTTTGACAACAAAGAGAAGAAACGCTCACTAATTAGCTCACTAAATGGCTGGATAAGGCTCAAAAATAATGAAGGGGCTGTTGTGGAAGGAATAAGGAAGTTCAGATGTCTGTTTCAAAGTGTTCCCAAAAAAGCAAAAAGATTACTATACTTGCACCCTCAATAAAGCTTTTAATTCCTCTTATTCTGCTGTCTCCTCACTTGAAGCTATGCCTTTTGTCTGCCCAAAACCAAGGGAAGAGACTTGGAGACTGGCTTCTCTTCTAGTCTTCAGATTCAGCCTACAGCTAAATCACAGCAGTTCTTTCTGTGTAAGACATTTCTCACCCCAGCCAGCCAGCCGAAATTTCTATCCATGTTCTCATCGTGTTGTGTATTGCAACATCCTTTTCTCAGGAGTTATCAAGTACAATCTTGTCCAGCTCCGATCCACATAGAAAGCAGCCGAAAATATCAGCACTCTCATCTTTTCTTCATCACATCCTTCCACTCTTGGCCCCCACATGGAATAGAAGCTCTTTATCTTCCCTCCCAAGGCCTTTCCAATTTCTGCCTTTCTATCCCTCTATACAGAAAGATTAGCTCCCAGTATCAGTCAGCTGATCTATTACCGCTGTTCATCTCAGGAAGGCACCTCTTGGAAAAACTCATACTTGTAAGGAGCTCCCATTAAACAAAAGCATTTTGCTGTCCTTCTCCAAGGATACACAATCCCTTTTGCCACCGTACACAGATGAGAGTGATGACCAAAATTGCCTCCCTACCTCGTTCCAACGGCTTGGACCTTCCTGTTACCCTATGCTTCACACTCAGTGCACACACTGTATTGGAGGGGGTGTGAGACAGGGAAGGGAGGATGTTGTAGGTACCATATGTTTATACAGTTTCAGTCACAATAGAGGTCTTCATCCCTAAGCACAGTTCCTAGACACTGTGATAATAAACAAACAGTAACAGCATGCCTGGCAGAGACAGGCTTCTGGATGCAGGCTGCGAGCGCTGAATCCCTCTCCAGCACAGTGTGGATTTCACATTCAGTTGCTAGCTGCTCACCTTCCAGCTCAGTTGCCCTGAAGAGGCCATTCCCAGTGTCCCCAGCACTCAGCCTCACTCCCACCCATTGCACAAGAGCAGCCAAAGCCATGACAAACCGCGCTGGGCAGCTGGGGACTTGGAGCAGACCCTGGCACTGACATGCCCCAGCTGCTGGCAGGGCCCCTTCCTGGCTGAGTGGGTGTCAGGAGCTCCAGCACTTGTGGTGAAGAAGGGAAAGCATGCTGGCAGCCCCACAAAGTGATTCACAGCTCCCCAGTAAGCGCCTTCTTATTGAGATGTCTGTGGTCCCTGCCTTGCACACGCTCTGCTGACAGGCTGCAAAGAAGTTCAAAGGGTCAGCGATCCTTCAGCAGACACTGGGGAAGGCAACCAATGGAGCTGACTTCAGCCACATCACCAGAAAGGATGTGCCACTGTAACACATCACCAGCATCACCAGCAGTTTCTTAACTCTGTGAAAAATATTGTTAAGGTTAAAAAAAAGTTCCTCTACTTGCTAGCAGAAAGTAATGTCGAAGTCTCTGCACTTGTGAGGGGATCCTGCTGGGGTTCATTGCTCCTATTCCAACTGTGAAGGTTGAGTACTGGTAAGGGTGAGAAACACTGGGGGGGTCAGCAGAGAACTGGAGAAAATTCAGAAGTCATCCATCTGCCCAAGGGAGCACCAGTGCCTGGCACAGACCAGCACCAAGCTGGCTGGTTCAGCCCCATCTGGAAACAGGAAACCGTGTAATTCTGGAGGCTGGCAGGGTCTTCTGGAGACCACCAAGTCCAACCTCCTGCTCACAGCAAGGCTAACTGCAAACAGCACTGATAGATATCAGGGAGCTCTTGTCTCTATGCCAACTTCAGACAGCTCATGGGTTTCAGCACTTGAGCTGAAGTCAAAGGTTTGTAGTAATAGAAAGAGAAGGTGGCTTGAACGAGGCTGAACACACCATGTGAATGCCCATAGTACCGTAATCAAAGGGATTCGGGACACCTCCACCATACCTCCACCATACATATTTGTTCCTCCGCCCTTCTGCTTTCTCTGCATCTTTGGCCAGATGCAGTTCGCTGTCTTCTGGAAAGCCAAGCAGCCTCTTGATCTGTGTGAGACTAAAAGGACAAAGAGCCAAGAAACATTTGCACAATGAAAACATTGTGTCCCAGACTTCGTCATTATCTGCGCTACTAGTGAAGGAACCGGGGGTGGGGAGAACATCAAAACCCTTGGTATGGGAAGCATTTGAGTTGACATTCAAGTACAAACAGCTTTGGTCTATTAGACTTTCTGCTACCAGAAGCGATTACATCAGTGAGAATTTGAATACACTCTGACCTAGATTTTCAGAAGCCCATAAAGAAGATGGTTGTCCCAATCCACTTTCACAGGTATGTACTGATTCACTTAGGATTGCTATTTTATTTGTTGAAAAATAAAATAAAATTAATTTTAAAAATCAACATAGACAGACAATGGGTTGAGAGTTGGATGTTTGGGTGAGGATGCAAATGATCTGGTTAGGGAGTGGGAGCAGTAGGATTTTTTTTTCCCTAGAAAAGTCTGGGAATTTATATCTTGTATCACTGTTTGAGTTATCAGCAGGAACTTTGTAAGCAGATTGAGCCAATGAAGTCCGTTAATTTCCTGGTCCCACTGCTATGTTTTTTATTAGCCAGTGTCAAAGAGTGTCAAGTAAAAGTAAAAAGTAAAGTAAGTGAAAAAGGAATAGTATCAAGTAGAAGTATCAAGTTTTCTCCAAGGAGTGTCAAGTCAGAGTTTTATGGTGGCAAGGAACTTAACCTACTCCACAAAACAGTGGAGAGGCTGAGTGAGATTATGGTGCTGATCTATTTCCTTTGACAATTTTTCAGTATCCTCTTTTAAGTTATTAATACATGAGATGAATGTTTCTAGTTAAACTGAGCTGATAGGGAACACATCTGTAACCTCTGAGTGAGAAAATGCTTCTACGAGCATTCAAAAATTACCCACCGTTGCAGTCCACTTTCGTTTTCCTTCTTGTGGGTGCCTGTGTCATAACAAGTAACTTTGGGCAATTTAGCAGTAAGTGATTGTAACCAACTGTTACAAGCCTCCTGCCAGCCTCACTGATGATCCAGCAACTCACCTTAAGCCATCTTCCTCCTCCTCCGTAAATCACATCCTACAGCCCTGCTATTCCAACCTCCTTTCGTTCTTCACTGTACTCAGTTCCACTCCCTGTTCATGATTTCCTTCGGCTCCACATTCTCCATGGCTCAGCTGGTTTTCCAATCAACATAACCCATCAGAATTTTGTCTCCTTCCTCCCTAAGGAAAATGGTAGCATCTAAAGCTACTAAATTCTCCTTCACAGAAGCTTGCTCTTTTTTTCCCCTTTTTTTTGTTTGCTTTCGGTGGAGTTTTTGTTTTTGTTTGTAAAGAAAATAAAAGACAATATTGCCACAACATGCTGTCTTCCTTCAGTCTCACATTCAAAACATCATTAGAAGTTGCAGAGCATTGTTAGGAATCTCAGCTCAGATTCTGATCCCACTTTTTGCAGAAAGTGGTGTCCCAGGCTGCTGAACTTTATGTGACTTTTAAGTTCTTTGAAACACAGGCCACCCTCCATTCCACCCATTTCCAACAGGCTGAGGCTCTACATCCCTTCAACCCAGCTCTGCCCAGCAAGATATTGGGAGTTTCTTTGCTCAATCTTGCCTTCATTTATGCGATACACAGTTAGAGATTACACTGGTCTTAAGAAAAGAACAGACTTCAACAAAAGAGCTTTGTAGACCAAAATCATACAAACTTTAGTGACCTCTTCAGTAAAGAACTAACCATTAGTTTTGATTCTGAATTATATGCGATATTTTCTATGGGCTCTAGCACCTATGGTTATGACTCTTGTTAATTTAGAAGACATGTAATCAGAACGGATTAAGCAAGCAGGAATGCAATTGCTTTGTATGTCTCAAAACAATTCGTGGGTAGAAGAAACCACAGCAATTATGGTAAAAAAAACGCTCAGATTGTATATAAAATAAACACACATGGATGATTCAGCTGCAAAATGCAGAATGATCAACTGCTTTCAAGAGTGGCGGGATGCAAGTTTTTGCTCTCACTGTTAGAAAACAGAAGCAGCATTTACAGGCTTCGCTTCTAGATAATACCCAAACCCAAAATAAGTCTCAAGTAAAATGAGAGCCCAATGGTAGGAATGTCATTTTTTTCAGCGTCCGGTTTATGTAAATTCAAGGTACAAACTGTGCACAGCACCTTCAGAATAGACTGCATTTTTCATTGCCTCCTGACATCAGATCATCCATTCAAATAAATTAAAGGATTAAAATATCCAATAAGCCATAATACACACTGTCAGTAACCCATCTAGGAAGAGCTTTTCATTAATGAGGTTATTAGATGAAGTATACGTAACAGTATGCAGAAAATAGATGTCTTGTGTGTATTCTTGGTTGCTATATAATACCAAAAAGCTAAGGCACAGTAAAACAATGTAAAGAATGAAAGGAAAATGTACTGTCTTTTGACGTCAGAGTTGAAATATGAGAACGTATCCTCCAGAGAGAATGTCATGCATCAAATTCTCATATAGCACCTAGGTAGTTTTTTTCAGAATAAGACTAAACTTTAATTTTCTGAAAAGATGCATATTTGGATTATTAAAAACAACTAGGAAATTTATATTATTTTTGCTAGGGCTAAAAATCAAATTTTTAAAGTAACACATCTGTGTGATTAATTTCCATTTTTCAAAACCAAACGCTTTTAGTTTTGTTTCCAATTTAAACTAATAATTTTGGATTAATATAAAACCTTAAAATACCAAGAAACAGATAATGAAACTTTCCGTTTAAAAATGGAAAGAAAAATAGCCCACTTGGTTTGATTCCAAAAGACTGTTTTACCAACAGAGGCAATTAAAGTCACAGAAAGCTCAGATTTTTCTGTGATGGGTGCAGCTGTTTCTAGACCACTCTGCACATCTGTGTATCCCTTCCCATGTGGCCCCAGGAGAAGGGAGACCAAGGCTCTGCCCCTGTTGAGGCAGGTGGAGACACCAGAGCACTGTGCTCTGTTCCAGCCTCAAACCTGTCCCCCTTATAGGCTCCCTTGATGCTATAAAGCCATCTACTGCAGAGCTGCTGTGAGTTATGACTACACTACGTGGTGCATTCTGGGATGACCAGGGAGCTTGAGATGAGAAACAGCAAACTCCTCTTGTTAAGGAGGAGAACAAGAGTTTGAGGAGAGAGCAGTAAGAGTCTGTGGAACTGATCATCAGGAGCAATGTGGAGATGGTACAGGAAAACTGTAAAGGATGGGATAAGACGAAATGAAGAGAGGAAAACAAAACCCAAACTAAACCCAACATTTTTAGCAAGTACTTTTGAAATGAAGTGCCAGAGCTTTGCATCCCAATGAGGTCATAATGTGAAGTTTAGTTCTACATAAATGTAATTTATCTAAATTCTTACATGAGATAAATGCAATTTATCTGATTTTAATTTCTTGCAGAATGTTTGCATGTCATTAAGCTGTTATGTCCCAGTATTGGCCAGCTTTATTCTCTCAGTCTTCAGCTCACCTGCCTAAGGAAGGAGCAGGGAGGCAGGCTTTCTCTTTCTACAGTCCTTAGAAAAAGAGGTCAAACTGGATGCTAAGCACCTTTTGTGCTCAAGCTGCAGTTTCACTGTCTAGACAGAAAGCAGGTCCATCACTAGAAGCTGACAATTTGTGAATTTCTTT